>Ga0123354_10000591_pt1 | contig 37635 bp, 31 predicted proteins | sample TergutLab28metaG_2_FD_97872 | JGI IMG/M metagenome (GOLD analysis project Ga0123354, IMG submission 97872) | Labiotermes labralis P4 segment gut microbial communities from Petit-Saut dam, French Guiana - Lab288 P4 | ecosystem: Host-associated > Arthropoda: Insects > Digestive system > Gut ... | reverse complement strand
GAGAAATGGATGTTCATTCTTCCATTCATCCATATCTTTTTTATATTGTTCCTCTGATTCTTTATAATCATTAGATTCAACAGCCTGTTTCATCTTAAATGGCGTTAATCCATTCAAATCAACGCCTTTTTGTTCTGATTGATTTAATATTTCAAGCGCCTTTTTTGCATTGGAACTGTTTTCTGTAAATTGGTTTGCAACCGTACCTGCTACTTCTTTTGCTCCTAACCATCCTTTTTTACCGCCAATTTTTACGCCTTCCCATAAATTACCTTCTTTTTGTTCCTGTGGTTCTTTGGGTAATTCCACATAATTATCCGGTTTATCTTCAACTGTAGTACCTTTAGAAACGATTCCGTCAGGATAATGATATAAAGTATCTCCATTCACCACTTCGCCTTTGATTCCTTTTCCGGCGTCAAAAGTTTTAGGAGTATTGGTAGAAAATCCTAACTTGGAATTAAAATCTTCGTACAAAGCTGTAATATTTGGATTTAACTTTTGTATATTTCTATAAAAGTTCTTACGATTATTTTCATCTTGCATGGATGAAGCAAAAGAATTATAATCAGCCGTAAAATCCGGATTCAACCTTTTTGTATTCTCGTAAAGAGCCTTTAAATTATCATTGTCCATTAAACATTCCTCCAAATGTATCTTTTTTCCAATCCGGATAATAATTACCCCAACCTTGAGAATTTACGCTATTATCTTTTTGATCGGTTTTTTGTCGCGAATTCTTCCAATTTTCATAAGTAGCGCCAATCGAAGCGTTATTCTTTAATATACTCCTGCTTTTTTCTCCCGTAACATCTTTTTTAATATCATAGAATAAATCAGGATGACTATTCATGTAATCTATAAAATCAGGGTCATTGCGCGCCTCGCCGGCTAATTTTGTATAATAGTCTTTATTATTCTCTGCTTTGGATTGATAGCTTTTCTCTGAAATAGCATTTCGCTGACCGGATCTATAATTTTGAGCAGCTTGATTTGTTTGATTTCTTCCAGTTATTTGACCTTGTACATATTCGGCATTTGTTTTTTGAGCTTCTAATCTTTTGTTTAATAGGTTTTCATCTGCAGTCTGTTTTTCTTTTGCCAAATTAGATTGAAATTCCTGATTTTGCTTCATTATCTTTTCATTATACTCCCGTTGCTCTTTTGTTTTTTTATCGTATTCTTGTCGTTGACGATCTTGCAGTGCCAGATTTAATCTGATTTTATTATAAGTGTCTTGATGCTGTCTGTAAATATCCCGTAATTTATTTTCTTCATTTAGGAAATAATTTGTCAAAGAATTATTTGGATCATCTGGCATTATATGCGCCCCTTTTGAAACGGCAAATGCTTTTCCAAGAAGTTTCAGGCTGTCTCCGATTGCTCCAAACATCCTGTTTCTACTTAAAGCCTTTTCATCAAGTTGTTGCTGATTATAATAGTAATTCAATAAATCCATGACGTTTTTTCCCTGCCGTATATTATCCATATCTTCTTTTGTTATCTCGTGATATTGTTGGTCTGGAATGGATACTTGAGGATTATTACCCGGAATTGATTCGTTAATTCCATATGGAACGGATGTATTTTTTGTGGCCGTAACATTAACCGGATTATTTACTGGAGATTGAGTTGTTTCCTGTTTGGCTGTTTGCGATTCCGAAGGTTTAACTTCTTGAGAATTGGAATTGTCGTCTCCGTATTCGTTATTTATTATTTCTTCTATTGTAGACATATCATTTCCCTCCTTCCATTCCTCCAATCATTCCGCTACCGGCGCTTGTTTTAAATGAATCGCCAAAAGTATTTAATCCGGCATTGAGAAGCTGCTCGTAATTTTGAGCCGTTCCCTCCATCATTCCCATTCGTTGATTGGCATAATTATTTCTCATTGAAAGATACCTATTAGTTATCGTGTCTTTATATTGCTGACCCATAGAACCTATATTACTGTATGTATCAGATATAACCCTGTTGCTTTGTTCTTTTTGAGCCGCTTGAGCTTCTGGAGTTGCTCCGGTTACAACAGCAGTATTTGATGATATTTGGTTTTGCCTGTCTAATGTGTTTCTTAGTTGACGCATTAAATTTTGCGTGTCTGCCCGTTGCGTATAGTCAGAATACGCATCTTTATTATACCATGCTTGATTTTCAGTATCCTGCTGATCAAGATACCGTTCCATTTTTTTACGCGTTTTTCCAGCATTATTAGCTGCATATAAACTGGTTATTATTCCTGTTACACCTTGACCTATACCAGCGCCGAGTGATTGATAATCCATCATAATTGCAATATTTTTTTCAGCAAAAAAAGTAAATAGAAATTCCTTTTAAGGTTATAGAAATGAAAAAATACTCGACGGTAGAAAAATAATTTATAAAATATTTATATAAAACCGGAATTATATGTTTATTTGCAGTATTTAGAAAACATTAGAAAACATTAGAAAAAACTAATTATGAGAGGTTCGCAAAATGGAATAAGTAATAATCCCGCCGGAAAACCTGCCGGAGTAAATCAGAAAATAACTTTATCTGTTCGGGAATATATTGTCGATAAAATACAAACTGATATTGAAAAGTATTTTGAAGAGTTAAATGATTTAAAAGGAAAGGATTATGTAAAAAGTTTTACAGAATTACTTAAACTCATTATTCCTCGCCCTATCAATGAAGAAGAGTCAAACGCGTTGAACATTAACTCTGAATTTATAAAAAGACTGTTTAATAAGTAATTATTCAAAAATGTAATTTAATACTTTTTTATTTAATTCATTAATTGGAGAAAAATCTTTTGTTATATATCCTTCAGTTGTCCTATGAGCCGAAGAATGATTCAAACAAAATCCAACCAATTCAGTGGAAGCGCCACAATGGTTTTGCGCAATAGTAGCCCAAGTATGACGAAGATAATAGGTTGTAATAATTTTTATCTTCCCCCTCTCACATATTGATTTTAATCCTATGTTAATTGCCTTATTAAAATTATCACTGTCGGAATATTTTTCTTGAAAATTAAATGCGTTTTTTAATCCTTTGTATTTTTCAAATAAATAAATAATTCGTTCTGGAATTGAAATTTCAATATAAGCTTTGTCTGAACGTTTATTTTTTGTTTTTGAACGATTGTAGCATATTTTGTCGCCTTTTATAGTATTTTTTGTAAGTTTATATAAATCAACTGAATTAATACCGGCAAGACATATTATTAATTCAGCAACATCTTTACCCAATTCTTCTCTTTTCGATTGCGGATTGGACGAAAGAATCTTTTTTATTATTTCTGCATCTACTGACCTTTTTTCTGGAACGTTCGCTCTTGGTATTTTTACAGACATAAACGGACGATTGGCTATTCTTATAATATTCCTATCGTAATCGTTATACTCAAGGCATCCTTCTTCAAATATTGTCTTGATTGCATTTGGATACATTTGTTTTGCCCTTGCAGTCATAGAAATGTTCTCAATCCATTTTCGTATTTCTTTGGATGTGATTTCCGAAAAATACAGTTTCTTTCCGTAATGAGCTTCCAACGAATTTAAGGCGCACTTGTAATTAGCTGCCGGCTTCTTTCTTCCGGCGACAAGCATTTTCTCAATGAATCGTTCGGAAAAATCTGAGAAGGAAATATTTTGAGATTCCGATGTTAGAAATTTCTTTAATTCCTGGACCGTCCAGTTATCAATATTCGTCTGATTTATCTTGTCGACGTATGACTTTATTTTCAATGCACAGTTGGCTATAATAGTATGGTCGGTTATTTCGCCTTTTCGGATTCCTGATTTATGGACAATCATATTAGTTTTAATGTAATCCACTTTTCCGGCAAGATGAGTGATGCGGATATACACTGCATTATATTCATTCTTTGTTCTCGTAACCGCTTTGAAGTTTGCCATATTTTTTTTGTAAATTTTTTGTAAATTTTCACGGCAAATATAGCAAAATTATTTTGCTATATTAGATTTTATACAAAATAAAAGCGACCTTAGAAAGCATCTAAAGCCGCTAAACTATTGATTTTATGAAAGGGTGGAAGATGGGGCTCGAACCCACGACCCTCAGAACCACAATCTGATGCTCTAACCAACTGAGCTACGACCACCGTATAATTATTAAAAGTAATTTTGCGGTGCAAAGTTACGTATTTGTTTCCAAAAACCAAAGTTTATAGGAATAAATTTAAAAATTCATTCTCTTCCGGCTTTCCAGTTAGAAAATTGTACTCTTCTAATCCTGCGTCAAGACATGGATGGCGGCCTGCCATTCATCATTCATTGATAAATTGTTTTCTTCGCAGCAAGCAAGGTGTTTTTCATCAAGGAAACAATCGTCATCGGACCTACGCCGCCCGGAACAGGAGTTATATAGGAACATTTCGGAGCTACTTCTTCAAAAACAACGTCGCCTTTGAGCTTGAATCCCGATTTGGTTTCCGTGGAGGGAACGCGAGTCGTTCCAACATCAATTGCTACGACGCCTTCTTTCACCATATCGCCTTTCAAAAATCCGGGAGAACCCAAGGCGGCAATGATAATGTCGGCTTCGCGGCAGTATTTTTCGATGTTGACGGTACGACTGTGACAAACCGTGACGGTGCAATCGCCCGGACGGCTTTTCTGCATCAACAGCGTAGCTACCGGTTTCCCAACTATGTTGCTGCGGCCTAACACAACGCAATGTTTACCGGATGTTTCAATGTTGTATCGTCGCAATAACTCAATGATTCCGGCAGGCGTTGCCGAAACAAAACAGGGCAAGCCAATTGCCATACGACCGACGTTGACCGGATGAAATCCGTCTACATCCTTGCGAAAGTCAATGGTTTCAATCACTTTTTGTTCGGAAATATGCTTGGGTAACGGTAATTGTACGATAAAACCGTCGATGTCGGAAATGATGTTCAGTTCACTTATTTTTTCAATAAGTTCCATTTCGGTAACATCATCTTCATAGCGAATCAAGGTCGATCGGAAACCAATTTCCTCACAAGTGCGTATTTTACTTGCCACGTAGGTTTCACTGCCTCCATCATGACCCACTAAGATAGCTGCCAAGTGCGGACGCTTCCCGCCCGACAGTAAGAGTTGTTTCACTTCTTCGGCAATCTCCGCTTTCAACTGAGCTGCGATTGCTTTTCCGTCAATTAGTATCATCTTCTTTATTTTTTAATTTCATTTCCTCCTGAAACCGTTTTTCACCGGCGTTTTCGATGTAGTCATCATCCGCATCATTTTGCGCGTTTCGTCGAATTGCTTTAATAATTTATTTACTTCCGAAACGTTGGTTCCGCTACCCTTTGCAATACGCGCCCGACGCGAACCGTTCAGAATCGTTGGGTTAGCCCGTTCGCCCGGAGTCATCGAATAAATAATCGCCTCTATTCCTTTGAAAGCGTCGTCATCAATATCAAGGTCTTTGATTGCTTTTCCTACGCCCGGAATCATCGACGCCAAGTCTTTCAGGTTTCCCATTTTTTTAATTTGATGAAGTTGGGAAAGAAAATCATTGAAATCGAATTGATTCTTGGCTATCTTCTTTTGCAAACGCCGCGCTTCTTCTTCGCTGTATTGCTCTTGCGCTTTTTCAACCAAAGAAACGATGTCGCCCATACCCAGTATACGGTCTGCCATACGGGTCGGGTGAAACGGGTCGATGGCTTCCATTTTTTCGCCGGTTCCCACAAATTTAATCGGCTTGCTCACTACCGTCCGAATAGAAAGCGCCGCTCCACCGCGAGTATCGCCATCTAATTTGGTCAAGACAACGCCTTGAAAATCGAGTCGGTCGTTAAATTCTTTGGCTGTATTCACCGCATCCTGACCGGTCATAGCATCGACAACGAATAAAACTTCGTCGGGTTTAATCGCCGATTTGATGGATGAAATTTCGTTCATCATCTGTTCGTCGATGGCTAAACGTCCGGCGGTATCGATAATCACAACATCGTATCCGAATTGTTTGGCGTGTTTGACCGCGTTTTGCGCAATCTGAACCGGATTTTTGTTTTCGGGCTCGGAGTAAACAGGAACGTCGATTTGCTCACCCAGCACTTTCAATTGCTCGATAGCAGCCGGACGATAAATATCATCAGCTACCAGCAAGGGACGTTTGCTTCTTTTGTCTTTCAACATTTTCGCTAACTTCCCTGAGAAAGTAGTCTTTCCCGAACCTTGCAATCCCGACATCAAAATAATCGCCGGATTACTTTTCAAATTGACGTCGGCTGTTTCCCCGCCCATCAAAGACGCCAATTCGTCGTGGACAATTTTCACCATCAATTCGCCGGGCTTCACCGCCGTGAGAACATTTTGCCCCAGCGCTTTTTCCTTTACCGTATCGGTGAATGTTTTAGCCACTTTGTAGTTGACGTCGGCGTCGAGCAAAGCTTTGCGAACGTCTTTCAGCGTTTCGGCTACATTAATTTCGGTGATTCTGCCTTCACCTTTCAGCAGCTTAAACGACCGGTCTAATCTATCGCTTAAATTTTCAAACATCGTTTATATCATTTACTATTTACCAATTACTATTTCCCATTTCCCCATTAATCGCTTAAAACAAACATTTCCGAAGGTGTTGTTCGCTTCAAAGCCGTCAGATTCACATCTTTACCGATTCGGATACCGTATTGCTGCATTGCCATTTCAACCGTTTTGTATGCCAATTCGGGATGATTGTTGTCTTTACTTAAATGGCAAAGCCATATATTTTTTAGATGCAAATCGAAATTAGCGGCAAGAAATTCCGCTATTTCGGAATTGCATAAATGTCCGTTGCCATTAGAGATCCGCTCTTTCAAAAAAGGAGGATATTTCCCGTTGAACAACATTTCACGGTCGTAATTAGCTTCGACAATTAAATGATTCGCTATGCGGATATATTCTCCTACTTTTTCAGTGATATGCCCTGCATCCGTTACTAATACAAACTTATGCCGTTTGTAGGTAACCATATAACCAACGCATTCGTTTACGTCGTGCGGCACATCAAAAGCGGTAATATTCAATTCTCTAATGGCAACGGCAATTTCTTTTTCGATAATCCGGCGCGAAGTATAAAGCTTTTCGTCTTCACGCAGGGCGTTATTAATTCCCGTATGAACCTTTTCAGTTGTATATATAGGAATCCCGTATTTTTCTCCCAACACTCCGACCGACCGGACATGGTCGATATGCTCATGCGTGATGAACACCGCCATAATTTGCTCTAAGCCAATTCCATTATCTTTCAAAACCTTTTTCATACTTCGAAAGCTGATTCCGGCATCAAGCAGTATACCATAACTTTCTGTTCCGAGATAATAACAGTTTCCGCTGCTTCCGCTGGCTAAGCTCAGGAATTTTAATGCCATCCGATTATTGAAAAATTTAATTTGGAGTGCAAAGATACAATTTTTCCTGATAATTTTATCTATATTTTCTATTTCATTTCAACCAATTCCTGACTGCTCTGTAATTGGTCTTTGCTGTTATAGGTTTCAGATTTCACTGTTCCTATTCCGGGAGCATACCAGGAAAGGGTTGTAGACACAACGGTTTTACCCATAATTGTAGTGGAAACGGTTTGCGTAATTTTATAACATTTGAATGTTCCGCCGGGGACGGTTACGTCTTCAATTGCTAAACATTTTCCATTGGTCATCGTCATTGTCGTATTCATTTTCGTGAATCCCAAATCAATACTCATGGTCATATTTGCATCTTTGAGCGACTGTCCTGGTTGCATATCGCCAGGCAATTCCATCGGCATACCGGTGATTTCCATTTTTATTGTCTGGTCTTTTTGCATGCCCGAGAACATCTGGCTCATATCCAAAATCGTTACGCCGTTTTGGACAATTACCTTACATTGCGCTTCGAACGGCGGATTAGGAGCTTTTTTATCTTTATCCAAGATTTGCACTCCATACGTAATGGTCATGTTATTACCCGAACCTTCCACATTTTTAATTGTAAGTTGTGAATAGCCCTTCGTTTTACCCTTTTCATTTTGCGCGTATACCAAAACCATTCCCGCCTTGGTAGGGAAAAAAGTATTTTGCGCCCGAACGCCTACGGTTGATGCAATCATCATGATTGCCATCCAAATACTGAATCTAAAATTTGTTTTCATTTTGTTTTAATTTATAATTAGTAAAAAATTAATAATTCATAACTATGAAAGCAGATTGCGGGTCTGCGCTATACAACGCCCGCAGTGACAGTCATTGATTCGGAAGCAAAAGTAATATAAGAAAATTCCCTGTACTACCCCCATTTGGGGGTATTTTAAATCCAAAGTGAAAAAACCCCCATTTGGGGGTATTATTATATGTGAAAATATAGTAATTTTACAAAAAAATTGAGAATCATAAATTATGGAAGCTAAGGTATTTTTAAAAAGAAAAAGAGAATGGAAATATCCACTCTCTTTTTCCGACATTCATCCTTTGCCGGTTCTCCTTACGGATACATTTTTTATTCCTTTGGCAACCGGTTTGGTTTTAACAACTACATTTTGTATGATCCCTTTATTTGCAGGCCTTCTGGAAGGCGTGGGAGCGGGACCTAAAATTGGAATCGGATCAATTTTTTTTGCCATAATTCAAGATTTATTTAATACAACAACAAAGATATGAACTTTTATTTTCTAATCAAAAAATATTTTCGCATAAAAAATCACCGTTATTTTTTAACTGCACTATTCTTTTTCTCTATAACGATTTATGCGCAAGACAACAGGGAAAACATCGATTCGTTGGAGGCGCTTTTGAAAAAGCCTTCCGTAACCGACAATGAATTATACCTTGCCTATAAAGGTTTATCCAATGCGTATTTACATACGGATAACAACAAATCATTAGAATATGCCCGAATGGGCGTTCATCTTGCCCTGAAAAAGAATAATACCTATCAAATAGCCGGATTTTACCGTAGTTTGGGAGACGTCTACTATTTTTCAAATCATTTGGATTCCACCCTTTATTATTACGGGCAATCGCTGGAGATGTTGAAAGATGCGGAAAAAGAAGAAGCATCAAATAAAAAAGACATCGAAAGCCTGCATTTAAGCCTGTTAAAAAACATAGGGGTAACAAATGCAATATACGGGAAATATGATTTAGCATTGGATAATTTTCTAAAAGCGTTGGATATAGCTGAAAAAAATAACAAATCCGACGAAACGATGGAGTTATACCTTGACTTGGCAAGCGCTTACACAAGAATGTCGAACTTCCGGCAGGGGGAAGCGTATTATTTAAAAGGAGAAAAACTTTCACGTGAAATGAACGATTCAATCAGTCTTGCAGACGCCTATCAGGGATTATGCAGTATCTATATCAACAAGAATGATTATACGCAAGCTTTGAAATACGGTGAAGAATCATGGCGGATTCTGTCTGCTTTGCCTGATATTCCCGCTTATCAAATGATGTTTGCCGCCAGGGTATTGACTGATGTTTGGCTTAAGATTCCCGATTACGATAAAGCGTTGGAATATGCTCAAAAAACCGTCGAATACGCTCGACAAACAGCCGTTTCTTTCAATTTGGCTTCTGCCTTGTATATGCTTTCTTCCTGCTATTTGAAACAAGCAAAATATAAGGAATCGGAAAAAATCGCTTTTGAAGCATTAGCAACCGACACTACGGATATTTACACCAATTACATTTTGTATGATAATATTGCGCAAGCTAACATTTGGTTGGGAAATGCGCCTAAAGGCATCGCTTATTTCGGAAAAACATTAGACGCAATCCGCGCTTATTCCAACAAAAACTTCCAATCGTCGATATCGGAGATGGAAGTCAAGCATGAGACCGAAAAGAAAGAATTTCAAATCGCTGCTTTGCAAAAAGAGAAACAAATGATGACGAAATTAGTCATAGCCGGAGGCGTTGTTTTGTTGTTGGCGTTGACAGCTTTTTTCCTGCTCTGGCGCTGGACGGTACAAAAAAGACGCGTTTCCGAAAAACAAAAGCAGTTGGCTGAACAGCAGTTGAAACAGTTGGAACAGGAAAAACAGTTAGTCGCCACGCAAGCCGTACTCGACGGCGAAACTCGTGAACGCGCTCGTCTCGCCCGTGATTTACACGACGGATTGGGCAGCATCCTGACGGGTATTAAACTAAATTTATTAGAATTGAAAAAAGGAGTCCGGCTTGAATATGCCGATTTGGAGCATTATGATAATGCGTTGGGATTACTTGACCGGTCGGTGCAGGAAATGCGCCGCGTAGCTCACCATTTAATGCCCGATTCACTTTCGCGCTTCGGATTAAAACCGGCAGTGAGCGATTTTTGCAGCGACCTGCCTTCCGTTCTGTTTGCCTATTATGGCGACGAGTCGCGACTTGATCCGAATTTGGAAGTGATGATTTACCGCAGCATTCATGAGTTGGTGAACAACGCATTGAAACATTCCGGTTCTGATAAAATTATGGTGCAAATCATTCAAGAGCCCAATCGCATCTCATTCACCGTTCAAGACGATGGTTGCGGTTTTAATCCTTCGGCAGAAACCGAAGGAACAGGCTTGCAAAACATCCGTACCCGTGTAGCATCTTATAATGGAACGATTTACATTGATTCAAGAGCGGGCGAAGGAACGGAAATTAATGTGGATATAAAAATTGAGAATTATGATAAGTGTAGCGGTTGTTGACGACCATCAGATAGTGATTGACGGATTGGAAAAAATCATTACCGAATCGAGTATCGCCCGATTAACAGGTAAATCCTACAATGTAGCCGGCTGCTGGAAGATGTTGAATTTAAGGCGTCCTGACGTTTTGATGCTCGACGTGGGCTTGCCCGATGGAAGCGGAATGGACTTGTGTCCACAAATCAAAGCAAAATATCCGGAAATAAACATACTGATGTTAACCAGTTATGCTGAATATTCGGTAATATCCCACGTTCTCAATAACGGCGCATCGGGTTATATTTTGAAAAATGCCATGCCGGAAGAAATCATTGAAGGAATTCAGGCGGTGGCTGCAGGAAAACGATTCCTCTGCGAAGAAGTGGATATACTGTTGAAAAAGGCGGAAAAAAACAAAATTGAACTGACTCGCCGCGAGTACGAATTATTGCGTTTAATAACCGAAGGCTATACAAGCGCTGAAATTGCCGATAAGATGTTTCTCGGTTTTGAAACCATTCGCAGCTACCGGAAAAATCTACACCTGAAATTAGGAGCGCACAATACCGCCGAACTGACTAAATTAGCATTGGATATGAAATTAGTGTGAACGGTTAACTTCCGAAGAAAACATTCAAAACCAATACGCCCGCTAATCCGACGACCGACACGATAATTTCCATAATAGACCAGGAACGTAAAGTGTCTTTTACGCTCAAGTTAAAATATTCTTTGAATAACCAGAATCCAGAATCATTTACATGAGAAAACAATAAACTTCCGGCTCCCAGCGACAAAACCATTAAGTTCGGATTAACGCCGGTATGAGCAGCCAAAGGCAGGATTACCCCCGCTGCAGTCAATGCGGCAACAGTAGCCGAGCCGATACATCCCCTGATAATCCCTGCCATCATCCAACCCAATATTAATGGATGAACCGGCAACTTTTCCATCGCACTCGCCAGATTCAAACTTATTCCGCTTGCGTCCATCACTTCCTTGAAAATTCCGGAACCTGCAATAATCAGCAAAATCATTGAAACGTCTTTTACCGCTTCAGTATAAACGTTCATAATTTCTTTGATACTGCGTCCTTTCCGTATCCCCAACGTGTAGGTCGCAATGATTAGGGACAACAACATCACCATGGACGGAGCGCTCATAAAAGATAAAACGCCCGACGCCTGATTTCCTTTGTTTGGAAGAAGATACGGAATCGCCGTTACTATGATTAACAATAATACAGGCAAGGTTGCAGTAAAAAAACTATTCGCTTTACCCGGTTTATCTCGATCAAGTTTATGTTCCGATTGACTGGCTTCAAAAAATTTCAATGGACCTGTTTTGATATTTTTCAACGTTATACTGAAAACAGGTCCTGCCAAAACTATGGCGGGAATCGCGACTATAATACCGCAGATTAAAGTTACGCCCATATCGGCGTTAAGCATTGAAACCAGCGCTACAGGCGACGGATGAGGAGGAAGAAATCCATGAGCGACCGACATGGAAGCCAGCATCGGTAGTCCGATATATACCGCCGGAAGTTTGTATTGATAAACGACAGAGAAAATGATTGGAACAAGTAAAACAAAACCGACATTATAAAATAACGGAATGCCGACAATAAATCCGGTTATCATCAACCCCCAGCGGATATATTTCACCCCCATAATATTAACCATCACTTCCGCAATCTTTTGAGCAGCGCCGCTGTCTGCAACTAATTTCCCCAACATGGCTCCCAAAACAATTATCAGCGCCAAATTACCCAGTATATCTCCAATTCCTTTTTCAACAACCGATGGTATCCGGCTGAAGGGTATGCCGAGAAAAATCGCCATCGCGATTGATATAATCACCAAAGACAAGAATGCATCAACTTTCAAATACGAAATAAGCAAAATTAATAGCAACAAACTGAAGAGAATGATGACAAAAGACATGAGATTAGAATTATAAATTAAGAATTATGAATTTAAAAAAACTTGTATTACAATCATACAAACATAATGAATATTTTTGTATTTTTGCACACATGAAACTATTTATCTTACATTTTTTGATTTTACTTTCCGGAACAACATTTGCTTTCGGAAATGAGAAGCGGATTTATCCGCTTGACGACCGTATTTCCGAATCCGAAGCCTCAAAAGATTCGGTTGTCAACAACGAAAAATACGGAGTAATTACGATATCGGTAGCCGATGCGCGAATGGATGCAAATTTCAGCGCGGAAATGGGAACGCAACTTTTGTTGGGTATGCCGGTAGAAATAGTGCAGCACAAAGGCTGGTGGCAGATAAAAACTCCGGAAGGTTATTTGGCTTGGATTGAAACAGGCGCTTTTGTGAGAATGGACAAAGAAGCGTTCAATCAATGGATAAGCGCGAAGAAAGTGATTTTTACCGCCGATTATGGTTCTGCCTTTGAAGCGCCGGACGGTAAACATCGCGTTTCCGATTTGGTATCCAGCAATCTGCTAAAATGGGAAGGCGAAAACAAAAAATACTTTTATGTTTCCTTTCCCGATGGACGAAAGGCGTATGTATTAAAAACACAAGCCCGCTTGTACGACCAATGGAAATCGTCTCTCCGGTTGAGTGAAAAAAGTATTGTTGAAACTGCGCTGACATTGAAAGGCATTCCTTACACCTGGGGCGGAACTTCTGTGAAAGGGATGGATTGCAGCGGATTCACCAAAACCGTATTTCTGAAAAACGGAATCATCCTGAAACGCGACGCATGGCAACAAGCCCAAACCGGAATTCCGGTAGATATCAGCAAAGGATATGATAATCTCCGCCCCGGCGATTTGATGTTCTTCGGAAAAAAAGCGACGGATAATACCGCCGAAAAAATTCGTCACGTGGCTATTTACATCGGAAACAATGAATTTATCCAAGCATCAGGCTACATAAGAATCAGTAGCCTGGATCCCGATAAGCCGAATTACGATCCGTTAAATACCCGCGAGTTTGTTCGTGCATCCAGAATCATTGGCGCTGTCGGCGGTGAAGGAATTTGGAAGATTGACGATAATCCTTTGTACGGGGAGCAAGAGTAATTGAGTAATTGAATAATTGAATAATTGAATAATTGAATGTATGAAAAGGCGTAATTTTTTAAAAACAACAGCATTGACAGCATTGACGCTTCCATTGTCATTAAATCTTCCGGCACAGTCGAAACCGGTAAGTCAACCGCGGGCGGGAAATAAAAAAATGAATCTTACCTTCCGTCCCTACGATTTGCAATTGAGACATGTATTCACCATTGCAAATTTTTCCCGCACAACGACTCCGGTGGTTTTAACCGAAATCGAATACGACGGAATCACCGGATACGGTGAAGCTTCACTCCCGCCTTATCTGGGAGAAACGCAAGCTTCGGTTATGGATTTTCTTAAAAAGATAAATCTGGAACAATTTTCAAGTCCTTTTGAATTAGATGATATTCTCGGTTATATCGACAAGATCGCCGAAAACAATACTGCCGCCAAGGCGTCGGTTGATATTGCTTTGCACGATTTGGTCGGAAAAATCATGGGGCAGCCCTGGTATAAAATCTGGGGATTGGACAAATCGAAAGCGCCTTCAACTACTTTCACTATCGGAATCGATACGCCCGAAGTCGTCAAGCAAAAAACGCAGGAAGCCGCCGATAATTTCAATATTCTGAAAGTCAAATTAGGCGGCGCGGATGATAAGAAAATGATTGAAACCATCCGGTCGGTAACAGACCGACCTATTTCGGTTGACGCCAATCAAGGCTGGACAGACAAATATTACGCTTTGGATATGATTAATTGGCTTAAAGAAAGAGGAATTGTGATGATAGAACAACCGTTGCCCAAGCACAATCTTGAGGATGCGGCTTGGCTTACCGAACACAGTCCGCTTCCTGTCTTTGCCGATGAATCGTTCCAGCGCCTGACGGACGTACTTCCTTTGAAAGGCGTTTTTTCGGGCTTAAACATCAAATTAATGAAATGCACCGGTATGCGTGAAGCATGGAAAATGTTGACGGTCGCTCGCACTGCCAACATGAAGGTAATGATTGGCTGTATGACGGAAACATCCTGCGCCGTTTCGGCAGCCTCTCAGTTATCGCCTGCAGTCGATTTCGCGGACTTAGACGGCAACTTATTAATAAATAACGACATATACAAAGGAACGACAGTGGTAAACGGCAAACTTGCTTTGAGCGATTTGCCGGGAATCGGAATTACGAAATTATAATATCCGTTATTTGCATCTGCCCATAATTGAATATTTTATGATGAATGTTAAAAACACGAATCTTTTAAGCAGGCGGCATTTTTTGGAATCTTCGGCTTTAAGCTTAGCCGGACTAACTATTCTTCCGAGTTATACGATAAGCAAAGACGCACTTAAAGATAGCGCGCCATCAAGACTTAAAAAGTTAGTAGAGAACAGTTTTTATGCACATAAGGAAATAACGGGAGATTTACGGGAATGTGCAGAAACCAGGTGGTTGAATAAAAAGGTTGAAGATTTTGTAACGATATATTCCAGTGGAAATACGGAAAAAGTAACAATTTTTGGACAGGCGACATTAGAAGTTACAAAAGATAAGAAACAGGACGGAAAAGAATGTTTATGCTTAACAACGAATACAAAAATTGAAAATATTCAACCCCGGCCGGGATGCGAACTTCGTATCGCGTTAAACGAAATGGATTTATCAGCTTACAATCGCATTTCGGCATGGATTTATCCTGAATTAACCGGTTTTCAGAATTTTTATTTTCATTTTTCCTTCGGAAATCCGGGAAAAACTCAATTACATGCTCCGAGTTTACTCCCTAATACATGGAATCACGTAACTTGGGAAATTTCCGACATTGAGCGTAATGCTGTGGAAAACTTAAGTATTTCCCCTTTTTTGGGAGGATGTCCGCCTGAGGCTTTACCGACCTTGAAAGTTTATTTCGGAGAAATTCGGGCGGAAAAAGTCGAAGCGGATGATGACTCAGGATGGGAACTGAAGGATAGAATCGCTTATTGTCATAGCGGATATCTGCCTGAAATGAAGAAAATTGCTATTGCTCAAAACGTAACGGGAAAAAACTTTCGCCTGTATAATTTAGAAAATAAAATAGTTTTTGAACATCCGGTTCGGAAAGTAACCAATGCGTTTGGCGCTTTTTATGAATTGGATTTTTCCGATTTTACAAATACAGGGGAATACTACCTGAAAGTCGATAATCGTCAGACAAAGCCATTTGTTATTGATGAACAAGCTTTTGATGAATCCGTTTGGAAAAGCGTTAATTTCTTGCGCTCATTAAGATGCGGAGAAGAAGTTGTTGGAGTTCACAGCGCCTGCCATTTGAATTGTAAAGTAATTCATCCGGAAACTCAAGCGACTGTTCCAAGTTTCGGGGGTTGGCATGATGCAGGTGATTTATCACAATATGAAATCTGTACGGCAGAAATAGCACATTCGATTTTAGAATTAGCCCTTCGAGTAAAGAATAAAGATAAAATACTTTATGAACGCCTTTTAGAAGAAGGAAAGGTCGGAATTACCTGGTTATTGAGAACCCGTTTTGGAGATGGATACAGGGCTTTAGCAGCCACCTACGGAATGTGGCGCGACAATGTTCTTCAACCTGATAATGAGAGTATGATACGTGTTGCAGAAAACGGACCGTTTGAAAACTTTCTCGCTTCCGCAGCTTGCGCGGTAGCTGCCGGAGTCTATCAAGAAGCGGATTCGATCTTTGCCGGTTGGTGTTTACGGGTCGCAGAAGCGGATTTTTATTTCGCTAAAAAAGAATATGAAGATGGCGTTTACACTAAGCGCTGGGGAACAAATATTGATTCGCAAGTTTGCGGGTCTGCAGCTTTGGCGGCTGCCGAACTATATGCATTAACAGGGAAGGAAGAATACGTAAAATCCGGCGTTGAATATGCAAAAACTATTTTAGCCTGCCAAAAGGATGAACATCCGGATTGGAAGATTCCGGTTCGCGGCTTTTTCTACGAAAATCCTGCACATACGAAAACGCTCACTTATGAACATCGCGGACATGAACAATCTCCGATTCAGGGTTTAGCGCGTTTATATGAATTGATACCCGATCATCCCGATCGTTCTAAATGGAAAAAAGGTTTGGAATTATACGGAGAATATGTTTATAAAACTTGTGAATTAGCTTCTTTTTACGATTTGTTGCCCGCTCATGTATATGAACTTGATAAGCTTAATATAGAACGTTTCACAATCAACGGCGGCGATGAAGCCCAAAAGAGGACATATAATGATTTGCTGGAACAAATAAAAACCGGAATTAAGCTAAGCGAAAATGCTTATTTACGCATATTTCCGGCCGCTTCCCGCCGGGGTTTTCATGCCACCTTGCTGAGTAAAGCAAAAGCTGTTTCGATTACCGGACGGATATTAAACGATAAGAAACTGCTTCAAATTGCCATGAATCAGATAGAATGGGTTTTAGGAAAAAATCCTTTTGCCGCTTCAACCATGTATGGCGAAGGATATAATTATCATCCGTTATATGTTGCTTACTCGCGACAGATAGTCGGTTCATTGCCGGTCGGAATAAAAACAAAAGGTTATGCGGATTTACCCTATTGGCCCGTGATTAATAATGCTGTTTATAAAGAAATTTGGGGGCATGCTACAAGTAAATATTTCTTTGTTTTAGCCGACTTAATATAAAAACTGAAAATATCTTCATCATGAACAGATTTTTAATAATTAGTATTGCATTATCGTTGGTGAGCGGGCTATCAGCCCAGGTCAAGTCCGGCATTGAAGCGCTGCGGGACGACAATTTCAAATGCTTGGAAGGAAAACGGGTCGGATTAATCACCAACCCCACCGGGGTTGACAAAAACCTGAAATCGACTATCGACATTCTCTTTGAAGCTCCCAACGTTAAATTGGTTGCATTGTACAGTCCCGAACATGGGATTCGAGGCGATGTTACCGCCGGCGGCGCAGTTGATAATTCCATAGAACCGATTACCGGATTGCCCGTTTACAGTCTCTATGGAAAAAATAAAAAACCTTCGCCTGAGATTTTGAAAGGAATCGACGTATTGGTCTACGACATACAAGATATTGGCAGCCGTTCTTATACCTACATCAGTACAATGGGATTAGCGATGGAAGCGGCTGCCGAAAACGGAATCGAATTCGTCGTCCTTGACCGTCCGAATCCGCTGGGTGGGGAAATTTTTGAAGGAAATCCGAATGTAGAACCCAACTTGGTTTCTTTAGTCAGTCAATTTCCAATCACCTACGTTCATGGATTCACAACGGGCGAATTAGCCCGATTTCTTAACGAAGAAAAATTATTGAAAGACGGAATCCACTGCAAACTGACAGTGATAAAAATGAAAGGATGGAAACGTAAGATGAATTTCGGAGCGACCGGTTTGCCATGGGTGATTTCTTCCCCACACATTCCTCATTGGGAAACAGCTTATTTCTATGCCATGTCGGGCATATTGGGTGAATTGTATAGTTTCAATATCGGAGTCGGTTATACTTTACCCTTCCAGCTTTTCGCCACAGAATGGATCGACGCCGAAAAATTAGCAGCTAACCTGAATAATTTGAAGCTTCCCGGAGTGAAATTCCGCCCTATTCATTATAAACCCTATTACGGCGCGCAAAAAGATATTTATCTCCACGGCGTTCAAACTTATATTTCCGATTACAAAAAGGCGCCTCTGACATTCATTCAATTCTATGTTCTTCAAGAATGTCATAAGCTTTATCCTGATAAAAACGTATTTGAATTGTGCGACCCGCCGCGTCTGAACATGTTCGATAAAGTATGCGGAACAAGCCGGATACGGGAAATCTTCTCTCAAACTTTTACTGTAGATTCCATTCGTCAGGTTTGGAATCAGGATGTAGATAAATTCAAAAAAAATGCAAAAAAATATTTTCTATATAAATAAAATAAAATGATCATGCACACAAAAAAAAATTTCAAATCGTATCTTTTACCATGCTTAATGTTAATGGCTTGCCATCCGCAAAAATCGGGAGAATTATCAGTTGAGCTTACTTGGGAAATGGGTAAAAATGATGTTGAACAGGGCTATTATGAAAGCGCTTTCTATCTTAAAAACACCGGATTAAACACTTTAAATGGCAATTGGACGATTTATTTCCATCAGCAGTCGCCAGCTATTCCCGTTCAAGCGGAGGACGCCCCGTTGAAAATCGAATGGATTACTTCTACGTATCATAAAATTACTCCGACCGCTAATTATCAACCCTTGAAATCCGGTGAAACGTTGACATTCACCTATCGTTGCCAAGGAAGTTTAACAAGAGAATCAATGGCTCCGGAAGGCGTTTATATCGTGATGCGGGATGAAAAAAACAATGAGTTGCAACCTCAAAATATTCCAATCAAAATAGCTCCATTTACGCATAGTTATCAATGGACGTCTTCGGAAAAAGATTTTCCTTATCCTGATGGAAATTATGTATATGAACAAAATGTTTTATTCACCGAACCAACCGAAACGGATGCATTGGCTATTTTTCCGCATCCAAAGTCTATTGTGAAATCAGCGGGCGTTTCGTCTTTTTCTAAAAACGTATGCTTGAAATTCGATTCCGCATTTGAAAACGAAGCCGCTTTATTGAAAACTAATTTGACTTCCCTTTTCGGTTGCAATGTCTCCGATACAAGTGAAACGCTTGTTGAATTGAAGAAAATAGACGACGGAATAAAACATCCCGACGAGTACTATGAAATTAATATTACCGACAATCATTTTCTTCTTTCCGGCATCGACGCTCATGCCGTTTTTAATGCTTGCCAGACATTAATCAACCTTCTTGAAAACGCGAATGAAATTCCGGCTCAGATTGCAAATGTGAAAATAACCGATTATCCGGATATGACTTACCGCGGACTGATGTTGGACGTCGCCCGCAATTTTACCAAAAAGGGAAATGTTTTGAAACTAATTGATTTATTGTCATCCTATAAATTGAACGTTTTGCATCTGCATTTGAGCGACGATGAAGCTTGGCGTATAGAAATACCCGGATTGGAGGAGCTAACGCAAATCGGTTCGCGCAGAGGACATACGCTCGACGAATCAACTTGCTTGTATCCAATGTTTTCTTGGGGTTGGGACGCTTCGGATACGACTACTTTGGCAAACGGCTACTATTCGTGCGCCGATTTCGTTGATATATTGAAGTATGCAAAAGAACGCCATATCAATGTTATTCCCGAAATAGACATACCAGGACATTCCCGCGCCGCCATTAAATCCATGAATGTTCGATATAAGAAATACATTGGAACCGATAAGGCAAAAGCAGAAGAATATCTTTTAGTTGATTTTGCCGATTCGTCCAAATATATATCCGCACAAAACTTTTCCGATAATGTGATTAATGTAGCTATGCCTTCCACATACCGGTTTGTAGAAAAAGTAATTGATGAAATTGCTAAAATGTATGACGCTGCCGGAATGAAATTAACAACTTTTCATATCGGAGGAGACGAAGTGCCTTCCGGAGCGTGGGAAGGTTCCGGAATTTGCCATAATTTCATGAAAGAAAAAGGAATGACACAAATCCGGGAGTTGAAAGACTATTTCTTGGAACAAGTATTGCCAATGCTTTTGAAACGGAACATTCAACCTGCAGGATGGGAAGAAGTGGCTATGAAACCCGACGATACGGCAAACGAACGTTTCAAAGACAGTAATGTATTGAGCTACTGTTGGAATACCATTCCAGAATGGGACAGCGACCAGATTCCGTATAAATTAGCCAATGCGGGCTATCCAATAATTCTTTGTAACGTAACAAATTTCTACATGGATATGTGCTATTGCAATCATCCGCAGGAAAAAGGATTATCGTGGGGCGGTTACGTGAATGAATACAATTCGTTCGATATGCTGCCTTTTGATATCTACAAATCCGTAAGGCAAAACCTGAAAGGAGACCCGATTGATATAGTGGCAGCGTCAAAAACAAAATTACCTTTGGCAAAATCAGCCCGCGAGCAAATCAAAGGATTGCAGGCGCAGGTATGGGCGGAAACCATTCGGGATTTCAGTCAGGTTGAATATTTTCTCTTCCCCAAATTGTTCGGCTTGATAGAACGCGCATGGAATGCTCAACCCGATTGGGCTCTCTCAACAGATAATAAAGCGTACGAAAAGGCTAAAATAGAATATAACGCTCAAATAGCCCGTTATGAATTGCCCCGCTTAGCCAAACGAGGCGTAAATTTCAGAGTGGCACAACCCGGCATTATTCTACGCAACGGATTATTGTATGCCAACAGTGCAATTCCTGAAGCAGTTATCCGCTATACAATCGACGGAAGCGAACCCAATGAAAATTCCACCATTTGGACGAAACTTGTTCTTTGCAATGCCAAACAGATAAAAGCAAAAGCGTTCTATTTGGAAAAGAAGAGTTTAACAACAATATTGGATAACAAAAACAACTAATTCATATTACTAATTAATTTTTATCAAAGCGCCTCTAAATATATGAAACAATTTGTAATATTTGCGCTTGTATCAATTGTATGCGCGTGTTCTCCCCGTGAGAATAAAGTGAAGATAGAGCAGATTAACGCCGAAGAAGTCGCCGGAAACTTCACAAAAGCAACTCATTTAATAGATTTATACATTGCAGAAAACAACCTGTCTGCCGATTCGGTTTATCAATTGAATGTAAGAAAAGATATTATGCACCGGATTCGCTTGGATTTCGGGAAGGATAAAACAGCGGTTGAAGAATACATTCGCAAATATTATCCTGATGTTGATGACGAGATGCTGACGCGATGGGAAAACTCCAAAGCTTTGGAAAGTAAAATTATTGATGGTAAAAAATGGTATTACGACAGGGCGGCTTCCAATCTGTTTCTTTTAGATAAAGAAGCGATAGCCCGGAAAGCGGAAGTTGATAAGCCTGCCGGAAACGGAAAATCCGTTTTAAAAGCGCAATTATCTGAAATAGTCAATCTGCTGAATAAAAGCGGAAAAACACAAGCGCCTCCACTTAAAATGCAAGTAAAATATGAATTGACTTTAAACCCGAATGCAGTTCCGGATGGTGAAACGGTCAGATGCTGGTTGCCTTATCCGCGCGAAGACAATCGCCGTCAAACAAACGTTAAGCTGTTGTCGGCAAGCGACAGTAATTATGTGATTTCCCCGCCGCAATATGCTCATCGGACAATCTATATGGAAAAAATCGCTAAAAAGGACGAACCGCTGAAATTTGCCATTGAATTTTCATATCAACAGGCGCCCGAATGGTTCAATCTGCAAGAAAAAACCATTCAACCCTACGATACGCAGAGCGATTTGTATAAAACGTATACAGCCGAACGTCCGCCGCATATTGTTTTCACCGATTCGATAAAAGCGATATCCGAACGCATTATAGGCAACGAAACCAATCCCTATCAGAAAGTTAAAAAAATATTTGAATGGATAGACAATACTTTTCCATGGGCGGGAGCGCGGGAATATTCCACACTCCAAAATATTCCTCAATATGTTTTGGAGAACGGACATGGCGATTGCGGACAAAAAACTTTGCTGTTCATGACTTTAGCGCGCTACAACGGTATTCCCGTCCATTGGGAAAGCGGATTTTATATGCAACCCGGCGGATTGAATATGCACGACTGGTGCGAGTTTTATATTGAAGGCGTCGGCTGGATACCTTTAGACCAGTCGTTTGGCATTAACGCCTCTGCCGGCGACGATGATATAAAATATTTCTATACCAATGGAATAGACGCTTACCGGTGGATTGTGAACAACGACTTCTCCCAGCCGCTCTTTCCGAATAAAATCTTTTTGCGTAGCGAGGATGTAGATTTTCAACGAGGAGAATTGGAATGGCGCGGCGGAAATATTTACTTCGACCAATGGAAATGGGATTTTGATGTAACCTACGACAATAAATAAAAACAGTGCTGAAATCTTTATTTAAAATCATTTTGATGATTTGCAGTATCGTTTCGCAAAACGCCTTTGCGTAAAGCCCCATACAAAAACCGCAGATTATTCCAGAGCCGGTATCACTCAGCCTTTCCGGCGAAGCTCCTTTCATCTTAAGTTCCGGCACGTTGTGGCTTACGCTGCCGAACGTTACATTACCGTCGTTCCAGAAATAGATATTCCGGGACATTCCATGGCAATTCTTGCCGCTTACCCGAATTTCAGTACGACTCCCAATATTCCCAAAAAGCCGGCTACAACCTGGGGTATCTTTGCCAATCAAAACAACGTTCTGGCTCCTACAGATGAAGTATTCTCCTTTTTAAAAGACGTGTTTGGAGAGTTAATGGAAATATTTCCTTCTCCTTACATTCATCTGGGCGGAGATGAATGTTCAAAGAAATGGTGGAAAGAATCTCCTTCCTGCCGGAAATTATAAAAAAAATTTCTTTAAATGCAATAAAATAATTTGCAGTTTCAAAATTGTATTATTATCTTTGTAGAAAATTTCATATATCTTTAATTTTTTAATTTTAAATTTTATTCACAATCCATGAAAAAGATTAAATTTTTTAGTTCAATTATTGCAATAGCGCTCATAGTAAGCGCTTGCAGCAGCGATTTTAATTCGTCTGCAAATTTTGAAAATGGTTTTGTATCATCTGCATTTGATGAAACTTGTTTTACATCCGTTCCAATCACAAAAGCCGAATACGACAATGTCGGAACTGAATACACAGGTTCTGCTTTAGTGACAATTGCTGAAGGGATTACACTTGAAAAATTGAAAGGCAACAACCTTGAGCTTAAATTCAGCGACGATGTGGCTCCGGGTACAATTACCTTATCGGTTAAGCGTGGAAACATTTTTGCGGCATATACATTTGACGCCGCTTGCATGCAAGGAAAATCGTACGTATTTGACGGCAAGAATGAATCAGGCATCAAATACGGAGCATTTGTTCCTGAAACTAAAGGCTTGTCGGGCAATTTAATTGTAAACATTCCCTGCGCCGAAGGTCAAAAGGTTATAGTAGATTATGTCGTTACAGGTTATAACGATTGGATAAACGGCGGTACGGAAACCGGACAGTTTGTATCGAAAATACCTTATGAAACGCTTGGAAATAACAATGGCGCAATGATTGTGCAAGTTTCCTTATATGGCGTTGACGGATCCCTTCAATCGTTCTATCCGGCATGGAACGGCGCCGATGATGTAGTTTTGGATTACGACTGTTCAAAGCTGTCTCCCGGCGGAGATGAAACTCCCCATTTCGTAAGCGCCGAAGTAACGAGTTTTAGCAAGAATCTTCAAGACTCCAATAATGCCAATCTCACATTCTCGGTAACAGTAAAAATGTCTGACGGTTCTACTTTTATAGAAAATCATGCTGAGAGGGTAAACGGTCAAGAAAGTGGAAATAAAACTTTTACTTACGCCAATTACAGCGTTTATGCGGCATGGAATGACAATAATACGGTTATAACCTGTAAAGTCGTTTAGCCGCATTGAGCAAACTGCCGTTGCTTAATGATTCCATAGCAGGTCGTACAAAAGGCTGTCATCAAAAGCCAAGATTCTTTACCACAAAGGTCACAAAGAACACAAATATCTGATTATTAAATTTTTATTATTAGTGCACTTTGTGAGTTCTTAGTGTTCTTAGTGGTTAAGAAGACTTTTGAAGACAGCCTCATTGTTGATATAGTCTTCCGTGTTGTTTTCACTTGGCGGCGTCCAATGTGGTATTACTTTTTCAATTGTATTCCAATTGAGGGAAAGGTAAGGTTGCGTGACGGGGAGCAATTTTGATTTTTATTTAACGCGCTTGGAAATAACCAAATTTTCATGTAATTTTGCGTAAATTAAACAGCAATATGGAAAGATGAATTAAAAAAAACGATACATTTTTATCAATCCAAATTATAGAAAACAAGTAATAATGAAAAAGTTTATTTTTTTAGCTTTATTATTTATAGAGATTTATCCCGCTACCGCCCACCCTTATACTAAAAAAGATCAAAGCAAATTTGTCTTCGCCATTCTATCGGATTTACATATCACAAAAGCAGGGACTGCGGTAGAGGATTTGCGACGGGCTGTCGAACAAATTAACGCAAGCAATGATATCGAATTTGTTTTGGTTACGGGCGATATTACGGATGAAGGCGACCGGGCGTCGCTTCAAAAAGCAAAGGATATGCTCGACCAATTAAAAGCGAAACACTATGTTATTCCCGGCAACCACGAGACCAAATGGAGCGATTCGGGCGTAACCGCTTTCGGCGATATTTTCGGAGATGAACGATTCAGGTTGGATTACAAGGGATTTCTATTTTTGGGTTTCAACACCGGTCCTCTGATGCGAATGGCAGATGGTCATGTAGCGCCTCAGGATATTCACTGGTTGAAAAGCGAATTGAAAAAAACGGGCAAGAAAAAACCGGTATTCATTGTCACCCACTATCCTCTGCAAACAGGAGATGTGGACAATTGGCAGGAGGCGACCGACGCTGTCCGTTCCTACAACATCCGGGCTATACTGGGAGGGCACTATCATGCCAATCGTTTTTTCCTCTATGATGGCATACCGGGAATCCTTAACCGCTCGACGCTTCGCGACAAAAGTCCTGCGGGCGGCTATTGCGTGTATGAAATAACTCCTGATTCGCTTTTTGTTTACGAACAGACGATTGGAGGAGAAAGAAAAAAATGGGTATCCTTACCTTTAAAAGGAAAATTATATGATGCAAAAGGTGATCCGGATAAATATCCCGACTTTTCGGTTAACAAAGCCTATCCTTTCGTAAAAGAAACCTGGCTTCTTCGGACAGAAGCAGGCATTTACAGTTCACCGGCGGTTTATAACGGAAAAGTATACGCCGGCGACGACACAGGAGCGCTTTCCTGCTATAACTTGACTAATGGAAAAAAGAATTGGAGCTTTCGTTCGAATAAACGGATTGTCGGAACGCCGGCTGCTGCAGATGGAATCGTCGTCTTTGGTTCCGCCGATAAAAATATCTATGGTTTGGACGCCCGTACAGGAAGGCGTTTATGGATGGTAACAGCTTCTGAACCTGTACTCGGGGCAGTTACAATTGAAAATGAAATTGCTTACATCGGCGCAAGCGATTCGACTTTTCGAGCCATAGATATCCATTCCGGAAAAGCGCTTTGGGAATATAAGAATGTAAAAGGATACATCGAAACACGACCTTGTATCGAAGGAAATACCGTTATTTTCGGAGCATGGGACAACACTCTGTATGCTTTGGATAAACATACGGGTAAAGAATTGTGGAAGTGGACCGGTGGATTGACAAACATGCTCTATTCTCCCGCTGCCGTATGGCCCGTCGCCGCCGATGGGAAGGTTTTCATCACCGATCCTCAACGGGCGATGACCGCTATTGATCTCCAAACGGGCGAAACGATTTGGCGAACCTTCCAATCCAAGGTGCGTGAAACCATTGCACTTTCCGAAGACAAGGAACGAATTTACAGCAAGACCATGAACGATTCCATTGTGTGTTATGCAACCAAAGGCAATCAGCCCTTGGAAATCTGGGCTTCCGATGCAGGTTTCGGTTACGAACACGCCCCTTCCATGCCGGTTGAAAAAGACGGCGTTGTTTTCGGCAGTACCAAAAACGGACTTATTTTTGCTTTGGATGCATGGACAGGAAAAGTCCTTTGGAAACATAAAGTCGGGAATTCTTTGATTAACACGGTCGTTCCTGCCGGCAAAAATCAAGTAGCATTCACAACAGCCGGAGGCATAGTGGGATTGCTGGAAACAAAATGAGAAAATTATCAATGTATAAAGAAGCATGACACAAATATCTATCAATCATTTATTCAACGAACAGTTATCAAATTGGGAACTTGCACGGAATAACTACCTTGCTTTAGAACAGGTAAGAATAAAAACCTTAATTGTGGACGGCAGAGAATACAAAGTCCAATTTAATCCGGCACGCATCATTTCTTCGGCAGCTAAGACGGATGCTCAATCTATTCGTGAAAGAAAATGTTTTCTTTGTGCGGAAAACCGTCCGCCGGAGCAAAAAGGAATATCTTTCAACGGACGTTATACCATCTTGATTAATCCTTTCCCGATTTTCCCCCGGCATTTGACCATCCCTGCGTTGGAACATACTCCCCAACTTATCGCATCCCGTTTTGGCGATATGCTTGATTTAGCGCAACAGTTAGGTGATTATGTCGTGTTTTACAATGGACCTGACTGCGGCGCTTCCGCTCCCGACCATTTCCATTTTCAAGCGGGAAACAAAGGGTTTCTTCCCATAGAAAAGGACCGGAATGTACAAAATATGATTTGTATCGAATCGGATAAAAAGGAAGAGCTTCTTGACAGTTTCCGGAAAGTTTACGACGCTATGGAAGAAAAACCGGAAGGCGACGAGCCGATGATGAATATTCTGGCTTGGTATGAAGCTGCTAAATGGATAGTTTGCATCTTCCCGAGGAAAAAACATCGTCCGGCATGTTACAGCGCTGAAGGGGAAGCGAACCTGTTGATCAGTCCTGCCTCCGTTGATTTGGGCGGTGTATTTATTACTCCTTTAAAAAAGGATTTTGAAAAAATTACAGCAGAAGATATTGGCAAAATATTGCGTGAAATATAACATAAATTTTTGAGGAAATCAATGGGAGTGAGCGATAAAATATGTTTCTGATACAGGAGAAGCAAGTTTTGAAAGAAAGTATAAAATGAACTGTCGAAGTTTTTTGGACAGTCGCTGACTTTTTCACCCAATTGGTAGACTGCGGAGTAGACCGGAGCTATTTTGATTTTATTTAGCGTGCTTGGATATAACCAAATTTTATGTAATTTTGCGTAAATAAAACAACAATATGAAAAGATTGATTAAGAACGATTCATTTTTCCTCATTCTACTCCTCATTTTCGGAAGCAACCTCTATGCTCAACCGGAACTGCGGATTGTCACGGGACAGCAAGATACCGTGCGTAGCGCCCAGCATTTCTTTTCCGGAATGACGGCGCCCAACAGCCAACTGTCCGTTAACGGCGTTTCTTTTCCCGTATACGCTACGGGCGCTTTTGCAGCGGAAGTAAAACTTAGCGAAGGACTTAACAAAGTAAATTTTGTTGTGCGCCAAAGCGGAAAAGAAACGGTGAAAAATGTTGATATCTATTACATGCCAATGGAAACTCCGCAAGCAACCACTCGTTTTGAAATAGAACAGGCAGAGCTGATTCCCGCCGTATCAATGGTTTACCCCGGAGATGCGCTGAAATTAAAAGTAAAAACGCTTCCCGGATGTAAAGTCAGTTGGTTAAACGGCAAGGTGCTGGAAGAGTTGCCGGTAGAAGTTGCCGGCATAGCCGGTATTTACCAAGGCCAATATGTCGTAGAAGAGAATGATTCCTTGCTTGACTCGCCTGTCGTAGTTACGGTAACTAACGGAGAGCAATCTATTAGCAAGGAGATAGCAAAAAGCGTCACCGTTATCAATCCGCAAAAACCGCTATACGTAAAGACGAAGGGCGCTACCCCGTATCTTAATTACGGTTTAGGTCAGGACCGGTTGGGCGGGTCAAAAATCGGCTATATCTCGGAAGGAATAGAAATGAAAGCGCTTTGCAAAGCGGGCAGGCTATACAAAGTCCAGCTCTCAAAACAGCATTCGGCATGGATTCCCGAAAGCGAAGTTGAAAGTCCGACAAGCCAGCATCTTTTTAAGCCCGATGCATTAACTTCATCTTGGAGCGTTTATGGCGACGACAGCTATGACTATGTGAAAATCGGCCTGTCGGACAAGTTGCCTTACCGCAGTTTTCAAGAAATAAATCCCGTAAGAATAGTTGTTGATATTTTCGGCGTATCGACCAATACGGCATGGATAACACAACTATTTAACGTAAAAATAATTACAAATGTGAACTATGAACAAATAGAAGACGACGTCTTGCGCATATTCATAGACCTGAACACCAAACAACATTGGGGATACAGCGTTTACTACGAAAACAACCAGTTGGTAATTCGCGTGAAACATCAACCAAAATTGCAATTGAAAGGTTTACGTATTGCGTTGGATGCAGGCCATGGCGGCGAATCCGACGGAGCTGTCGGAACTACGGGAATGAAAGAAAAAGACGTAAATCTGGAATTGGTGATGATGCTGAAAGCCGAACTCGAAAAACATGGCGCATACATTATTCTGACCCGTAGCGATGATTCCGACGTCGGCATGCAGCAACGATTGAGTTTGCTCAGCCAGCAAAAGCCTGATATACTTGTATCTATCCATAATAATGCCGGCGGAAATCCAATCACGACAAAAGGTTCCAGCGCCTACTACCGCCATATCGGTTACCGCCCGTTAAGCAAAGCTATTCTGAACAGGTTGTTAAAACTTGGCGTAAATAACTATGGAAATGTCGGCAGTTTTAATTTTACGCTTAACTCGCCGACCGAATATCCAAACGCGTTGGTGGAAGGATTATTCCTTAGTAATCCGGAAGATGAAGCCAAGTTAGCGGATAAAGGTTTTAGAATAAAGTTTGTAAAGAAAATTGTTGAAGGGCTGAAAGATTTTCTGAATGAGGCGGCAAAGTAAAAAAGTCGTTTGGTTTTTCACTTCATTTGATTTTCTCGAAATATTCCCGTACTTTTGTGGCATGAACTAAAAGCGTCCGATGAGAACCGATTATTTTGACGAAGATATAGACAACAACAATCTCGAAAAAGAACATTCCGATTATAAAGTTCCTGTGAATACGGAGGGTACGCGTCGCGTACTTTCAGGTATGTATCAAGACTGGTTTTTGGATTATGCTTCTTATGTTATTTTGGAGCGAGCAGTTCCACACATCAACGACGGATTAAAGCCGGTTCAGCGCCGGATTCTTCATACCATGCGGCGTTTGGAAGATGGTCGTTACAACAAAGTGGCTAATATTGTCGGTGAAACCATGAAGTTTCATCCGCATGGCGACGCTTCTATCGGAGATGCGCTTGTTCAACTCGGGCAAAAGGATTTATTAATCGATTGCCAGGGTAATTGGGGAAATATACTGACGGGAGATGGAGCGGCGGCGCCGCGGTACATTGAAGCCCGTTTATCGAAATTTGCTCTCGACGTGGTTTTCAATCCGAAAACCACCGAATGGAAACTATCTTACGACGGACGTAATAAAGAGCCTGTTACTTTACCGGTGAAATTTCCTTTGTTGCTAATGCAAGGCGTGGAAGGAATCGCCGTCGGTCTTTCGTCGAAAATACTTCCGCACAATTTCAATGAATTGCTGGATGCTTCTGTTGCCTACCTTCAAGGCGAGCCGTTTGTTTTGTATCCCGATTTTCAAACCGGCGGATATGTAGATGTCGCCCGTTACAACGACGGCGAACGGGGCGGTTCGGTAAAAGTCCGAGCCAAAATCAACAAAGTTGATAATAAAACCTTATCGGTCACGGAAGTGCCTTTTGGCAAAACGACTTCGACGCTTACGGAATCTATTTTGCGCGCCAATGAGAAAGGCAAGATTAGAATCCGGAAAGTGGACGACATGACTGCAAAAAACGCGGAAATCGTTATTCATCTGGCGCCGGGCGTTTCATCAGATAAAACCATCGACGCATTGTATGCTTTTACCGATTGTGAAATCAGCATCTCGCCTAACTGCTGCGTAATCAAAGAAAACAGACCTCATTTTTTAGCCGTATCGGATGTGCTGAAAGAAGTAACGGACAATACGGTGCAATTGCTGAAATTAGAATTGGAAATCCAAAGACAGGAACTTCTTGAAAGTCTTCATTTTGCTTCTTTAGAAAAAATCTTCATTGAGGAACGCATTTATAAGGATAAAGAATTTGAGAATGCAAAAGACATGGATTCAGCCTTGAAGCATGTGGATAATCGATTGGAGCCTTTCAAAGCGGGTTTTATCCGTGAAGTTACCCGCGACGATTTGCTTCGCCTGCTCGAAATCAAGATGGGACGTATTCTTAAATTTAACAAAGTCAAAGCCGACAATATGATTGCTTCCTACCGGGCGCAAATCAAAGAAATCGAAAAACATATCAAACACATTGTCGATTACGCCATTGGCTGGTTTAATAAGTTAAAGGAAAAATACGGAAAAGACTATCCGCGGAAAACAGAAATCCGTAATTTCGACACAATTGAAGCAGCTAAGGTAGTGGAAGCCAACGAAAAACTATATATCAACCGAGAAGAAGGCTTTATCGGATACGGTTTGAAAAAAGACGAATATGTTTGCAACTGTTCGGATATCGACGATGTGATAATTTTCTATAAAGACGGTAAGTACAAGATTGTCAAAGTCAGCGAGAAAATGTTTGCAGGTAAAAATATTTTATATCTCAACGTATTCAAACGCAATGATAATCGCACCATATACAATGTGATATACAGGGAAGGCAAGAACGGAGTCAATTTCATCAAACGTTTTTCTGTGACGGGAATCATTCGCGACAAAGAATATGATTTGACGATTGTTGGGAAACCCGGTAGCCGTATTCTGTATTTTTCGGCGAATCCGAACGGAGAAGCCGAGTCTGTGAAAATTATCCTGAAACCCAAGCCTCGCCAAAAATTATTGTTGTTTGACAAGGATTTCAGTAGCATACAGATCAAAGGTCGCGGGGCAAAGGGAGTCATCCTCACCAAAGCCGAAATTCACAAAATTTCACTGAAACATAAGGGCGGCTCAACATTGGGCGGTCGTTTAATTTGGTTCGATTCCGACGTTTTACGAATCAACTACGACGGAAGAGGTAATTTTTTAGGCGAATTCTTTGCCGATGATCTAATTGTAGTCATTCAGGAAAACGGAGAATTTTATACAACCTCTTTCGACTCGGGGAATCACTATCAGGAAGGCATTAGAGTTATTGAAAAATTCGATGAAAACAAAATCTGGTCGGCAGCGCTATACGATGAGGACCAGCAAGGTTTTCCCTACCTCAAACGTTTTCCGCTTGAAGCAAGTAATAAGAAACAGAGTCTCCTTGGCGACAATCCTGCTTCCCGCTTGATTTTGCTGAGCGATACGGTATATCCACGATTTGAAGTGGTTTTCGGAGAAAAAGAATCTTTTCGCGAACCATTGATTATCGACGTTGAAGAGTTTATTGGAGTAAAAAGTCTAAAAGCCAAAGGGAGACGGATTACGACTTACGAAATAGCCGATATTCATGAAATCGAACCTACGCGTTTTACTGAACCGGAAGAAGAAAATCCGCCTCAACCGGATATCGATATTGATCCGGAAGAAGATGATAAACCAATTAATGAATTATTAGATGAAATTACAGGACAACAACGGCTGTTTTAAAGATAACCTCTCCCCCCAACTTCCTCCCTGCAAGGGAGGGGGAGCCGCTCCGCTCTCCTTTTGGAGAAGCGTTGAAGGCGAGGCGCTTTGCATTTTATTTTTTGTTTTATTTTTTTCCTTCAGTTGCCTTTCGCAAGAAACCCCAACTTCTCTGACTTATAAATCCATTTTAGTGGGTTTCGGTCCGAGCAGCGTTTATGATACTTACCTGTCGCCATTGAACTATACAGGCGAAAACGTGGGGTTATATTATGAGCAAACGAAAAATACGGGTCTTTTGAAAGGAAAAGTTTCCGCCCAACATCTTTTCAATGCTAATTATTCATGGAGTAAAAACAATACGGGTACCGCTTCTTATTATTCCGGAGTGGTCGAATATGATTACGGATTGCATTATCGTTTTACCCCGGCCAATAAATGGCTGTTTTTCGCAGGTATGCAAGCCGACGGATTAGCGGGTTTTGTTTACAATACCCGTAACGGAAATAATCCCGCAACCGGAAAAGCGCATGTGAATTTGAATTTGTCGGGCATAGCCAATTATAAGCTGCAAATTCATAAACAGCCGATTCTTTTCAGAGACCAACTCGGAATTCCGTTTATCGGCGCGATGTATTCTCCTCAATATGGCGAATCGTATTACGAAATAGGATTAGGAGATACAAAACATTTGATTCATTTGTCCTCTTTTCACAATTATCTTAATTTTCGCAATGTGTTATCGGCGGAACTTCCGTTTAATAACTTTACCTTGCGATTCTCTTACCTTTTTTCATTTTACGAAACAAGGATAAACAATTTGGATACGCGGATGACTTCAAATACATTCTATATTGGTTTTTCTCAAAACTTTTTTGTTGTTTCCGAAAAACATAAAAAGAATAATTACCGCTATGTTTTTGAATAGAAAAGAGATATATGGCGCGAAACGCCCGACGTGCGGCGCGCGGTACACGGTATGCGGTACACGAAGAAAAAACAAATCCATTTTTGCTTTTTTCCTTTTCACTCTGTTCCTTTCCTTCTCTTCCTGCGTAAAAATTGAAGAGTATTCCAACGACCCCCACGGCAATTTCGAAGCTTTGTGGAAAATTATGGATGAACATTACTGTTTCTTTGAATATAAGGAAATTGATTGGAACAAAATTCATTCCGAATATTCTCAACGGATAGATAATTCTATGAGCGATGAATCGCTGTTCATGGTATTAAATGAAATGCTTCAAGAATTGAAGGACGGTCATGTTAACTTATCCACACCGTTTGATATTGGACGGTATTGGAAGTGGTTCGAAAATTATCCCCGTAATTTCAGCGCGAATATCATTGACAACTATTTTGGTTCTAACTATGCCATTTCTTCCGGAATCCGGTATAAGATTTTGGAAGACAATATTGGCTATATGTATTATGGCGATTTTTCCACCGAGTTGGGCGACGCTAATCTGGATTACATTATTAATAAACTTTCAATTTGCGACGGAATTATTATTGATGTTCGCGATAATGGCGGCGGAATATTAACCAATGCGGAAAAATTGGCTTCCCGGTTTGTAAATGAAAAAACCTTAATAGGTTATATTCAACACAAGACAGGAAAAGGGCACAATGATTTTTCGCGACCCTATCCGCGTTACAACGAACCATCGACCCGCTTGCGGTATCAAAAACCGGTTATTGTGCTCACCAATCGCAGTTGTTTCAGCGCTACCAACGATTTTGTGAATGCGATGCGTTATTGTCCGAATGTCACTCTTCTGGGAGATAAAACCGGCGGGGGAAGCGGTTTGCCTTTTAACTCGGAAATGCCTAATGGATGGTCGATACGATTTTCCGCTTGTCCCATATTCGATGCGAATATGCAGCAAATCGAATCCGGAATCGAACCCAATATTTACGTCGATTTATCGGAACAAGATATGAAAGAAGGAAAAGATACCATGATTGAAACAGCAAGGAATCTATTAAAAAAAGCTTCTCTTCAATAACATCTTTAAAATTTTCACAATTAAGAACAGACTTAATCATTTTTTAATTATATTTGCATCGCAAATTAAATATAGAAACAAATTATTCATTAAACTTTTTAGAATATGAAAAATAGCAACTACATCATTAATGGAATTTTAGTTATAGCAATCATTGTATTATTCCTTTTACAATTTACAGGTAAAAAGAGCGGTACAAAACAGTCGGAAACGAAGGAAATTACTTCAGAATCAGCCAATTTCCATTTGCCGATAGCATATATCCGAACAGATTCGCTTTTATCGAATTACAAATTTTTCATTGATTTGAACGACGCCAGCATAAAGAAACTCGAAGATAGAAAATTGGATATTAATAAACGAACAGAAGCTTTAAGAACGCGGATTGCAAATTACTACCAAAAAGCTCAGATGAACGCTTTTATCAGCCAGGAAAGACAACAGCAGGAACAAAATACTTTAGCAAGCGCGCAACAGGATTTGGACAATTATATATCTCAATCTACTCAAGAAATGCAAGCTGAGCAAAATAAAATGCAACAACAATTAATAGATACTATCGTTGTGGCATTGAAAATATTTAACACACCGAAAAAATACGAAATGATTCTCAGCAACGCCGGCACCGATAACATTCTATATGCGGATGATTCATACGATATTACAAAAGAAGTTACCGAATTTTTGAATGCCCGCTATGTGCCTGCCAAATGATTGTCGTGATTCCTTGCTACAAGGAACCTGAACTTAATCAAACCATCCGCAGCCTTTTTAGTTGCGAAAGAGGTGATTTCCCTGTCGAAATTATTCTTTTAATTAATTCTTACCAAATTGATTCGGACGAAGTTCGTGCGATGAATCGAGATTCTTATCATCAAATGGAGGATTTCGCATCAAAGAATAACACTTCTACTTTTTTCGTAACGCCGTTTTTAGTTGAAAATATTCCCGGACGACAAACGGGCGCTGGAATTCCGCGTAAATTGGGAATGGATGAAGCTATCCGCCATTTTAATGGAAACAAAGCGGGAATTATTGTGAGTCTGGATGCCGATTGCTTGGTGGCGCCAAACTACTTAACCGAAATTTACCGGAATTTCAAAGAACATAGTCTCCAATCGGCAACGATTGAGTTTCATCATCCGGTTGAACACTTGGATGTTTCCGATCCGTTGCGCATTGCAGCGAGCAACTACGAATATTATTTGCGCTATTATCGTCAAGCTTTGGAATTTTGCGGTTACCCATATCCATACTTCACTATTGGCTCTGCTTTTGCAGTGACTGCAGAAACTTATTTGAAAGCAGGCGGCATGGGGAAACAACAATCCGGCGAAGATTTTTATTTTCTGCAAAAGGTGTTTCCTTTGGGGAAGACCCGTTTTATCGACACTACTTGCGTTTACCCATCGGCGCGAACTTCCGACCGAGTACCGTTCGGAACAGGTCCGGCTTTACAAAAAATGTTAGTTGAGAATCAATTAACAAAATTTACTTATCAAGTAGAAGCCTTTCGTGCTTTGAAGTTATTGTTTTGTAAAATCGATTTGTTTTTCAAAAAACCGAACAATGAGATTGAAGAAAAAATTCAAAATCTACCGGAATATCTCCTGTTATTTCTCAAAGAAGACGGTTTTCTTCAAAAAATGGATGAAATTAACCGGCACACCGCTTCTTTATTGAATTTTCGTAAGCGTTTCTTTCTCTATTTTAATACGTTTAAAATTTTGAAGTATTTGAATTCCGTTCATCCCGCTCATTTCGAATGGGCGGACGTCAGGGAACAATATGCACTGCTACTCAATGACAAATAACAGAAAACGGCGAAACTCCCGTCCCACCGTTTTCATCGTTTTAATCAAAAAAAGTTAGTTTGAAAATTATTGATTGTGTTTTACTGAACTTAATTGATTCAGTTCCTTTATATTTAGTCCTTCGGAATATTTTTGCATATCATCTAAATTAATCGTTCCGCTCAACGAAATAAGATTGAATCCATCCGGTTGTTCCGAAAGTAATATTAACTCTTTAATGCATCCTTTTGATTCTCTAATCATTACAATTAATTCCTTGTTTTCCTCATTTATTGTAAAATAATTCTTCAACCCTTTTGTTTTCGATAATAATGCCTGAGCAGACAGAAAATAATCTTTATTCAAGTCCTGATCTTTGGACGATACTATACGAATTGTTTCCAAGCCCTTTATAGCTTCCGCAAAATCAGGATTATCGGAGGATAAAGCGCCTATTGATTCCATCATTTTCTTTCCAATCGAAACAATTTCCAAATTATCGTCTTTTTCATGCTTATCTAAAAAAGATGAAATGATATCTTGCGCTAAAACAGCAAGATGAAATCCGATAAAAAAGCAAGTAAACAGGCATATTTTTTTCATCGCGCAACTGTATCATTTTCATTTGTATCTTCCATTGAATCAAGTTTTTGAGCTTCAATTCGTTTCTCTTTAGCCAGATTAAGTATAGTAGACACTTTCCCAATCACATCTTTAGTTTGTTGCAAGGCGTCTTCCGGATTTGAATAAGTTTCCGAGAAAATCCTGTCCAAAAACTTTTCTTGTTGATAATGGGTATAAATTCCTATGCCTAACGTAAGCGCCAACAAAAACGAAGCAGCTATTTTTAGGAAAGAATACCACTGAATATGTACCGCCGGTTTACTCAATTCGGTTTTCAAAACGCTATTTCCCGTTAACTGAAGTTGATTTGTCGTCCACGAAAATAAAGGTATATATTTCCTTAATTCTTCAGGAACAGAATTTCCTGAAAAAAGGGTTTTTAAAGTTGACTCTTCCTCTAAAGAAGTATCCCCTGCCCAATATTTTTCCAAAAGCCGGTTAATTTGCTCGGTTGTCATTTTAACTTCTATCAAAAAAATCCTTCAATTTCCGGCGTAACCGGAATAAATTAATTTTTACTTGTTCTTCCGTAATGTTAAGAATTGAAGCTATTTCCTTATAGCTTAATCCTTCCACTTCCCTCAATCGAAAAATGGTTTGTTGCTTTTCAGGCAAATCCTTTAGCCACTTTTCCATCCCATCGATTTGTTCTTGCGCTTCTATTTTCCGTTCGATATCCTCCTCCTCCGGATAGTCAAAATCGCCGGGAAACGCTTCCGTTTGATTGTCTTTCAAAGCAATCATGTCTAACGCTCTATTTCGTACGGAACGAAAACAATACGCCTCCATGTTGTCGATTTTCGCCCAATTTTCTTTCTTCCATATTTGCAAAAGAACATCTTGGACAACGTCTTCCGCATCCTCTTTATTTCCGGTAATATTTAAGGCTAAACGGAATAACTTGTCGACTATCGGCAACAATATTGCTTTAAATTTGTTTTGCCTCATCTCTATTTTAAATGACGGTTGACAAAAAAGAAAGTTACAGTTCCAATACAAATGTAGTATATTTTTTCTAATCGCCATTTATTTGTACCTTTGTATTTAGATTTCCAATGCAGCCAATATGTATAAAATAAGTAAACAGTTTTCATTTTCCGCTTCGCATATATTGGATCTTCTGCCGGAAGACCATCCTTGCGCACGGATGCACGGACACAATTACGCGGTTACCATGCATCTGCAATCGGAAGCGTTGGATGAATACGGTTTTGTGAAAGATTATAAGGCTTTGAAG
>Ga0123354_10000589_pt1 | contig 37658 bp, 21 predicted proteins | sample TergutLab28metaG_2_FD_97872 | JGI IMG/M metagenome (GOLD analysis project Ga0123354, IMG submission 97872) | Labiotermes labralis P4 segment gut microbial communities from Petit-Saut dam, French Guiana - Lab288 P4 | ecosystem: Host-associated > Arthropoda: Insects > Digestive system > Gut ... | reverse complement strand
TGGCTTGAAAATATCCTCTCTACCTACTTTTGCATTAAAATCTCCTAGTAAAATTTTCATATGATATTTTGGGAAGTGATCGAACACCTCCTCTAATTCCTCATAAAAACTATCTTTCAACTCTTCGGAGACTGAAAGAGTTTGTCTATGTCACCGGACATAGTGACTGACATATCTAGACTATATCCCTGGCCCCAGTCACTGAAAAAATAATCTCTGTAACTGGACCCAGTGACTATAAGAACTGGCCTCACTCACTATCCAGGTACTGCACTGGACCCAGTGACTGAAAGACCTGTTCCCTCCCTCTGGACCCAGTGACTGAAACGGCTACTCTCACTGCTCTCACTGGGCTCAGTGACTGGAAGATTTGGCCTCTGTCATTTTCCAGATATTCTAAGAGCTAGTCTGTGTCACTGGACCCAGTGATTGAAAGAGTTAGTGTCTTCACTAGATCGGGTCTGTTTTTAGAAACAACACGATTTAATGGCTTTAAGCTAAGACTTTTCGGCTTCAGATACAGCGACCTGAAGTACGTTATGACTCTCTATTTCTACTTCCTACACAATCGTTGAAATTTAGTCACGGATAAGCTAATATTAATTCTATTGTAAGAAACGATGTTTCACACCCGCGAAAGCACCATTTGTAACATTAAAACAGGAGTGTAGAAGAGGTCACTGAAGCAAACAAAAATAGATTCTGCGTTTTCGTAATCTTTCTCCTGTTTAAGAAAACACGACAATGGTAGGAATTCGAAGAGCCAATTGCCGCCAGTTCTGCCAGAGTTGGAAGAAACGGGATGAAAGTTGAATCACATTCTGGCAAAGATGATTGGAAAGAAAGTTGTAGAGAATATAAGACTGTAAAAACAATGGAGAGAGACACAAAGGTTTACCTGTTGTATTTTGAAAAAAAGTCCGTTACTTATCCTCCCACACGCATCCGTGAAATGCAGCTCGCAATTTATAACTCGATAATTACATTATCCATTGTCCTTACCAGGCAACCTTTGTCTATACAGAAGTATTGCACACATTTCGGAAAATGAAACGTCGTCTATCGGGTGTTGTTACGTCTAGACAAAATGCTTCCAATTATTACCCATTAATGTTGGATGCATGTCTGGAATGTAAGGGTCAATTTATATTATGGGAATATATATCTTTTTCACAACTTCCTCCAAACAAATGACTTGGTTTTCCTAATATGTTCTTACAACAAACTGTTATTCATCTTTATCTCAGAAACAGAAGGTTTAAGGACCTTTGCATCTTAATACTGTCACTCATTTGAGGAATGTTATACATATGTGCGTGTGTATGTGTGTGTGTGTGTGTGTGTGTGTGTGTGTGCCTGCTTGCGTGTCTTGCACAAGCAAGAAACTGTATTTACAGTACTGTCTTTCGCGGTTCTTAGACCAACATTTAAATATCCTTTACGTTTGCGCTTTGCACGCAATATATCTATTTGTGCCTATGTTATTTTATTTCTAATACAGACTGCGTTTATCTAATTAATGGATAATATTTCTTCTTGCTTGTAGCTCTGGTGTCTTATCTTGGGAATATCTTTCTCCACTCTTTGTCTGACTTCCTGTCTGTCTGTCTGTCTGTCTATCTATCTATCTATCAGTCTCTCTGCCTACCTGCCTGCCTGCCTATGTATATCTCCTTAATTCACCCACTCCATGGAAGAGACTCATGCTCAAGAAGCCAACAGTTGGCTAACTAACCAAGACTTTTACGAATTACTGGAACTTCGAATATCAATGTCGTGTTCACATGGGCCCATTTCTGAAATTTTCCTAACCCATATATATCAAGTTCATATCTTCAACATTTTTTCGAGGATCAACTTGAAAATAATCTCCACACCTAATTTTCCAAGTGTTCTCTCCCTTTCATGTATTCCGATTAGAGTTTCATTGTGGTTTTTTGTGTTATGACATCGCGAATTTCTGTAAATGTCTATCGGATCTTTGAAAGAATATTCTAAGACAGTTTTCGGGTTAAAATTCCATATACTTGTGATTGTATAGGCGTTGCAGAATGACATATCGAAGCAACTTTTACCCGAACTATTGAACACATTAAAGTTATTTCCTGCCGGTCTGTACAACCAACGTGCAACTCTTTTGCTTTTGCCGCAGGTTTGGTTCCAGAACAGACGCGCCAAATACAGGAAACAAGAAAAGCAGGTGCAGAAGGCAATGGCGCAAACGGTCATACCAACATGTAATGGCATCATGAGAAATATGTACCCAACAGCGAGCAGGGGATACCAGCCTTACGGGCACCCCAATACTATCAACACCATGAACAGATATCCTCAGGTAAGGTACTTAGTGCTCTTTATAAACTGTTAACATCTAAGTGGTAACTATGCACACCAAAAAGATTTCTTGGCATTCGTTTTTTTTTTGGCGCGACCCAGTGCGCCAGGGCCTCCTCAATCACGAGGTTTCTAGATCACACACAACGACTCACCACAGTAGGTAAGACTCCTTTGGACGAGTGATCAGCTCGTCGCAGAGACCTCTACCTGACAAAACACAACACTCACAACAGACAAACATCCATGCCACGGTGGGATTCGAACCCACGATCTCAGCAGGCAAGCGGCCCTAGACAGCATGGCCACTGGGACCGGCGTTCTCCACGGACTTCGTCAGTTGGTTAGTTCGCTATTTAGTTAGCTGTGTGTGTTGAGTACCTTATGTACTACTTCATACAAAGCCCTTCATAACGTGTCAGAAATCTTTAAATTTCTTGTCCTGGAAGTGCAATAAAAATTATATTACATTGCTCTTAAACCCCACACAGAGCCATAAAAAAACTCCACCTTACAGAAAGGTCTCCACTGCTTTAGTACCATTAACGTAACACAAAAAGTTTAGTATTTCCCCGCACTGACCTCACGGAAAGACAGACTAATTTAGTAATTCTACCGTTAAAACCCTTTTAAACGTGAATGCGATGAGCGCGTGTCTTTCAGCTGAGTAAACATTCTCTTTATCCCATTTAACAGACTTAATGAATCTAATAAAACATCTGAATAGCATTTCGATGTCGGCGAGCCCGCTTTCCTCGCTATCTTCTCTACGGTGTTAATTCCATCTTCGGAGTAACCGCTACTGTGTGAAATCCAGCATTCACCACATTCACCCACTCTTCATTAATTCACTCGTTAGTTTATTTTGTGTTTATTCATTGTTTCCTAGCCGATTCATTGACATACAGATCTAACTTTTAACAATCATTTGCTTAATTAATTAATTACCTAATTACTGACCTACTGACCTTCTTCATTTTGTATTCACTTTCTCACTTCTTTATTTACTTTCTTGACTTTCATATTTACTTTGAATGTTTTTATTATCTATACTGTAATTTTAACGTTTTATTTTATTGGTCGCATAGGTCAATGATAAACAGTCAATGTACCTGCCATTAGGAAAATAAAATTATTTACTTTTTTAGGCCTTTGTGTCTGTACGAACGATTATCTATTTGGTTTACTGACTACCTGTTTCTGTTGTATATGTTTTTGGTAGACACGTTTAATATTCCTTAGTCATCCTGTTATACAGGCCTGCTCTGGTATTTCTGTAAATGATATGGTAGGCCTACAGGATACATTTTGTGTGTGCACTTACCGTTTTTGTAAATACGCTGCTTTTTGTGAGAGTAGGCAACGGTACAGCGCACCGGCACCATTACTGATTGTGACGCATTAGATGAATGTTACACGTTCAAAAAGACAGAAACATAGACCTTATTCTTTGTTCTTATTTCAGCAATGTTATCACAGCGTGCAACAACAATACCATCAAATCCTTCTTGCTATTTTTTTAATTAGAAGATAAGGAGCATTTTCAGTTTTACCTGCCGTCAGTGAATCAGAGCCGGCAACTTCTTTTAGAAAGGATTTAATACCGGCACCTTCCTTTAAACAAATACTGTGTAAATTGTGGACAGATCACTTCAAAGTTCTCCTTCAATTAATAATTTGTACGTATACCGAAAAATTTTTTACGTTTTAAGCTCATTCGAAAATTGTGAAAAGAGGTTTTTAGCTTCTTCAAGTCTTTCCGTCTGTCCGTCCGCATGGAACAACTCGGTTCTCACTGGAAGGTTTTTCATGAAATTCGATATTTGAGTATTTTTCGAAAATACATTAAAAAATTCAATTTGACTAGAATCTGACAAGAATAACAGGTACTTTACGTGATCGCCAATATATATTTATGATCATATGTCGCTCAGTTCTTCTTAGAATGAGAAATGGTTAAGCCACAATTGTAGAGAAAATGAAAACACACATTTTATATTCAAAAACTTTTTTCCGAAAATCGTGCTGTGTATGAGATGATGTGTTAAAATATAATAGACCCGAGCAGGCCATGGATGACAGTGTAACAGGGCACGTGCGCTTTGCATGCTGGATAATGAAGGCTACTGGAAAAGGCCCGTCGAAATACAGTTATTTCTTTCTGATGTTCGTACCTTTCCCGCTTTACCCCTTTTCTTCATCCTTTTCTTACTTCCAACCCTACTTTTCCAACTTTGATATTGATGACGTTAAGAATTAAATAAAGTTATAGCTTTTTTCCTTCCGTGCCATAGTTTCAACACGGTTCGATCACCTCTGAATACATGTAACAACTACATGTTACCATGGAAATGATGTGTAGAACAAAGGCATCGTAGTCAATCCTAACCCGTCCCCACCTGGCCCTTGTAGGCCTCCATGAGTTCCGAAGTAGTTATTCAGATATTATAAATGCGCTTTATTGTGCACTGATTTGTTACCGCCTAGATATTTGCTGAGGACCAGACACTATTTCTCTAGTGTGGAAGTAGGTTACAAAATGTTTTCTGTAAATTAAACCAGACTGTAGGAAAGTACAACTTATTTCATCAAAATAACAAAATGATGAAATTTTCTATTGTTGAACCAAGCAGAGCAAAGATTATTGTGGACTGGAGGACGTGACTTGTTTTGAAGAAGTGACATCTTGCGAGTTTTGAGGTTTTCACAGCGGTGCTGTTGAACATTCTTGTCTTCTGGTATGTTACTCTCTATCGGCTAATAAAGAGCTACCGACATTTCGGAGGTGTGTACCGCCTCCATCTTCAGTGTTTAGCAGGATAAGTAGTCCAACCCATGTTCCCTCGGTTCGTTCGAAACACCGGTAACTATTTGCTGTTTGACATGGTAACATCCCAGAATACTTGCATCTTGAAATTGGCTTCTTCAGATTTCACGATAAAAAATTTCTTGAAGATATAAAGCAAATATTGACTTGATAATTTAACTAATAGTGGCCGGTTTGTTTGTTATATCATAAAGGCTGTATTGTAAGTGGAAAAGTGTAGGCAACGAAAAGATATTACAATGTATATTGACATATCTGTTATCCTGTCGTTGTTACTACGAAAATTTCCTCCTAGAGTAGACGATAAAAAAAAGGCTGAAGTGAGTTGCGCGATACACAATTGCAGACCAGAGATTAAGTTAGGAAATCGGCTAAAATTAAAGTTGTCCTTCTGCATGCCATAATGGAGGAGTGGAATTACAGCTACAAACATCCTTAGCCTCGGTACTAGACAGAGGTGAGTGGTCGGGTTCACACCTTGACCGCTTCATTCTGAAGTCAAGTACCCCTGCTAGCATTTAAGAGGAGAATATGTGGACACCATAACCGTTCCGAACGACTGGGAAGAAAAAATATCTTACGCATGTCGGAAATCGAAAAAGATTCCTAGGGTTCCAAGCCCGCAGGCTAGTCACTAGACTCTGTTCGCTATCCCGACACCCTGTCTAGGCTATCAGACGAAACTTTGTAAAAGTGATATCAGAGGAAAGTTTAAAGTCTGCAGCACCGGCAAAATAATTGAGATTCATAGAACAGATGGGAGTGGTCGTTTGTTACTTATATCGGAAAATCTCTTAGCTAAACCCACATGGAACTACAAGAGGACTCCACGTTGTTGGGACACCGATGGCGGGAGGAAAGCAAAAGTGCTCGGAATGGGTCAAAATGGACCTATTTCTCGTAGTTCATAACGATTTTAACGATAATTATCATGATGACTGCTTCATATTCACCTTCTTTACTCGGTTTCTTCCGTCAGTCACTTTTATCCTTGACTGTCTATTGACTGATTCGTACTCCCTTTCCGATTTATTAGATTACGTGTGTGCTCTTTCATAAAAGTTGAATGGTTGACTGACCAAAGTTAATAACATGAACTTTTGACCAGTGCAATAAGAATGAGTTCTGATCACTGCAGACAAAGTATCAAATGGCCATCATGCGATCTGCCAACAACAAAAGTCAAAATTATCCGTCATTAACCTTCGTAAGCCCGGCAGCAAATGAGTGGGTCATTACATTGTATCCCAATAGAAATCAAATGTATTTTACACAAACTACAGTTACTGAATATAACTCGTGAGATGCTGTGTACGTCTCAAAGGACCGTTGCATTGTGTATCGGTCCCATAAGCTACAAGTGATACAGGAAGCTGAGATCTGATGCATGATCTGTACATGCAGCCTGCCTCCGACAGCAGACGTCGGATCCTCTTAGCGTCTCCCTCACCTTCTGTGTCTACCCGTCTTCTACAAGAGCAGTAACCTAATCAAAACCTCAACAGGACTAATTCGTGACGGTTAAACCTTGCTACAGCAGTCGCCCGAGTGCAGCTTGTTCCACCAAACTAGGATGCTTCGACCCACTTCTCGAGATAAGATTCAATTAACATCAAGATTAATGTAACAGGTGGAGATGGTCATGGTTTGGAAATTGGTACTTTGTGGCCGTTCACAATGTTCTGTTTCAGTATTTATAAATCTCGTAGTCACTTTGTTTGTTTGTTTCTTTTTTCTTTACCTTCATTCCTATGAAGAAACTTGTAAAGCCGTAGGTTATTCAACAACGGTGTGTCAACCTGCAGTGTCTAAGACGGTCTGATCTAATGACAAAGTGCACTTCCTAATTTCATTGAGCAGATTTCATGAGAAACTGATAGTAAAGCAGCTTCTTAAGAAATTCCTTCACTTTCACGGAGCCACGACTTTCACTAACATATTCACAGACTTCGGCACAGGACCTTGTCCTGAGCCAGTTTAATCCAATACATGCCCTCACAATCTCTCTTTAAGATTACACTTAAGTTATCTATTTCTCTTCATGTTTTAAACTAAACTTTTGGTTCCATTTCTGATCTCTGCCATGCGTGTAATCTTCCCGTCCTTCTCATTATTCTTCATTTGTTCATTGCAATAATATTCATTAAAAAAAAAAGAAGAATCGTCCTGTCGAAAAAGTCGAGTACGTGCAAATATCGGCTACCTTCACACGTATAAAATAAGAAAAAAAATAAAAAAAACAACAGTCTGAAAGAGATAACTTTTGTGAACGCAATAAAACAAATAAAATTAAAAAAGTACAATCCACAACTACATTTGTAGTTGCATTTATTTCTACGCAACAACCGGATCGCTCTGCACTCATCGTACAACAACGATACGTTTTACCCTCTTCATCACCCACAGAATTATTATGCGCCCATATAACACACAGCAGGCGCTGAAACTAAAATTATTCTTCGGTATCTTCAGGGAAATGTCCATCTAAAAGAGACAGTTATAGCTGTCGGCTTGGGGCTTCTTTAGCCCAGGAGGGACGTCTAATTCGCTATCACCGACAGAAAGACAAATCTTCAGGATCATTTAATATATTCTGTTTTTGATGGCGGTCTGCTGCGTTTGCCAGTTTATGGTTTGGTTGCTTGTTTGAAACACTATCAAAGTTTGGTCCAAATACGGATTACAAAGGGAACGGCTGCACATGTTCACTCATTAATCCTGACTGCCGTACCTTTATCACCGTGACATTCTCAGTAGATGTGCTGCAAACTTGATACTTTCTGAATGGATGCTGTACACAGCAGTAACATCTCTAGCCGATATTATCAACCAGACCCATATTGAGACCTTCTCTACATATAATAACTTTATGTCTTCAGTATCGACGATTAGATCTTGAATATAATGCTCACACCGTCTGAATACGTCTAGGTTCTTTGCCGAATTTCATGCTGGTTTTTTGGCTCCGGCGTACTAGGTCAAAATTAATATCTTCAGTCCTTGTAGATATCAGTTACTGCCCGGAAGTGCACACGGAATGCGGAAGAACAGCAGAAGCTTGACTAATCAGACTGCGTGCAATCAGCGTGTTTAGACTGGCCTGCATGGACTGCTTGGCCTGCGTCTAGCTTCGGCGCTTCCTTATACACCGATGTGCAACGCGTTCGCCTTTTCCAGTACCGAATTTTGAGTTCGCGATTGGCCTCTATTTTCAAATAGAGAAATTTGGTTTAGCGATAAAGTTGATAGACTAAGCTGACATCGGCTGACCTCACTTAGCCGACCCCAGCCCGGCGTATGTCTGTACTTGTTCCTGGGTAGCCAACAGCTCACCCGTCCCACATCGTTGCACTTGAAGCACGCTGTGTCCATTTTCGAGCCGCAAGCCTGGCGCCTCGGAAGTCCAGAAAGTGCAAAACGCTTTATAGTTGAAAGAATTAAATTTTCAATTTGCCTAAGTTAGCCTAATGTACGCAGACGCACCCTAGTAGTACGGTCTCATTGAACCTTCTTCCACATCTACAAAAACTGGGTCAACTGTCAAACTTCCAACATATATTTTCCGTCTAGGTATGGCTCTGCCCGGGAATTGACCTCATATGTGTCCGGTCGCAATACTAAGTGAAGAGTATTTAGTATTTATCATGGAATATGAATTAGATTATAAATATTTAGAATTTTTTTTCTTTCCAAACACTCACATATTTTGTTTGAAATTTACCGGATTCGGACCCAATTTAGATTACCAACTATTATGACTCACATTCCAGACGAATTCTCGGCTACTACCGTAATAAAGCCACAACGGTCTCATTTAAAATCCCTTCCTACTAGCATTCATAACCACTTCCTAACGTCAGAAGTTATACACCTGTAGTTGGAAGAGCATTGTTAAATAACCAAAGAACCAGTTAATCTCAAGGATATGGGCATGTGTGCAAAAGTTTCATTAAATTTCCCTGCTGGTGAGATGTTATGGCAATAAGGACAGTCAATATTACTGATCTACTTTTCCAGATGACTACAAGTTCGTATTCAAGCGTGCACCAGCCTTTCTCTATGCCGCACAGTGCTACAAATATGGCGCCAGTGTCGGGTTTGAGACAAGATGCCATGGGTAAGTTATACGTTCTATAAATTTTCAGATTATAAGCATAACACTTCAATTATTATTGGTTAAAAGATGGTCAGCCAAACGAAACCGTTTAGACATTCGTCATTTCTAACACTTCATCCACTCCGCTGTATTTTTCAAACGTCTTTCAATACAGAACCATAAATAAAACTCCTTTTTTGTTATTTCTCTTCGGACCTATTCACTTACCCCTAACTCTTTCGCCCACGTTACAAGTAGGTCCGCTTGAGTACCTACAATCTAAAGTGAGATGTGTTAATTATTTAAGTCACATTATTGTATTTCCTTCAGCGGAACATTTATATAAGGCGCAAATTTTTCAAATTCTATACAAAGAACTTTGTTGTCGTACGGATAGAATTCAACCAGGTTGACCTTGGTTAATCTAGTTTATCTGAAGCTACTGTTTTATATTTTGCTTTAGGGGTGTTTTTCTATACAAAATTATATACAGCTAGGTTCAACGAGCATTGCACACTATAATTAACCATCTGAAGATTGAGTTACATCTAAAGTATGTGAAAAAATTCATTTCCAGTTTATGTTGTTGGGGGAAACAACGCTACTTATCTTCATAATCGTACGAAACATAAATACAATGTTCGGGAAAAATACATATTTTTTAATATTAAGAAACATGTAGTGCTTTAAAAGGTTAATACTGATTCGCAGCAGGCGGTGTAACATAATGTGTTCAATTTCTCTGCTAAGTAAAGTTAAATCCTTACTTCGCCAATTAACGTGCACTTGTAAACGTGTGAGATTGGTCCTCCTGAGAATATTTCTACCTCATCGTTTCTATGTTAAGCACAACTAGGATTTCATAGACACAGCTTATTTTTAAAGTTGTATGTAAATGAATTATTTCAAATTGGTCTGATGCTCTAGATCCGCCACCATTGCCAGCTGTCTTCAATCTTTCCATGACACGTTATCAGACTAAGGAAATGAATCCTCTCTCTGCTAGGCTCGTATGCTTCTTAGACAAGAAAGATGGAAGTGACGATCAAGATTTCCATCTTACAGAGGAAATGACAAATCTAAGACGTTTTATAACGTAAAATGTTGCTCCTCGCTGTATGCGGCGAAATACTATCTCCGGAACGATCTAGTTTGAATTAAAAATGAAGGATCTAGTTGGTGAAACAAAAATTGTGCTCAGAAAATTCAAATGCAATTAATCTCGCATCATTCGACAGTGCAACAAATCACAGCCGTTCTTCCTTTATTTCTGTACGTATTTTAAAGCTTCAGTTTCTATTCATTTATATCTTTCTATCGTAAGACTGTTTGTATTTTTGTACCTTTTATTAATACATGGACTTTGAAACAAGAGACAGCTATTTCATTTCGTCTAAAATAAAGGAGTCAAAAACAAAAAACTGCGTCGAGAAAATGGATTCTTCCTCCTCCGTGTCTTAGGACCGTTGCTTTGTGAAAGTCCATTCTTTCTTTTTTACTTCACTTCTTTGCTCTTTTTGTGCGTAGGAACTTTTTAGGTTCATACGAAAGGAGAAGTTTGTGTGTTACTTCGCCTCCTATCGTCTTTCTTGCATTGCCACGCCCACTGTATTCTTCCCCTTAGTACGTAACCTCTCTCGCTTGCTTCCCCTAACTTTCCAGTCGTCCCCCTGAGGTTCCTTTGGGAGAATGTCTTCTTCCTTCACGTCAGATCAACGAAACTGTCAGGCCTGTGAAGATCGACATGGAAGGAAACGAGAATAAGAAAGGTATGAGTTGCAGAAGTAGGAGAAATCCATAGAAACCGAAGTGGAGTCTTATGTAAGAAGAGGGAGGATAGTTTTTCTGAAGCGAAGAGCCGATGGTCAAGGATATAAGCGGATCGCATTATTCGAAGTACTAATACGAAATATTACATTCATTGGCAACATTGTACAAAAACATCGTCACAAGCATCTGAAATTAAATCCTATCTAAGAAATACGATGTCTATGTGTTTTGTTGCATTACAACACCTATTTATAGACTACAAAAAAGCCTACGATTTGTTTCGGAGGAAGTTTTGAATAATATTATCATTCAGTTTGGTGTACTATTGAAATAAATTACGATAATTAAAACGCTATTAAACATAGCCTAAAGAAATTCCGGAAAGGCAAACATTTGTCTATTCGGACTGTTCTGCAAAAAAGAAGAAGACTTCTCATCACGGCTTTGCAACTTTCTCTAGAACGGCACAGTGAAGGCCCAAGAAAACGAGAATGCACTGAAATTTAGCTTGGGGTCCATGCTGATTATTCTACGCCTAATTTTTGGGCCTAATATGATTTGTACCAAAAGACAAAAATAGAAAGTTTGTCAGACTTTGGTAAGAAGGTTGATCTAGATGTAAATGCTAAGAAAACTAACTTTATATTCATGTCACGTAAACAAAATGCAAGACAGAATCACAATATCAGGATAAAGTAAACTGAACTTGTCCCTGATTAGAATAAAAGCGTATGGATAGTGGAGTTTTAACTCCAGTCATTCTTAACCGCGGAACTTGAAAAGAGTGCAAGATAGCTAACAAATCCTTAAATGTAGGCACTGTTCAGGTATTTGGAAACTATGTTAACAGAACAAATGTTCATAAGAGAAAATAATTCAGTCCATATTAAATTCAAGAAATACCTGCTCCCATTCCCTTCAGAATGTTTTCTCTTCTCCTCCGATATCTACTGGTAAACATGTAAAAACGTAACAGGTAAAATACATGTCTCTTTTGTATGGATATAAAACTTATCTCACATTAAGGGAAGAACATAATTTAGTGTTCTTATGAGAAATAACCAAAAAGTGGATATACAGATATGCACATGTATTATATTGTAATCAGCATAGCCTACTACATGTTTCGACCACCTACTGTAACTATCTATGGAGGAATTCTTTGAAGGAATATTACATAGAACGTTAAAACATGTTAAGTTAACTTAACATGTTACATTTGTAAATTGTTTTAACATTCCCTCAAGGAACACCTCCCTGAAGATACCCACAATAGGTGGCCGAAACATGTAGGAGGCTACGCTGATTATCATATAATAAATCTACATATCAGTATACGCACACGCTAATAAGAACACTAAGGAGAAGTTACACAGAACCAATGCGGCAGTTTGGTTTAACAAAGTATGCAGATCAAATCTTCCAACACCCAACTACATTAAAATTACCATCAACGGCCACATCAAGCAGAATCATAACATCATGAAGAACTTAACTTTCTATATTTGTAAATTGTCTTAACGTTCTATGTAATAATCCTTCAAAGAACACCTCCCTGAAGATGGGCACAATAACTGGTCGAAACATGTAGCAGGCTACGGTTATTATAACGTAATAATTCTACACGTATTCTGTAGATGCACTTGTTGGTTATTTCTCATAAGAAATCATTACAGCATGGCTATGAATCATTCAAAATTGATAATCAAGCGTGTTCGAGAATGTAACGGTGGAAGAAACATTCAGAACTAAGAGGGAGGAAGTAATAAACAGCTAGAGAAAATCCATGATTTGTACTTTTCGCCAAAAATTAGGACGATAGAATAAAGGAGGGTAAGATAGGTTCGGCTTGCAGGCATGGAAGCTAAGGGAAATGCATACAGGGTTTTGGGTAGAAAACCTCAAGGAAAGAGAGAATTGGAAGACCTAGAAATAGATACGTGGGCAATATTAAAATGGATCTAGAACAAACAGGATTTTAGGATGTGAACTAGGTTCATCTGTTTCAGAGTCTCAGGCAAATACAGGAATAAAAAAAAAAAGTTCTTGTTCCACAAAGTGTGGGAATTTCATGAGTAGGTGAGAAGCTGTTAGGTTCTTATGAAGAACTCTTCTGCGAGTACCTTATTACGGTACAAGCAGGCCTGCTTTCTAAGAGCATGAATATTCGACCGACCCGAGCCACATTTCAGTTCCGCATTCAAAATAACTTTTGGATCTGAAAGACATAACCTGCTCGTTTGTTTTGAAATCACATGATGATACAGATTACGGGTGTTCTGGGATGTGACACCGTGTACATTCCAGAAAATGGCAATATTAATGTCACTGCAAGAGCTTCATATATTCTTCGTTCATATTGTTTTAATTCATTGCGCACGTAAAATATAATCCAATAAGAAAGTATGTGAAAAGGCTTCGCTGGCTCAGAATAAACACGCACACGCCATCTGCATCAAGCAGGGCAGCAATTTCAGTTGTCAACTGATACTGGTTCGAAGTATCTCATTTTAGAGATTTCTGTGCTCCAATTCCGCTTTCCTCTTTTTTTTAATTTTATTTTGGTCGAACCTGTAGGACATAACACCGAAATGTTGCATTGAATCTGTTGCCGTGTGTGTTGTTTATGTATAAAGCAATCCTCATTAAGCCATAACTTTCAAACAGATTAATCTATAATTTAAAACACAGAGCAAAAAACTAATTTATTTTCAGCGAGATGTGTCGGGCCGACACGCTGTCGTTCATATCACTGTCCTGTCTTTCTCAAGAACCCTCAGTCCTATACTACTCTGACTGCGAAATGGCTGGTGCTATTTAACTTACATGTCTTTATTCAAGACTCGCTGATATGAAGAAATGCAAGGACAATATTTTTCCGACAATTCGAATAACTGTTGACTCAGACCAATTCGCATGACGGCAGACAGCACAGCGATCGAGGATGTTCCAGTTCGCCGTTAGCCGGGGTCCAAGAGTTTTAATTCAACGTATTATAGTTAATAAGCTCTTACTAACCGAATTTGGAGGCTGTGTTCGAAATGGTTCCCTTCGGCAAGCAGATGTGTTATGCCAGTAAATATAACGTTTACTGCACACAGAGATTTTGCTGGTGAAATTTAAACTACTACCTTCTGAAGGCTTTCTGTAAGGTCGTCTTCCTCTGTCAGAATTATACCGTAACGTCCCCTGCTTATTATTCTGTCGCCAAAAATACACTGTACACAACACACAGAATTTAATTACACATTATATCAGAGCACAAATGGTGTCAGAATGTGCATAATATATTGGTGTCAATATATGGTCTCAGAAAAAAATGGACTCAGTTATCCTGGTCGTAATTTCAACACACCACACACAAGCCTTATGTTATTGTAATTGCACTTCGTGGGTGAAAGTAGAAAACTTGTTATTCTCAGAGTTCCTGTATGTTTTGAGTTGAAACAAAGTTTCGTCGCTAAACAGAACGATTATGGAGTCAATTTCTCCATCATACATTCCATGAAAATCCAGTCTTCCTTCACAATCTATGTCGTAGATTTTGTGAACAGTAGACTTCTGTCTTCTGATTATTATTTTACCGCCTAGAATGAAATTTGTCGCTCGGGAACTTTTCAAGTATTTGTAAATTGTTATCTGCACACTTTCACTAGCGTCTGTATCACACGAAATGCGTCTAGAGACAAGCAGGTGAATCATACACTGTTCGGTACGCAGCATGGTCACTTGCCGGTTTATGGGCTTATGTTTATAACACAATCGAGTGACGGGAAGTGACTAGCGATAGCTGTCAGATAAAATAATGTACCTGTGTATATATTTAATAATGAAGCAGGCTGCTGGTGTGGCTAATCGTCATGTAATATTGTAATTGTTACTATGAATTACTAAAATCTGTGGATATGAAGTAATTCTTTTGTTGATTTTTTTTTCAGGTATGAGTCCGGAGGACGAGTGGTACAGTAAAAGTTTAACAGCTCTTCGGATGAACACGAGTCACCATTCAAACTTGGCCGCACCAATGATCCAATATCAGACATAATAGGGGACCGACAGAATGGTAGAACCTGACCTAAATACTTACTGTTATTTAACTCCTTCCAATGTTCAGCTTTATGTTCCTTTTCTTGTGAAATATAACTTGGCAGCTTTATTTAAGACTCGACAAGGTACTGGATGTAAGAATGTGTGGCTATTGCCGCTACTGCTGAGAAAAATAATCATACTAATGCTTTTATGGCCCTCATATAATGAATAATCAGCTGCCTAACCTTCGGTGAAAATCCTGCCAGTCTGAATGTAAACAGCATGTACAAATTTTTCGCAGCCAACTACATTTATAATTTAACATTCATATTCGATAATTTAGTAACATATTTCTACACATCCTTGATTCCCATGCGTGGTCAGATTCACATTCTGACCGTTTAACCTTCAAAGACAGAGACCCTTTGAGGCTGTTTAGAAGCAGGCTGGGTAAGCCCCTGAATCAGCCTGGACTTGGTGAAGAGAAAAATCTCCCTGCCGGGAACACAACCCCGACTTTCATCAAACCCGTAACTATCATTAAAACTATAAAAAGACTTACTTACTTCTTGACTCTAAGGCCCTCTGACAGCCTTGGCCTCCTTAATTACGGACGCCCATTCTTCCCTGTCGACTGCCTTCTGTCGCCATCTCTTAAACTTCATCTCCCGTAGATCATTCCGTACATCTTCCAGCCATCTCATTCTAGGTCTTCCCGTTCTTCTATGTCCCCCCGGTTTACTCTCACATATATTCTAATCTGTCCTTCCCTGCCCAAATGCATTCCAGACTCTTCTTTTTAATATCTGCTACTATGTCTAGATCTTTATACAGCTCCGTCAATTCTGATTCACCGTATTCTTTGCTTTACCACTTTGTTGATGTTTTCTCTCCCATGTACCCATTCTTTTCATATCCATCTCAGTCACAGCCCATGTTTCACTCCCGTACACTACAACTGGTTATCTGTCGTCTTACATATCTGAATTTTAATTGCTTTACTCATGTCTCTAGATCTAAATGTTTGTCGTAGACTATAATACCATATATTACCCGCACCATTCCGTGATTTCATTTCATGACTTATTGAATTCTTTTGAATTAATCAAGGCACCTAAATATCTAAAATTCTGAACCCCTTCAAATACTTGTCCATTCATTATGAGATCTTGCTCTAGATAAGAAGACACCCTCACTAAATTCTGCAACCGTAAAAGAAATATAATACGTAAATATCACTTCGTATCACAACCTCCACGTAAAAACTGTACTGACTGAAGCATTTAGTGGTAATTGGATAACGTATTACGACGCTAAATTGCACAAGAGAAAGGTTTTAATAAAGTTGTTGTTGCAAAATTTCTGTATCACGACAAAGAATTCGTCGGCGTTTTTCTATTAAAATGACTTACAAAATCATTCAGATTTGTGGAAAAAAAGCATGTATTGAGAACTCTTTATCACTAAACTCACTCCTATCTGGTGCAGCTAAAGGAAGGGATTTTACCAGTCTTTGTTCTAACCTCCTTCACGAAATAATTTCCTTAACTGGTTTCCTCAAAATCTTAAAACGTTTGTTCCTCAAGAACCAATAAATAAATTTATGTGCTGTCTGGTGTGTTGAGATGCATTAGTGCTGTGTCTATCGCAAACTACGGCCCCAAGTTAAGGTAATTTTTAATCTGAGTTTGCTGATATCATGCATATATGGATACGTTCTGCGATGTTTGCGGTAAGCTAAAACTGAAATCTGCAAAAGGAAATGTCATTTGCTTCAAAAAGCAGATATTTAGACAGTGTGATACCTCTGGTAATATAGTAAGTGGCGTTAATTACTGCAAGATTCCATTTCAGAAAGGAACCCCAATGTTGGAATTCAAATTTGCCAAGATCATCGCACTAATGTGATCACTCTCTCATTCGTGTTCAGTAAAATGGAGTGGCAGGCAGAAATCTTACACATAATTTTCTGTTGTCGACTTCCGGTCCTACAGACTTTATTTATGTAATGTGTATTTATAAATATTAAGCTATGTACATGAGATCGAATCCCAGTCGAGTCTCAGTTTTATTGCTTGTAATTGTAAATATGCTACTGATTGTTATCATTATCATTTTAAGAACGTTACAGAAGTACATATTTTGCCGACGTTAATTTTGCACTGTCGCGACAGCCAAACCACATACGCGGCAACATGTCGCCATGTATATAGTTTCACTGTCGGGAAAAAGACTTCCTGCAGAAGCTTTATGTCCTTCAATGTTCTGTCTCAGTGTTAAGTTTCACAATCGTAGTTCCAATGTTTCATTACTCATCACCAGCAGATCGAAAGCTAAATATACCTACAGAGTGTCCCATTTAACGCGTGTTAAAGCAGGCGTTTTAAATGACGTCCCGCCACTCTCGTGCGTGCATCACACATGTGAGCATATTATTAAAAACTCTTCCTGTCCTCCGATACTGGGCGCCACATAATTTCCTTAAGGCCTTCCTTTGTGACCGTTGTCTTTTAAACATCTCCACAATTAACAGCCACATGGCGTTGGAGGGGGGAGGGGGGGGGGCGAAACAACAAGCCACAATAGACGATCAAATTGTCTGTATGGGCGGTCGTATTATCCTGCTGGAAGAACGCGTACTCCTTTTCATCACTTAAATTTTCACAAAATGGTGCGAAAATGTGTCCATTGTATCTTTCTGAAATTACTGTATTCGAAAGAAGATAAGCCCAATTAGTCTTGTTGCACTGACAGCACACCATACCCCAGCTTTAATGTAATGTAAACGGCACCTTGTGCATTAGTGTTTGTTTGCCTGTCGAAATATCTGTTATTGTAAGCATTTACGTGACCTTAATTTATCAAGGAATCGATTCACCACTACACACTAGTTCAAAAAAAAGTTACAAACCGTACTTTCACAACAAAGATTTTCAAGAACATTCTTCTCAACGTTCTCCACTATTAACTAAAATACTACTTCTTAGAAAACATATCGTGCTCACCGTCGCCCCCTCTCAAAGAACCTGTTCGGCATTTGTTCACCAGTTGATGAACTGTTGATTTCGAAAGAATTGTAACTCCGAGAACGGACTTACAAATTTATTAAGATGCTTTTATGGGGTTTCGTACACAATTCGACAATAAACGTCCTCTGTTCAACATAGTACTTCATATTCACGATCATCACAGAAAGTATGACCAACGAAATACATTGTATTTAAGGGTGAAACCCCTAGTTGTCTACAATAATTAATTATAGACCACCAGAAGTGTCTCCCTAAATACAGAATAGTTTCAAGTAAAAATTAACAGCACTTTAGTCAAAACATAACATAATTTTTCTCAGTCTCAATAGCTAAAAGTTAGGCTTGCACTGTCCATTATCGGGCTGACGCATGACTTAACCGCAGGTAAAATGCAGTAACATTAATAGTAAATTTTGTTGGTTTTGATTTCTGTTATTTAATAAAGAAGTATGTGGTAATAAGAAAGGCGATAAAATGGTCACGAACAAAATTTATATTGTGCGCCACACATAAAATTGGACACTTCTGAAGTGTCGTCGAAATGTCCGAATAGGCCTTTCGTTTTTGCAATCAAGTGAACAGGCAGCCATCAAACTAACAGAAATTAGACATACACAACCAAAAAGCCTGCTGTTTACGTGCGATCCGCATTGAACGTTATTCCCTGAAGATTCCATGCATTCCTCGTTCTATTGTTTTGCTCGCATATTTTACCAAAAAGACTTACCGTTATAACAGCTGAACATTTTTAAGACACATTACAATACGCAATAAAGACCGTAGATTAAATGAGTTACCGTCGCTACCAGCCAAAATTTATTGCGTTCATCGTACTGTTACCGATTGTAGCAAAAAAAAAACGCTAGGTTGAGATGGTCTGCAATGATACATTGTGCATACCAAATTTCGTAACAATCGTAAAATTGGCCCAAAAGCTGAACTGGAAGGACAAACATATTAATCTACGTACTCTCCTTCAGAAAGTAGAAGAAGCTGGAAAGTGCCAAGGGCTTGGTACCAATTTTTAAATTATGCGTTTCAGAAATTCACAGCTTTGAACATCTCGGTGTCTCACAAACGGACGCGGGACTTTGACATTATTCACGTCAGCCTGGTTCACACATTTAACACGAGCTTTCTGCCCTTGTTGGAACAGGGTTTGAACTTACCAAGTGAGTTGAGTTCTTGCATTGTTGTGGTAAAACACGCAAAACCCGGTATGATCTGTAAGCGTGTGCAGCATCTGTCAGGTACGCCCTGTACTGTTCCAGTTAGGGGCACAGCGCTTATGTTACGGTGTTAGCCTACTTAATACGGTTACCATGCACACCCCGCGTCTGGTTACAACCCAGTTACGTTTTTCGTAACATATATTCCCAGCGTGAAAACTTGCGCTTCTTGTAAATGAGTAATGGACAGGTACAAGCTGTCCAAGCGAATGCTATGAAGGCATATGAGGGAGCAAAGATACAGCTGCACTCGCTCTTAAACTTGACACTACATGGAAGTGCATCGTCAGCTTCACGCCCCGGTCGCTTTACCTCCAAGCAAAAAGCCCCCAATACCCATTGAATAGAGGCTGAGTGGGGTCCAGAGGAAGTCTTACTCTTTGGAAAACCGATAAACCTATTTGCCCTGTTGGCAAACGGAAAACGATTCCTTGGTTTCCCAGCCCCTAACCTAGTCACTACATCGAATGACCTACGCCGGCTCCGAATAAAGGGGTACAACCTTCTACGTATTAAATTATACACTCCACTAACATTTAAAAATACGCTGTCTTATTGCAATGAAATTCCTTTCGTGATTGATAGAGATAACTGCAGTTTCCCAGAGCTGGTTTGTCTAACAAATTATTTAGCACCCGATTCATAACTTCCTGATGTTCTCAGTTTGATAATAAAAAAAGAATTTAATTTCATAAAAATAACGACGTGTTTTTCAACAGCGTTCAAAGACAAAGCGAATATACTGTAAACATTTGAATTCACATCAAATTACAGGAAAATCACTTTAATATTGGATTTTAGAGAAGAACTGTCAAGATTTCGTTACACTAAAATCCAGTAGACACGAGAAGAGGAGCATAAGCCATAGGGAATCAACTGACTTGAATCCTCTTCATTTGCTTCTCAACTTCAGACAGGAGGTGGTGATGAGGCCCGTGTTTCTTGGGCTTCCATATTCGAATATTATTTTCTCAGTGACAAATTACGTATCACTTATGATTTAGTAAGTAATCATTACCATAATAAAATCGTTGTTACTGTTATCAATGTACTGTAAACTACGACAACCTGCAGATTTAATACTGTACATTTTCCGTGCACCGTGCAACTACATTATATGCATAATATTTAACACCAATTTGTTGCACAACTTTTTATTTGTTAATTACTGCTCCTACATATTTCGAACTTAGCAGTTAACCGTCTTTTCGATGCCTGCTGCTTATGTATCCACTTGAGTAACAGACGTCGAAAACACTAATACGCTCTCTGAAGACGGCCAACAACTGAGGCCGAAACATGTCGCAGCAATAATTAACAAATAAAAACGTTGCTCAACAAGTTGGTGTTAAATATTATACATACGACAAACCACAATGATTTCAGGAAAATAAAGGGCCTGAAGATGTAAGGCAAATTTTGGTTGGATACCTGGAAGAAGCAGTATATTGAAGTTTCGCTCAGTATAAATTTTAAATACCTTAATATATTAAGGTATCAACACCAAGGGAATGTTCTATTGTAACAAGCGTTTTTAAACTGGAATGGTCCAAAACTAAGAGCAATTTAAGCGCTTCTTAAGGCATATGGTTATTTAAATATAATTTTATCACACACAAAATGACTTCCCACAAGTCCTCCGGCAATACTGAAATGTAAGCAGTGTTGAAACCTGTGTATGTTCAGCTAATAAGGTTAACTTCAAAGAATACAAAACCAGACACAACCGTGAATCCAGTAAAGACTACAATGTATTCAGTCTATTTGTAAATAATGTATGTGGATTTGAAACAAGTATATTATATACAACTTTAAAAAATAATTATAATAACTTATTTATTCTTTCTCTTCTATGTATTCTGTTAACTCCGAATCCATAATGTCACCTGTTTACTCCATGTATAAAAATCAAGGCAGAATGATCTGTGAATGTGTGTTTTTTATTATTAAATAAAACTTGTATGAGGATAGAGTACGTGTATATTGTAATTAATTTAGATTCTGAAATATTATCTGATGAATATCCAGACAACATAATGAGAATGTAACAATGAAAACGGAATATTTAACTCAAATGTAGACGAATTATGTAAGAATTACTAAAAATAAAGGGGCTGAACACAGACTGAAGTGAAGCACGTTCAGAAACCCAGAATTTCATTGTTGCTATGGTATACATGGCACCATAACAGATTCATATAATATGCATATAAATATTATAATTTTAAAATGAGGCATTTAATGGCACAAAACACAATATTTTGCCCACTTTGAGAGCATTATATCATTCTGTGAAGAGTTACCCATGTTGTGCATATTTCTGCAGGCACCAGGAATGTTGACACATCAACATAGCATAGCAGTAGGCCCAGTAGTAACAACACTGGAAATCTGCATTCTGTAGTGAAGTGGACATATTTTGATATGCATTACATGCAACTTGACATTAAGAATATACCCAGTTCTTCTGCATACCTTCCTTCATTGACCTTCACTCACTTTTGTATGTTCCTTCTGCGGCATAACTAATTAACTCAGTATGTGCAGTACTTACACTTACTGCAAAAAATAAAGTGCTGGAGTATAGGTCCATGTTCAATTCTTAAAACATGACAATTTGTTATTATAGCCACTTGGATATTACTACCGTTGTGATGCTTCCTTTGGTTTCTATGGGTTACTACTATATCTGCATTTCGGTGCAGCATACCCACATCACAATTTTGTGTCTCTGCTGTATTGTGTTTCAAATTATGAATGTAATTTTTTACAGTGCTCTATCTGCATTGTCAGTTCAGGAATATTCACAGGCAGGAACCCCAATCTTCACCTTGGATCCAGAAATATCTTAGACTGACCCTGTTAGGTGGTAACCCTACTGGCCATTAAAAATATGAGTTGTAAAGTAGATATTTATAACTAACTTACATTTTAAATTTCATTTTAATTGGTTTCAGGAAAAAGTCTTCAAAACTTGAACTTTAAAAAAGGGCTATAATAGACTGTCTACATGCACTGGGAAACATTTGCTCTTCAAAATTTCTCATTCTGGTGTCTTTCTAGCAAATCACCAGACATTTGTGTGCGGCCTAGTTGGCCTTTCTGGTATATGTGAGTGTGCTGATATGTGATTTAGTTAGTGATATTTTCAGGACACACTAAGCGCAGTCTCTTAAAAATACTGCAGTAATTGTAGTCTTGTAAGGCATATAGCTTCTGTTAGTTGACTACAGAACTGGGTTTGTGTTGTCACCATACACAGTGACAGAATAAAACTGGAAAATATATGATCTGTATAAATCTGCTGATATTAAAAGGTGATTACTGTAGAAATTTATGACAGAGTATCACCTGCCCATTGACTCAGAAAACAGAGCCAGTTCATGTATAGAATTTGGAAGATTCCTGGATTTAAAATCTAACATCCCCTCTCCTGAGGTTGTATGTGGCCTAGCACTAGCACTTTTTCACAAAACTGAGTAAAATATTTCTGCACTACCATTCTGTTGAACTTAATGAGTTATTTAATTCGTCACTCTCCACTGAGCTGCTGATGATAAAGGTTCCTTTATTATTGAAATGTATTGCTGTGCATTATCTTTATTGTTACATTTGTAAGTTTTGAGGCTATCAAAGCAGTTCTTGATCAAATAATAAAGTCTTCTGGGATTTGATACTGTATGGGATTGTAAGATGGTACTAACTTTGCACAAACAAGTTGCATGTGATGAAACTGTCTTGGAAGTTGTTGAACCCAGAGGACTATCATTTGACATGTGCACCCATTTCTACAAATTTTAAGAAAAGGTGCAACAGCCTTCTTTTAGCTGTTTCTTACAATCACTTCTTTTGTTTTCTGTACATGTATGACCAGCTGTAGCCTACTGTAGTAGTTTGATCACTTCTCCTTCCAGAAAACTGCTTGTCACACAGCCACACTATGTGAAACTTATTATGGTATTTTCCTGATCCAGTACAACAAATTATAGTAGTATAACGTCTTAACACAGGTGTGTCCAAATACTTTCAGTAGTAGATTACATGATCAGAAATTCATATGTAATCAGGCCACGTGAATTTCTTAGTGATCACAAAAGAAAGGTATGGCCTGTTAGATATTAAAAAACCTGAATTTTTAAAGCAATTATACAAATTTTAATTCAATTACATCTGGTGGCAGTTATGCAATGGTAGCAGCAGGCTGGTGGTCAGGCCGTAATGACCTAGAAAACTGTGCTCTACACCAAACAGTAAAGATCCCCCCCCCCACAAAAAAAAATCTCATTCAGGCCATAACCAGATCAGGTAGGATGGATGTTGAATGTCCTGGGACCAAATAAACAAACAATTACTTGTAACATACAGGGCCTACTCTGAAAGAAGCCACCTATCCTAAAAGGGATCCAGTACCTTCATTCATATTAGACATTCCCTGAAGTTACATAGTAGATGTTTCTGAGACAGGTAACATTAGTCAAAATGACATATGCCGAGAAATATTTTCCCTCACGTGGGATGTTAAAATGAGGAGGATGGTTCCAGACAATCTATTTTGATGGGAGAAAGATAAAATCAAGTTTGCAAAAAAAAAAATTTTTTAAATATGAACTCTGACAAACAAATCAGTGTCCTCAAACACATTGTTTCCAGCTTCAATAAGTCCAAGTCCCTCAGTCACTTCAAAACTGTAAAGGTCCTCTTCTTATGCTCAGGCTCATGTTCCTCAACTTCCTCCAGAGTGTTCTGCCTCTAAATTGAACAATACTGTTGAGCGTGATTTCATGATTATGGGATTTCAGCAACTCAAAGACACCTTCAGCATCCTACATACAAATTTGTGCACTTGGCTTAATATACTGGGTGTCAGGAAAAATAACCCAAGTCACATACAACAAGAATTAATATAAGCGCTGTTTTGGGGGGATAATAAGGAAATGTTGAACATACTGAATAAAAGAATACAATTGAGGTACAGGGCAGAATTAATTTTAGGGTCAAAGAACATATAAACAAAACATTCTTTGGAACAAGATAACCAAGTCATCTTAAATACTTCTAACAGTTTATTTATATTAACTATTTCACAAAATCCAGGGGTATAATGCAATCATTTATAAACATGGTAGATCAAAATTCATCCAACAGTGACATGGCTATAATAGCATCAATTTTATGCTTTATTAAACATCATATTCTCCATTATATTGTCTCAGTATCATCATGATCACCACCACCATTCTACCATATGTACTGAATGAGGTTCAGCGTTTAAAATAAAAATTTCATTTTGTCAATCAGGAAAAGACCATTCACAAAGAAAGCAAAGTTTAAAACACAATTATTGTAAGAATGTGTTCAGACATATTGAGGCCACTGGTCCTCCGTGATATATATATATATATATATATATATATATGTATGTGTGCATGTGTATATGTGTGTGTGTGTGTGTGTGTGTGTTTAACATGGCTAATACCATACATGTTTGCTTTATACATCAGACTTGTAAAATTTGTGTTAATTCATGACATGAATAGTTAAAATTATGTCCAGAGCCATTTTGACAGACTACGTTTAATCATCATACAGTCCAAACAATGCAACATTTCATTCTTACATCATGTTATGGTGTTTGTGAAGATTATACATATGGTAGATGATGTAATATTTTAACTTTTTTAAACCTATATTTCTCTTTCAAGTAAATGACAGTGTTGTACGTGTGTGAGTGAGTGTTGAAATTTTGTTGGTGTTAAAATAAAAAAGAAGGAACAAATAATATAGTTAAGCTAAATATTACAAATAAATTATTTGACATAGAAAAATGTACTGTAAATAAATAAAAATGTATGTATGGTAACAAAAGAATGGTAAATAAATCTACAGAAAAAATCAGACTGCTTCAATCCATGTAATGTCAGATAACATTAATGTTTCTGAAAAGTGGAATAAAGACTATATCTAACATTAAATAAATTTCAGTCTAGTCCATAAAATTCCTGTACTGACAAAACAAATTTGTTTTCACAAAAAGGCCCTACATGTTTTGGCCTATGAGAAAACGATCACCAGGCCTTTTCTCATAAGAATACATTAAGGAAATGTTATCTTATCTCACATTCTTTAGCTTTTCAATGTTAATAGCATCCCATACCTTACAACTTTTATAAAGTTTTTAAAGATGTATATATAATACATTATACATGTATGATCTAATTAGCCCTGTTAGTACAATATTATTCTTATTGCACTATATCATATCATATTACATCTTCCATTGTGTAACACTTTTCCAATGTATTTTTAGATGTAAGAGGCTGATAAAGGCTTTGTAAGCTAAACATGTAGTACCTTAATGTGAAAACAAAGGAATTTGTTTAATCAGTAAATACAGGCATATTGACTGGATTGCAATTCATTTAATCTCATACTGAAAACACAACAGGATGCCACATACCAAAGATATATCTTGGGTTACAACTACTGTGCATCGTCTTTTGTCCGGACATGTCCTTCTTTGATCAAAAATCTCCATCTGGGCGGCTCTTTTAAACTAGTAGAAACACCCAGGTTTTTGTCTACTTGTTATTTCTTAAAACTTTTGCACATTTAAATGATATTAAAAGTGTAAAAAATATTTCTACTACTATTTAAATAAATAAATTATTATAAACTTATATTATCATTGTGCATGTCAAAAAACAAAACCATATGAGTACAGCAGTTGACCTTCAAAATGTCTAGGAAAACTTTGGCATGGAAATTATAAATAACTTAAACTCATGACAAGCATGCTGAAAGAATATCTCACTCAGAATTTTATACCCACAGGATTTTAAAAAAACTTAACAAAATTGGAACTACATATAGCCCTTGTTTTACACCCTACTGCTTTAACACCCCTGCCAATATATACCACTTCTTAATTTATTCCCTCTCATCAGTTTAATGCCCTTTATTTGGATGTCTTTATTAAGCTAACCCTTAATAATTCCATTCTTTCTCATAGGAATATCATTTTGGACTTATGCCTACTTTTTCAGAAACACAGTTAGAGCATAGAACAAGGGCTTTATGCATTTATATGTCCTCTCTCCTACCTCTTTTTGTGCTGACACATCCCCTTCTTTACAGCTGACAGGTGTGAAATGTCCTACATTCATGTGATGGATATATAACCCTACCTTATGTTCAGTATGATTTTGAAAGACCATTTTCCAATTTGCTAATTTATAGGATAGACAACTGATTTGTTGTTTGTTCAAAAATATGAGGGGCAGCCACAAAGAAAGGCTTCCTATTTCTTGCCTCCTTATATACTTTATGTAAAAAACCACCACATCACTGTAGACTCCAGATATTCTTGCATCATTTCCTAGTCGGTAAAACGCTTTCAGTTGATTAATAGAAGCACCAAGGTTGATTCTAAAATGGCAGAGATTAATGTGTATTTTGAACAACTGATCTAGTTATTGGTTGCTGAAGGTGAGAAGCTGATGTGTATTCACAAACACTTGTTAAAAGTGCAAGGTGGCAGAACTGTGAACATGCATACTTTCTGTCAATGAGCATGAAGTATTAAAGAATTTAAAGAGGAAAAGCAGAATTTCAGTGAGAAACTGCATTGTGGTTGCTCTGTCATAGCATTTATGCCTGAAAACATCCATCAGGTTGATGAAGTGGTAAGAGGTGACTGTCACATGACAACATGTGAATTATAATTGTGCTTCAGCCAATCCACTGGTAATGGCAGTGTAGTGGCAAATTGTGAAGAGCGAGGCTGTTCCAAGGTCAATATTTGTTGGGTGCCCCAAATGTTGAGATGTGCATACAAAGGTGTAAGGAGAGCATTCACCACTGATCTTTTCCAGTATATTATATGAGGTGATGGCCTCCTGTTACCAATTGTCACTGAGGATAAAAAATGGGATCATCATTTGAACCAGAATCCAAGCAGCAACTGACAGAACGAAATCAATGACAAATTTGATAGTAGCAGCCAGCAAGAAAAGTCAAAGGATGAGAGCAGTGTTACCCTTGTGAACTTCTTGCCTACTGGGACAACAGTGAACTCTGACCACTATATTAAACACTAAGAAATTTAAATTCTCCCTTCACTGAGTTTGTTTCACAGCAAAAATTTCAGCAATGTTGTTCCTTTGTGGCAATGCCTGGCAACATATGGGTGTGCACTCCACAGACCCTCATAAAATTTAGATGGACAGTATTGTCATACATTCCTTCAGTCCTAGCCACAGATTTTCACCAGTTCAGTCCTTTGAAAGACAGCCTGTGAGGACATCATCACAAGCATAATGTACAGGCCACAAGGAGTACTGAATACTGTATTTAATGTACTTTTCTCATGACAATAAATTGACCTCCATCACAAACAAACCCATTTCAAGATGCAGGTGAACAAAGGTTTGGAGAAAGTTTTGTGTGTGTGGGGATGGGGTGTGGTAGAAACAGAATCTTACTATTTTTAACTATGGTGTAAAATCAACGCAAAACCTGGTAACCAGCAGAGGGTCCCATGGAGTACGAATCTGACCTCCATGTGTCACTGGGAGTGTAGGAAGGAAGCAGAGAGGTCAAAACCAACCTTTCATCTCATAACACCTGTCAGTAAAAGTATTTACACATTGCAGTTTCCCAAAGTCATATGAAACTGTGACACTACCTTGAAATACAGAAAAATCACCTAGTTTTATCAAAGAAATCATAAAGTCACGCCATTTTCTATATTTTAACCTGAATATTTTCTTTCAAAAGACATTAACATCACTTAATTTTTTTTCTGCCCACTTTAATTTACAATGTGTAAAAACTACAATCTTCAATCATACGGTTAAGATAACATAACAAACAATACTTTATTTTTACCTACAAAATTGTTTATGTCCTTAGTCTTCCTACACGCAGCACCATTATTTTATGCGACATGTGACATCCTCATTTTTTCAGGTGGCAATTTACAAAAACACTCCTTTCAACACTAAAAGAATGATGCTGCCACAACCAACTTGAAGATGCCTTAAGTTTAATACATGTCCCAAGATGTGGACCAGCGCTCCAAAACAGCACACACAGCAGTTCACACATTATCTACATTTAGACTGAAATGTGTGGGATTGTGACATCCAAACGCAGAGTGGTATTAATCTGTGAAAGCACCTCTCTACCTGTAATCCATGGTGCCTCTGATCAAGGACTGCAAGATGAGAAATTAACATAAGTGAAGTCTATAGTAATCTGCAACTCTGATCAATGATCTGTAAAGTCTTGTGTAAGGTACTGAACTTAAGAAATATACATTTAGGCATTTCTGTCCTAATAATTTAGAACATGTATTCCAAGCATTTCATGTAAAATGCCACACTTGTGATGGAACAGTGTGAACCTAAAAGCGAAAGTGGACTCTGCTGTATGTTGTGTCAAAAACAGAGATTTTGTTCCAAAGGGTTGTCTCCTGCAGCTTTCAGAATACCGGTTAGAACACAAATCAGAACACATCAACCGAAGTACATAAAACAAATAACCAGCTCACGGACATAGTCAAGTTCTGACTGGTTCATGCCACAACCAAGAGAATCATGGGACTCAGGACTTAACTGACACCTGTTGTAGCGAGCAGGAAATACCTAACTCCGAATCCAGTCGCTGGTATGGTGGATTATACGTAGATGTCACTTTCATGATACCCTCTCCACCCATCCCACTTTCAGGGGTTGCCAAGTGTGTGAGTGCAGTCACTAGCTTTGGCATGTGCATTGCCTATTTTCATGTGACTGCAATGTGATCCAACTTGCACACAGTGATGATTTTCTCTGCCATCTATGTGTTATGAAATATAGCCCCTGAGCCATGCCAGCTACAAGTAACTCTGTCAAGGCTTCTTGTGGCAACACAAGAGCTTGTATCCAGAGGTCCATTTAACCTTCGCCTGGTTGACTGCACCATCTTACTTGCTTCTTCCATGAAGCAGTGTTCTTCTTGAGAAGCTAATCTGTTCTCAGCTAGTCAAGAAATTCCCTGCATTTTATGGAACCAGAAAGTTCATTATCACATTCACAAGTGCGTGCCACGTGTCCATATCCCGAACCAGATCAATCCAGTTTGTACCCCCACATCCCACTTCCTGAAGATCCTTCTTGGTATCTTCCTACCATATACTCCTGGGTTTTCCACGTGGTCTCTTTCCACAGGTTGCACCACCAAAACCCTGTATACAACTCTGCTCTCCCCATACAAGTTACATGCCCTGGCCATCTCACTATTTTCCATGTGATCACCTGAGCATTAGTGGGTGATGAGTACATATCATTAAGCAAATCATTATCTAGTTTTCTGCACTCCCCTGTTACCTCGTCCCTCTTAAGTCCAAATATTCTCCTCAGAAGTCTATTCTCAAACATCCTCAGCCTATGTTCCTCCCTCAGTGTGAGCGACCAAGTTTCACACCCATACAAAGAAACAAGCACAATTAAGTTCTGTATATCTTAAATCCTTCTATTTTTAGATAGCAACTTGGAAGACAAAATATTCTGCACCGAATGATAGCCAGCATTCCCTGACTTAAATCTGCTCTAAATTACTTATTGAATAGAATTCTGATTTGTTAAGGTTGTTCCCAAATATTTGAACTCATCCACCTCTTCAAATGGGCTATTGTAAAACTTTATATTGTGTTTTTCTCCTGCATTCTGGTCTCAAGACATGACCATGTACTTAGTTTTATCAGCATGCACTTCTAGACTAATCTACTTACTATCGACTAACAAAGCTTCTGTGTTTTTCTTTATAGTATGTATGCTTCCACCCAATACATTAACAATCAGCCTAAGTCAAAAGTTGATGTGTACCATTTAATTTCAAGCCATCCTGGTTTCTTGAACTCTCCTAACGGAGTATGCTACAGCAAAGTTGAAAAACAATGGCGATAAACCACCTCCTTGTTTCGAACAGTTCCTAATAGGAAATATGTCAGCCAAATGCTTGCCTCCCCAGACTCTAATATAGGTTTCATTCACACACATTTTTATTAGCCTTACCAGTTTCATGAGAATAAGAAACTCAATAAAATATTACAAAAGATCTCCCTCCTAACTGAAGCACTGGTTTTCTTGAAGTCTGTAAGTAGCTGATGCACTGCTTCATTATGATCCCACTTTTTCTCAGGTGTTTGAAGAATGCAGAATATATGATCAGTAGTTGACCTGTTGTATCAAAATCCACATTGATGATACCCAATAATTTTCTCTGCATATGGAGTTAACCTTGACAGCAGGGATGTTGGAAATAAATTTGTAAGTAATTGGCAAAAGTGATATGCCTCTATAATTACTACAATTTGTTTTTTGCCCTTCTTATATGTAGGTAAAATGATCAACTCCTTTCACTCCTCAGACAATTCCTCATCATTGCAAATAGAATTAATAAGTTTATGGATCACAGAGCAAATTGTTCTGACCCCTCCTTTAATCAATTCTGCTGGGATTTGATGAATACCTGAGGATTTGTGTCCTTTTAGTTTTTCAATAGCCATCTCAAACTCAAAGGTACTTGGCTCAGGCACTAGTGGTTCTGCTTTGTTTATGTTTCTCTGCCTAACATCACTAACCCCATGTACCTTCAAAAGCCAGGAGAAATGTTTCCTCCACCTGGCCAAAATATTGTGGGAGTCTGTATTCAAATCACCCTCCTCATCCTTTACTATATTAGTTCATCAATGATGCCCCTATACAAGTCTTTGACATTTTTTATCTTACTGTTAATCTCAAGTTAATCAATTTTAGCCCTCAAATACTCCTTCTTTTTGTTCTTGAAACATCTACTCGTTCACGCCTCACATTGTTTAGATTATCTGAATTGTTTTGGTTTGGATCCCCCAATCACTCATTTTAGCCTGCTTCCTTTGGTCTATAAAACCTAAACATTCTTCATCAAACCATGGTGTTCATGTTTCTTCATTTCATACACACCTAGACTCTCTGCAGCAGAGGTTTTGACTTTCTCTTTAATGTTCTCCCAAGCCCTATTTATGTGCTCACTATATTTAAGTTCTCCAAATTTGCAAACTTTTTTGAGATCTTAATATGATACTGTTTTCTAACCTCCAGCTCATTTAGCTTCCTAAGAATAAATCTTTCCACATCAACCCTCCGTGCAGCTTGTTTGCTTACTGCCGGTCTTTCCCTCACTTTTGCAACCACCAGATAGTCATCAGTTTCACAGCCAGCTACCCTGAAAAATTGTATATCAAGTACAATCGAATGCCATCTCCTATCTATTAATATGTTATCAAACTGGTTGTGAGCATGCCTATTAGGAGAGGTCCAGCTGTACTTATGAATATTTTGATGCAGGAACATTGTGCTCTTAACAACTACATTTTTTTTATGTGACCAAGTTCACCATTCTTACACTATTATCATTACTTTCCTGATGTAGACTTTCATTACTATTTGTCAGTTTGAAAATATTCTCTCTCTCCACTTTTGCATTTAAATCTCATAGGAGAATTTTCATACAGCACATAAAAAATTATCAAAAACCTGCTTAAGTTTCTCACAAAAACTCCATTTTGATTCACTGTGTTGCTCCTCATTTGGTGCATGCACATTCAAAACAACGATATTATACCAATGACCTCACAGAACTATATATGACATACTAACGTTAACAAACTCTACTCAATTGACTGCTGATACTATTTTGTGGTGTACAAATATCCTGTACCAATTAATGATTATCGTTTTTTTTTTCCATAGAAAAAATTATAATCCCCTGCACTTACCGTGCCCCCTTTGTCCCACCCAACTTCCCGTACAACCAATAACTCTCATTTATATCTTGCTAATCCCCTGGCTGCTGTTGTAGGGGAGCCTGTCATATACAGGCTCCTAACATTCCAAGTACTGAGTTTCACATTCTTTTCCATTGTTTAGGTCGTATCAAAGGATCATTCCAGGTCCAAATAACCATTTCATGTTTTGTAACATGACACGTTTTAGGGTGAGCAGTTGATAGCACCTCACTCAACCCCCAAGCTGTAGGGCCACCCCTTGTCTGCTGTCCGTGACTGCTTATCAAAATATTCGCAGCTACCCTCCATAGTGATGGCCGTTCCTCCAACCGCACCCCGTGGCAAGTGGGTCAGCCGGGGTGAAAACTTGGCAGCTTTAGCAACATCTTTAGACTTGAGTAAGTTGGCACTTCGCATTCTTCACAACAGATGACATGAGTGCATTCAACCACTCATGCATAAGATTTCAACCAATCACAGACTTGTATTAATTTATATGAATTTGGCGCATAACAGATTTCAACCAATCACAGACTTGTATTAATTTATATGAATTTGGCGCATAAGTATTTCTCACTGACATATTGTGGGAGGAAGACATGTGAATATTGGCGCATTGCGTGTGAAGATTAACTCTTTAAACGCCGTCTTAAATCCCATCTGTCCTTTGCTAACATTATTCGGAGATCACCTTATTTTCCACGTAGCTTGTTTTGTTGTATATTGAGCCATTAACATCGAAAAGGTAAGAGAATGTAATTGTTACATCATTTATATAAAGAATGTGTACATTAATAACTGTCATTCTAAAATCACATGATCGTACAATTTTTTCGCCGATGTTGTCTGATTAATTGGAAATAATTTGATTTCAGTGTTTTATGAATAATGAATTTGTGAAGGTCCATAATGAACCAAATTCAATAACGCTGCATGCCTGGATGCAGAGGATGCAGCAGCAATACGAAACTGAAGTTCTTCAGAATACCTAACGATACTGTGCGGTAAGTGTCATGATTTGTGTTAAAGATATGCGAAAAATATAGCTGTCTATTTATAGAGCATACAGTGTCATACAATGGGTCTTATGCAGCAAAAATAATTATTTTTAATTCAGAATTCAGTGATAGTGTACTGTTACTTGACATTGTAATTTTAATTCTGCACATACCTAACGCCTTATTAATCTCTGTTACTTTATACAGTTGCTTTCACAGAATTGACAAAGGAATGTGTGTAATTGACTACATACAATGTAGTCGATTTGGCTCACTACCTGTAATTTGAGTTACAAATCAGCTAGCATGGTAAATGCTATGTAAGACATTAAACAATGAATGACACTGTAATAATATTCTGTACTTTTTCTTGTATATGCAGGGCTCAGCTGTGGGCAGAAAGTTTGGTTGTGCCATACAGTACAGAAACCTGGAAGGTTGTATGCAGCCAGAACTTTTCAGAGTCTGATTTTACATGTCCTGATGTATATGCCTGAACAGAATGGTAGTTCTACTCTCTGTGCAACAACCTCACACTCACATTCAACACCACAACCTACAAAACTTAACTTCTCTACCCCTCCTGTGAGTTCCTCATCACCTCTTGTTGCATGTCCAGATTACCTTCCTGTCCAGAAACCAATTAAAACTTATTCCAAGTTGTCTATAACGACATCCAAAACATTTTCAATTACAGAGCCCTCCATTCCCCTAGGCCTTGTTAACGAAAATGTTTGTGGTGGAGAACTCGGGAGTGTCAGCCTTCAAAGTTCTTCTCCAAAGCGCAAAGCAAGGCATTCTGTACTAAAAAACCTTGATTTGGACGAGTTGCTGAATTGACACCCAGGAAAAAGAAATCGCATGACATGATTCGGAGCAGAGAGAGTGCCCTTTGCAAGCTTAGGAAGAAGTACAGGGCAAAGAAGCTGAAGGAGGTTTGTCAGTTGGACAGTAATCCTCTGATATAATCTCTTTCATCTTCTTTGAATGTGGATTCTTCAAGATTTTTGGCATCTATTGTTAGGAATAGTAAACATGAGCCTGAGGGCAGGAGGTGGAGCTACAAGGAAAAATTTTGGCTGTCTCTATCCTAAAGTGTAGCCCCAGATCCTACACATTTCTCCGGTCCCTATTTCCCCTACCTTCTAGAAGAACTTTACAATCCCTTCTAAACACTGTCCAATTCGGGACAGGCATTAATGTCCATGTGTTTAGTGTACTCAAGGACAATGTACAGACAATGTCTGATAAAGATCACATGTGTTGTCTCATGTTTGATGAGATGTCAATCAGAGAGCATTTGCATTTCAATCAGAAGATTGACTGTATTGAAGGATTTGAGGACCTTGGAAGACACGGCAGGACAAGCAATATCGCAAATCATGCTCTGGTCGTCATGCTCCATGGTCTACATAGAAGGTGGAAGCAACCAATTGCTTACAACTTGACTCGCGGGAGCACTAAGGGTGACATGCTTGTTGATTTCTTGATGGAGGTTCTTGATGCATGCCACAATGCAGGACTGGTAGTTGTTGCCACCGTGTGTGACATGGGTGCCAACAATGTCAAGTCCTTGAAACAGTTAGGGGTTTCTGAAAAGACACCTTTCTTCAGGTTTCATGATCAAGAAATTGCAGCAGTGTTTGACCATCCTCATCTCCTTAAATGCACATGTAACCTGTTCCTTAAACATGAAGTGATGAATGTTGGGCTTGGGGTTGTTGTAAATGGACAGCCACTTACTGGTACTGCTAAGTGGGCAGACATATTGAAGGTCTACGAACTTGACAAACAGAACGAGCTGTATCATCAGCTGTGTAAGGTGACTGACAGACACCTGAAACATTTGCACAGGATGCCATGAAAGTCAGCTTAGCTGCACAAGTAATGAGCAGTACTGTAGCTGCAGCTATAGATACCCATGTGACTACAGGTAAGGAGAAATGTTTTTAAAAGGCTCATTATGTGAACAGCCTTGTCATGTACTTCAGTTTTCAACTAACTCTTAAATTATACAACTGTAAGTCAAAGTAACAAACATGTTTGTAATATTCTTTTCAGGTCACATGGACAACAAATGCCTTGCTACAGGACTTTTGTTAAAGAGGTCGATGACCTATTTGACAGCTTCATTGGCGTCACACGCTTTCCTGACCATGGAAAGCTTTTGCGTTGTCGTCTTACGAGTACCAGTAAGCACATGGAATACTGGAGAAGTGCAGTTGATAAGGTAAAAACCTGGACCTTCCTCAACAAGGAATCTGAACCAATGCATTCTCCACCTTCACAAACAGGCTGGTTAATTTCCATAGGTGCTGTTCATCATGTATGGAGGAAGGTGAGTGAGGAGCATAAGTTCAAATTCCTGGAGACCAGAAACCTAAATCAGGATGCTCTTGAGAACACATTTGGTGCTATTCGTTTGCACTGTGGTTCAAACAATAATCTATCTGTTGGACAGTTTGTAGATGCCATGAAGACAGTCATCATTAACGGTCTTGCTTACAGAAGCCTGTATGGCACTAACTGTGAGGATGATGGTGCCTCTCTTCTGGACAAGCTACACTCATTTCTCAAGCCATCCAGTGCTTCATAAACCAGTCCATCGACAAGTCATGCCAGTGAGACCACTGACAGTTTTCCACGTATTGTTCGTATTGGAAAAGAAGCACAACATGGAGTGAGTGCTGCTGTATGTGCATGTGATATTGAAATGTTTTCAGTGACGTATGTCAGTAGTGTCATTGCAAAGCACTGCTTAATAATAGCAATTGTGACATACGCAAAAAATGTCTGATATCTGAAGTGCCATCGCCACTTGATGTCTACACGGGATTCAAGGAGCACAGCAGTACAGTACAGTCTTTTACATATCCAACTGAGAAGGTGGTGGAGACTTTTGGTACTGCTGTGACTGTATTGGAGAATGTGATGTCAATGGTGGGTCACTTAGAGTCAGTGGAATTGTATGTCACAGATGCTATAAAGAAGGGAGTTGACTTTGAGTGGATTAGGTCAGCTGGTTGTTCTCTTCACTACCAAGGAATAGAGGATGGAATTGTGACAGGCATCACTAGGATTTCAATTCCTTGGTGGCATAAGCAAGAGAACTGGATGATGAATAAAGCTAGTAAGCACAAGGTCTTAAAGAGGAAATTCCAGATTTTATCACACCAGTAGTTCAGCATTAAAGTAATGACTCTTAATGTCAAAAATAATCCAACAAGTTATGACTTTGTACAGTTTTCTATTCCCTGCAAACTGCTCTACAAGTTTCAGGTGATGCTTTCACCCATCATCAGGAGCACCAGTAAACTGTAATTACAGCATCTGGCACTGATCGAACCATATGTTACCTTCCGCCATCATGGAGGAGTCAGAACTGACTAGCCATTTCTGACTCCTCCATGACATCTGAAGGTAACACGGTTCGATCAGTGCCAGATGCTGTAACTAGAGTTCACTTGTGCTGCTGATGATGAGTGAAAGCATCACCTGAAACTTGTAGAGCAGTTTTCAGGGAATAAAGAACTGTGCAAAGTTGCATCTTATTGTATTATTTTTGACATTGATTCACGATGCACGAACCCATTAACATAAAATTAACTACTCTTACTTCGATATAATAACCACAATGATGTACAGGAATTGCAGTGGTTTGTAGTATACAGCATGAGAGCAGGTACTTATTACTTCTTCAGAACTATTATGACAAGTACTGTTGTCATAGTGGTAAAGCTAATGAGCATTACTTTTTAGTTGACCCTACCACCGTTCAGGCCTTGCATTCTAATCATCAGTCTCTGTATGTAAATATGTTGAAAATTAACAGGGTTCATGTAGTAATGAAGGTCATACTAAGTCACATCCATAATTCAGTTATGCACATTACTGCCATATGCAGGTGAAAAAGGCCTGTAATATGAGCAATGAGATAATTACTCTTTGGTATGAGTGCAAGTTTGGTGCATGTGCCTCTTAATTAGTGTTGCTGCAGTGCGCTGCAAAAAGGGTGGTTGTCTGACATTTGTTTGCCAGTGTAAAGTGATTGAATTTCTGGTGAAGGAGAAGTAGCTCAAGTGCAGTAAGTGTTATGTGTGTGCATTGGTGCCAGCATTAACAGAAGGTGGGTGACATGAAGTAGAGATGAACATGACATACGTACCTGGACGCGTTAAGACATGATACATGCTGCAAATACAGTGGTTTATAATATGGCTAGTGATGATGAAAGCTTCAAAAAAGAAATGGCAAGTGACAGCTTGGAGTGTCATGTCACACAGTCTGGAATTGTATTTTTGCCAGCAGGGATATGAAAGTCTGTGATTTGCATATTAGTTGTTTTGCAGCCTGAAGTGGGAACCTTGAGCACAGCTGTCTTTGCTGACAATATGTGTGAACTGTCATGCACATTTAGTGAAAAAGCACCTGTTGAAGTAGACCTATCTTTGTGCACCTCACCACCCAACTTAATTGCATGTAATGTGCTCATGACTTTTGTATGACCTGTACAACTAATGCATTATTATTTATTCTTC
>Ga0123354_10000588_pt1 | contig 37681 bp, 18 predicted proteins | sample TergutLab28metaG_2_FD_97872 | JGI IMG/M metagenome (GOLD analysis project Ga0123354, IMG submission 97872) | Labiotermes labralis P4 segment gut microbial communities from Petit-Saut dam, French Guiana - Lab288 P4 | ecosystem: Host-associated > Arthropoda: Insects > Digestive system > Gut ... | reverse complement strand
GCCCTTAAGTTCCCTAGACAACCTGATGATGGCCAATAAAGGCCGAAACATGTAGTTGTTTCCATCACATAGTCATTAAATACACCTCAGTGATTAAGTTGTGTTTGACTGCATACCTTTTCCCACTTTATCTATGAAGCATTTTCTGATTAAATAACGTTAAGACTGCTGTTAAAGTACTCAGTTACGCAGTAGCAATAACGGTCACGTGACGAGATTAAGAGCGGCAGTTTTATATGCAGGTACTACTAATAATAAAGTAATAAGCTAAGAGTGTTTGACAGAAACTTTTATTATTATTAGTTCCTAGTGAAAACACATCGGGATGGTTTCCATCAAATTTATATGCAGGTGCTATGTGTTTTTTTTTAGCCTGTTTAACTAAAACGTGATTTCGAATAATCGTGTTAGCAAGCTGAGTGTTTGAGGTGGCTGTCTCGTTTTAATGACACTTCGCTGAGTCCCTCAAAATGGCAGTTTACAGAACAAAGTATCATATTTTGTGCAAAGAGGAGAGAGAGTTAATAAACTCCTGCGCTAGGTGGAGAAGGCTGGGTCTGTGTCAATGTTGCTCGGCTGCGAGAATGCAGAGTTGAGGATGTGCAGGGTTATGGCATTGAACTTCAAGCGGAAGAAGTACTCGTAGAAACCTTGCAATAACGTAAACCTGGTAGGAGACATCAAACACCCCGCAAAGTCTATTGTAACACCACTGGAGACGAAAGTGTAATAAGTTTTTTTTAATTGTCTTCAATGTTCATGCTTCCAATGACCTCTGCACAAAATTGGCTTTAAACCAAAACGAAATAAAGGAAAAATATAAAATTTGAAAAAAATATGTGTGATGCACCGGTACTTCCTTTATTCCTTACACGATTTCTCCTACTTATGTATAGTGTTTGGTACGTGGAATAACGGGCCATATTTTCGTTCTGTAAGCTGGGAGGACTTACAGAAAGAGAAGGAAATGGACTGTAATACCGACAGAGAACAGACCGGCATGGACGAATACGGTGCCTCCATAAAATAAATTTCGGATTTTGCAACTCGAACATAACTCTTAACATAAGAATATATTCTGTAACTGTGAATAATTATTCGTAGGGAAAAAGTATTTTCTGTCTTATTCCCTAGGAATGAGTAGGGCTGTTTAAGTAATTTATCTGCCTGATTTGAATATAGGCCATGGAAAGGCATTGTGTTGCTCTGTTGAGTGTAGCTTGCGCGATACATAAATGGCGCCTTAGAATAAGCTTCATTATTTACATTCGTATTGTTTTTCAGTTCAAACCGATCCCCTATCGTCTTACACAAGAATTAAAATATCCTAAAATAACCTACCGACTGATACTGTCGCCAAAGAAAGTTCTATTCACCACACCCTGAAATGGTAATAGTAAAAATGTTGTGGTACTGAAGGGTCATATTCCCAGGACTTTATATCCAAAGTCTTTTCGATGTCAGCTTCGTCACAGAGCACAGGTCACGTACGTTAAGTCCCTGCCACGAAAGGTAAAATATAAGATTATTATTATTATAGAGGGCATTTAATATTACATACCGGCGAAATATATTTCTAGGTTATATAATTTTGCAGCCATTCTGTTACGTTATATACCCTATTATTATCATCATCGTCATCTCCTTTATGCAGAGTATTTATACTTATATTCCTGAGACAAACTATGTCACTAGGGAATAGAGTGTTGCAGCTATTCTGTTGTTACTATTCATGGTGCTTATATCTTTAGTTTCAGTGTTGAATCTATTGTACTTTTACATTAGTACTTTCTGAAGTATGTGTGCAGTGCCCAATATGGCTGTTTTCTGAAGTTCCTTGACTTCATGTTTTCCTGGTATGTTGTTCACGTATTTTCTGAATGACTTTCAAATAGTCCCAGTCGCCCCTATTATTACTGGTATCACCTTTGTTTTTACATTCCACATGCGTTGTATTATTATTATTATTATTGAGTCCATCTTTGTTTTCTTGAGACTGCCTTCCGATTAACACCAGGTTCTCACGGAGGTATTCCACATTTCATTAGATACATGTATTATGTACAAATCTTTTATCTTTGTAAACCGATTGCATATCAGGTTATCTAAATAATTTCGGTAGATTTATGCGCCCAGATCTGTAACCACTTTCATGTATAGAATAAGCATGTAGGCCCGAAGTGACCTTTTTTCGCAGTAAAGCCAAGGGAATCCCCTCTAAAAACTGATCGCCGAGATGTCAGCAAGAAATACTGATGCGGGAGGTCTATCGTGCACATAAACAGATTGGGATTATTCCCAGGATTTGGTCTTTTAACTTCCATAAGAAGCACACATGTCGATGTATACGTTATCCTTGTAAGGGCTTAACAAAACTTTATATATCTTTCTGAAAGAAGGGTCTATTCAGTGTGTCGCCTTTCTTTACAACCTTTGCCAAAGTGATTTTCGTGGCTTCAGTCCATTTGAAATGATATTCCCGCCACTATCTTCCCCAGTGAACCAAACATTGGTCTGAGTGTTAAGACTTTTCCATTCGGAACAATCGGTATTGGCTGTAATGCAATATCGTATTGTCACCTCAGTTACGTAACTCTAGAGGAACTGATTGCGAATCATGTATTGAAGAAACATCAGTGAAACTGTCAGAAACAGAAATTGATTTAGGTTGTGCCAGGCTGTACACTGCCAGTGTCAGACCCACACACATTGCTCCCTGTAAAGACTCCTGCGGGGTATTGTTGTCACTACTACAGAAACCAAAGCAAGTCTATTCAAGGAGAAGAAGAACCAGAAGTCAGCTTGTCTGCAGCCGTAGTTTCGACAACAATCCGATTGGCTTTTTGGATTCTTGTAATTGCTCTTCAAACATTCCTGTTTCACAACTACTAATCCCCCTTCTTGTAAATTAATTATTAGCCTTACTGTGGTAACAAAAGATCACTTCGCAAGAACCTGCCACCAGTTCTGATCTCACTACACATAATTCCTGCCCACAATATTACACCTAGTAATCCGTTATTTATTACTGATGGGTTTAACAATGAAAACATTCCAAAACATGGAGGTACATTGCATCATATGTTAGGATAATTAGCGAGTGAATGACTGGAAAGAATGCGGAAGGAACAGTGAAGGCTAAATTTCAAATATTAAACCCGCTCTCGCCTGAAGGACTGCGTAAAGCCAGTACACCCTCAGTGAAGGTAGTATATATACATCTATTGGCCGAGGTTCGAAGCGGCCACTGACAGAGTAGAAGTCAGGAGCATTGTTGATATGTCTTGAGCAAAATTGATAGATTTAGCACTAAGTTTATTTAAAGGCGATTTCAATATTATTCTCCAGCTTCTACTTTATCCAGTGGTCTCTTTACTTCATACTTTACAGTCAAATTTTTGAACTAATTTATCACCTGTTAGCATACCAGTTTGATTACATCAGCCTAATAATGCATGTACTACGTTCGATTATAAAGTGAAGTTTGCAAGACAACGAAGTTATGCAGTAAGGTTGCCATCTTTGAGCTGGTGCCACTGATGGATACCGCGACACTTCAAATGCTGTTGACAGTACATGCCCGCTTTTAGGGTTGTGGGAAGAGCGACTAGTGACGTGTTGTCTTCTTTATGAGTTTGGTACTTGAAAAGGGCACTGAGAATATGGGCTACAAATATTTTTCATCTTTCTGTTCTCATTTTTAGCTTATGTCTGTACGTTTATCATAGCAGAAAGTAAGAAAATCTCTTCTAAAATAAAGTGAAGTAAAGAAAAGTAAAGTAAAATAAAGTTCATCCTAGAACAGGCTCGAAAGCCCAGAAGGGGAGTAAAGGTATAGCTCTACTCTTTCTTTAACCTCGGCGCTAGATGCAGTGGGTGGTCAATGCAACGCCCCGGTCTCCTTACCCCCGGGAAAGGCCCGGTACGCATTGTATAGGAGGCTGGGTGGGCCCCAGGACCTGTCTGGACAGGTGCGGAAAATCTTGTCCCCAGGGGGATTCGATCCCCGGATCGTCCAGCCCGTAGCGAGTCGCTATACCGACAACGCTATCCCGGTCCAACTCTATTTCTTATACCAAGTAAAAGTGAGTTTTCTACTTGTAATTTACTATAACTTTTTTCGTCTTTAGGTGCGTTCGCAAAATTTCGAAAAGTGACTGTTATCTTCGTCATGTATTTGTGGGCCATTCATGAAACAGTGCATTCTGTTACAGATTGCCAGTCTTGTATTAACTCTTCAGACCGTTATTTAAATGCTAATGATCTTACTCCAGTGTGTATTATTATTCTTTAATTACGTGCAACTATCACGGAGTTTCAATTGAAATTCTTGTAGTCATGCAAACCAACAGAGGAATTAATTTTCAGCTTCTATTGTAAGATGCCGAAGTTGCTTAACGCGGAAAGTAAAGCGAGAGCCTGAAAATATGAAGAGTGTTCTTAAAGCTTATTTTTGTAGCACAGTTTATTCCGCAACCAAGTTTATGAATTGATATCTACAGGTGCTGTGCGCTCTTTGAAAATTACGTCATAAACGGTTAATCCTTTCGCACGAAACAGGACTTACACTTAATTGTGTTTTAAGTTCTAAGACTTAAGAGGATATTATTACGCAGAATATTCTAATTATTCTAATGTGTATGTAATAATGTACTGTAGTGCCGAGTGATTTATTACAACACACAATAAAACGTCCTATTCACACTCTTACGTATTTGATTACTTCTTACAAAGTTTTGTTTCGACGTCCATTTGAACTGCTAAATAATATAAGTTTACACGATAAATATTACTGCATGTAAAAACGTATATTTTCCTGTGTTATGCTTACGGTCCATTGACGCTGTGTGGTCTTTCACGGGACCCAGTTGCTATGAATGATCCGACTGAAAGCTTATTTAAGATATTTTTCGAACAGTTGTCTGTGAGAGAGTTTTGCGAAATTTTTTGGTGGGTAATAGAGAGGAGTAAGATATTTTAAGAAACATTTGTTGTTTTAATGTGCCCACTGTATTCCCTCATTTATTGTTGATAATTTTGAACAGGGCCATCGAAGGCAAAGATCTTATTTTGGGGTTCCATATTTTCATCCCTAAGAAGAACAGGTTATATACAATTATACTGCTATCCCACTAATTGTTACATATTCTCCTCCATAACAGAGAAATCATAAGGTGTGATTAGTTTTTCTCTTTCATATCGTTAGAAGTTCGTGTCTTGTGACGCCAACGGTGGTGTCACCCTGTTTCAACCGTGCGATCATCTCGAGCGTTGAGGCTGCTAGTGCCTTGCTTCAATGTTGAAAATACATCATACGATAAACGTTCATTAACGAATCACCTGATGTAGACATTGGCAATTTATGATCGTAAATTACGAAATTCGGTATATACGTCATCAGGGCTTGTTTTCTAATAGACATGCCGGTCAGTAAGTAAATTTCTGCTTCCATACATGCAACTGTCGTGACAATAACATCGGAATGGAGAAAAAAGTTAAATTCGTGTCTGTAACTGAGGTGGTATTTGGAAGTCTTATTCTAAAAGTAACGTTGTGAACATGAAATCATAAAAAACTAAATTCCTGAAAGATTTTCCGCGTGAATTCCTTCTGGAACTAGACAGTACTTGTTAATTTTTCGGCTTTCATATCCATGAAAACTACCAAAAATTTAAAAAAGTACTCGTTCCTAAATTTCGTAATACTTTTACGCGTGACCCACATTCTTGGTTTTCCCAGAGGCGGTGCCATGGTTCAGGTGGTTAGTCAAAGACCCCTCACCGCCGAAGCATGGGTTCGATCCAAGGTCCGTCCGTGTGTCATTTTTTATGGAAAAATTGGCACTGGGGAAGTTTTTCCTGTTGGTATTTCGGTGTTTACATGTGTGGCATCATTCGATCAAAGCTCTATACTTATTCATTAATCTGTCACTGACGCTGTACAGCCTAAATCGCTTTCATGGCCAATAAGTAACACATTGGCTCTCCAAAAATATAATATGGACTGATCAGTTCTTATCGTAATTAACTGCACAATGATACTTGTGTTTGAGAGATGTATATTCATAATTTTTCATAAATTGGAGGAGTGTTTTATTTCTGTACCAAAAATTACATACGAAATATATAAACATTCATGGTATCTTTCACGTCAAATTTCTCCTCGCCTTAAATAGACATTATTCTGTCTTCGTAATGACTAAAATCCAAAGAGTCACATCAGCACCGTAGATATCATTGTCTAAGTGACTGTGCAGCATGTATCGTCAGTTGTAATTCTAACAGAGCCTTCGGCTCTTACTTAATACTAATAAAGAGTAACTTACGTCTGCAGCCGCTGTCGCTATGGTTACTGTGAAAGGTTCCCAGAATCTAAATACCAGGACGTGTCACCGGTTTGTCGTGGTACCTTCACTGAACTATTTTAACTTAAAAGGAAAATGGAAGCAGTGATTTAAATAATTTTTATATATAGAAGATTAAAAGAAAAAAAGAAATTAAATATGGCTTTTGTTTTAAGTTCTCTCTATCTTGAACGGGTTTTGGCTGCGAAATATGCATTATGAAAAATTCCCAGTATTAGGTCATGTTATATTACTGACAATTTACTTTCATAACTTTGAAATGAATAAAAAACATCCAGAAGTTTATTTAATTTTTTATTGCAAATTAATTACTTTCTTGTTCTAAGAATTCTAAAGTTCTGTTCGAATAACAGTAAAAATAGGCCATAAATAAGCATCACAGATGCTTAAATATCTCTTGAAGGTAAACTATCACTCTCAGTAACATTCACGAGTTGTTAGGCGCGTTCCCACACATAGCAAAAAGCGCCATTCAGCTCCGTAATATCTGTCTGCCACTCTGCATATATCACCGAGGCTCCCGCCCATCAAATTTTCGTGAAATGTTATACCGGGCACTTCAAAGAAAATCTGTGTGAAAACTCCAGTTTTGGTTGAAATCGGATAAAAATGTCCGTCACTTCACACATAGGCCTACATGTAAGTATGTTTGCACTGCAGACAGCAGGACGAGACATTTTTTAGCTCGACAAGAGCACAAACGGAACTACTTCATGTGTTTTTGTGTCACCAATCGAAGGTTTGTATCGTTGACAGCTACAAGTAGTTCAAAAACAAAACAAAGGAAAAGTATTTTTGCCTTTCAGTAGCAAAACCGGTGGACCGAACGCACCACAACATTACGTTATAGTACACTGTTTACATTGTTGGATACAGTGTACAGTTCGTAACCCGTTAAGAGTGTAGGGAATATAATGTGCTGGAATGTTAACAAGTTGAACGCTGAAACCGCTTGTATTCTGCCTACAGAGTCTATTCACATAATTCTTAGATCAAGCAGAGATTTTTTAATCACCCATTATTTACATTTTTTTGTCTCACAAAAACAATCCTTATATTGTGCCTTAGGTTAAGGCACGAATTTTCAAATGTACTTCATGTTAATTTTGCTGGTATGTAGCCCGTCCATTCTAAACTCATGAAAGTGAAGCCCCCTTTTAAAAACCGAATGATATTCGAATTATGTACTTTGATATGAATCAGTATCAAAATTCCCAGTTCCTTATTTCAAGTCACTTCTCACAACTCTGAGGTCTCCAGTTTCATCCCACTACTATCAGGAGCAGAAGTGGGAGAAGAATGGAACCTCCGACCCGATTTTCCTCCCACCCACCAAAGAAGTGTCTCTCAAATTTTAAACTCATTTTTCCTTGCATCGTAATTCAATATTAATAAAAATCCAACCAGATTCAACAGTTTGCAGAGATTTATTTACTGCAATGTCACTCTACATGTTTCGGATGTCACAACACCCATCATCAGGTGTACTAAAAACTGTAACCGCACCCTCCGGTACAAGTCATAATATCGGTACAGCTACTTCCCTCCAACGTGGCCTGATCGGCCACGTTGGAGGGAAGTAGCATTAACATTGAAGTGTCTCTCACTTCTACATTGCCTTTTTGTTGGTTCTGCTCTCTACTCTTGCTTCCGTCTCTCGCTTCTGGGCGCAAGTAAAAAAAATGTGAAATGCCTGTCATCATACATCAGGGTGACTCAAACTAGACGAATTTTCGCAAAATTTCATACATAGGGTATTTACTCAAGTAGTTTATACACAGACATGACTTGAAAATGTACGTGTATTTATGTATGTTCTCTTAATGAATGGTCCTCATAACTGGAAAATTATGTGTTACGTGTAACGTAAACTTTGAGACAGAATAAAGAGTTTCTACAGTTTCTGCAGTTTCTACTGTATCGTCTGTGAAGAACGAATTTGGGTTGGAAAATATTAGAGCATGGAGTATTGACGTTTAAGAGTTATTCATTGTAAATCTCTCGCATTATATCTCGATGATACTCTACACTAATTTTTTTTCTGATATACTGGGAATGTTGTAATGTCTATTACACCAATCAGAGATTTTTCTGGAAATTAAAAAAAAAATTATTGTCTACAGAGAATAAAAGAGCAAACAGTACAGAAATGTTAGGCTGTGCAGACATTTTTTGAACTTGTTTTTGTACTCTAAGAACGTATCACGGCTGACGCAGACAGTCTTCAGCTTTTCGCTGCGAGTGCCCACGCCATATCCCGGGAAAATCCATGTGATTGTGGTGAACAAAGTGGCACCGGCACAGACACTCTCTGAGCAGACCTGCTTCGGTCTCCTTCTGTCAGTATCATTCCACTTAAGTTTCATATTCACCTTCATCTTAATATTCCTTTTATTACAAGGACAAAAAGGCGAAGGCTGGAAATTTTCAAAGAAACGCTCTTTCTTATATCTGGGAATATCTGGACAGAAAATAATTTTACTGTGTTTTAGGCACTTTCGCAAAATTGCGGAAAGCGACTATCAGCTTCGTCATATCTGTCCGTCTGTCCGAATGGAAGAACTCGGCTGCCACTGAAGGGATTTTCTTGAAATTTTATATTTGAGCAATTTTGGAAAATCTGTAGAGAAATTACAAGTTTCATTAAAATCTGACAATAATAACGGGTACTTTACATGACGACTAATATACATTTTCGATCATAAATCGTTTAATTCTTCTTAGAATGAGAAATGTTTCAGACAAAATTTAATCAGATCTGGTGATAATCCCGGCAGGATGGGGGTATCAACGTCAGATGCACAGACCTTCCTTTGTAAAGTGACTTGGGCTGGGACATAGTTTTCAAAGAGTTCGCAAGAAATTTGTAATTTTGGTGAATAAAAATACCTAAGACCTGTGTCAGCATTCCGCTAGTTGGGAAACCCAGTCAGGAGTAGTTTGCTTACCGCCAGAGATACGAAATGAATTTCGCCCGTAAAAAGACAGACGTGTCACTGCTCTCGATGTTTATAAAACGTGGTGTGTCTTACCCCTGAAAGCTTCCTGGCGCATCAGCTTCATTTTCAAGCCAGTTTTCTTCTAACATACCAGACCAACGCTACATGATGCTATACCAGAAAGCAATTAAATAGCCACACACTTTAGCTTCTTGAGAGTTCATTTAATGAAATGCATGATCAGGGGTCTAATATTTTATGGGTGTTCCACAAAGTTCGGTAAGGAAGGCCAAATGTTACAGATTTTTACAATTCACAAAATTACGACAGTTTCGAAAATGGGCATGAATGTTCTGAATGTACCATAGTAGGAGAGAATATTTATAGGGGTGTGGCAGACATCAAACTGTCTCTGACAGAAAGGAGTAGGAGAAGGAGAGGAAGATGTGTTGACTGGTGATTATTGAGCCCGGACTGAGGCGGCGAAGAATAGGAACGAATATGTAAATAAAGCTCAGTAAGTTATCCGAATGTCTAGTTTGAGCAGAACTGCTAACACAGATATTTGTACTGATATATCACATTTTTGTTGTCCGAGTTACCTGGGCTACTAATTGTTGTGTTTTTTTTTCTGCATGATAGGTTAAGAATTTTCTCTTCTGCCACCTGTCTGGTTTTTAAACAATGAGGCCCCTAACTATGATTAACAACCCCACCTTCATACACCTCAATAATATGTATTATGCAACACAAAACTCTCGCGACTTGGCGGGGGAAACCTCGAACCAACTGGTGGGGAATACCGTTGAAGTAACAACGGACGCGGCTTAATAATCAAATAAATTACAAATTTATTAAAAATACATCAGAAATCTTAAAAGAGAACACTCACACACACTCATTGGACACACACGAACCTAAACAAACACAGGTATGAAATCGACACACTCAACATACCAAACCGATCAAATACGTCATCACACACTTTTAAAACCCAAAATAATACACTTGTGTGTTTTGTTGGGAACTCAGGAAATGAAACAAAGGATCATCGCTAATATGTACCGGAACTTTTCCTATTGTCACTGAACACAAACACTGCTTTCGAAACGTTATGAGTGTTTGTGTTCTGTGATAATTGAAACATTCGTGGCAGGTATTAGTGAAGTCACACCTGTTAAACTATTATCCAAAGACAGTTAAAACAAAGCAATGTCAATAAAAACAAAACACTCATCACCACAAAGACGCCAAGACACAACCCTACACAATCAAACCACAATTTAGAACTACAACCCTGAAACACAATTTTGAAAGAAGTTAAGTCGAGCCGTGAACACTTCGAGTGTTCTTCCAAGGCAGCTGTAGTGAATTAGGAGGGAGGGAGAAGTAGGGGGTAATGCGAGAGACATAGACATTAAGAGAAAGAGAGAGAGACTTGGATAAAAATTCTGCCACAGCACACATAACTAACGCGGTGTTTGTTTCTTACACAGAAATAATTGCTTGTGTGTCTTTTATGAAGTTAAAATGCAACTACGCGTTGCTGAAACTGGATTCGTTGACTTTCGATAGCGCGACCTACATTTGCGCGCGAGGCTGAGTTTTCGCAATCGCTCAAATTGTAATGTTTACCCTATTTATGCGTGTACAATTGTATTCTGACTTTTGTGTACTTATTGGTGATAAATCTTAATGTCACATGTAACTCTTACGTATAGACGAGTCCATAACCTATGCAATGAATGATATTTTTCGTGTAAGTTTGATAGGAAATTATTTAACAATAGTCACTCTCTGCTGCTCTGAAATTAGGCTAATCAGAAGACCTACAGGAAAGAGTACTCCAGTTGGATATACTGCTTAGTGTACTATTGTGCCCATGGAGTTCAACAGGACAAAGGAACAAGCGTTTAGACCATTCTTTGCAATTGAGCACAGTTCCTGGTGTAAGCCGCAAGCGATAGTGCCTGTGGATTTGTTCAAATCTAGCCCACACGTGAAAATAAATCTTTAAGCTATTATTTTATATATTTTCAGTGCCGTTTATTTACGTTCTAAAGAACATAGAAATAGTAAAATAAGATGAATTACAAAATTGTCATGAAAAAGTGTTAAAATCGATGGAAACATAAATCTTTTACTTGGATATGGATGGGGGTTGGAAAGTAAATACGTGCGCTCGATTAATGTATGTGTGGATGTATGAATGTACTGCGTGACGTTGGGAAGTCTTCTGTTGAATCTCCTGTATCATCTATCTATCTACCTATCTATCTATCTGTCTACCTACCTACCTATCTATATATCTATCTATCTAGCTAGCTAGCTAGCTGTCTGTCTGTCTATCTAAATATCTATATCTATATACATATTTATTTGTATTTATATCTACATGGCAGCAGTAGATGAAGATACAATGTCTCAAATAACTGTACTACAGCTCGCCTGCAGTATCGAATGTCATTCGAACTGCTTAAATATGTAAAGAATAATGATACGGAGGTATTCATATGTACTAGTTGTACGTACTGACATCATGAGAGTAAAGGGTAAGCTAGGAATGAGAAACGCATTGTAGACTAAAATATGAGATACTTAATCGAATATTAAAAATTAAGTGAAAACGAAAATATTTTTAAAATGCTTATATATTTTAACTGCGAAATAAATTTCGTGTCCTTACAAAAATCCCTCATTAATCCATCCGCCCATCTATCTATCGATTCATCCGTCCTGTACCACATGTTCATATATTTTTTCTGTACATATTTGTGTGTCATATGCACTATTTCTGGTTAGCCTGTCTATGAATGTACTGAAACTGAGCGAGCGGACGGAATGCATTGAATTTTGAAGAAGTTGCAGGTAGCTACCTTGATTGACTACCAGTAATATATCAGGAATGTGCGAACATACAGAACGATACACTTTGGTCTGCCATATCGCACGATTGTGAGTTGGAAGTAAACAATGGGACGTGCCAGTTAGTCTGGACTGAGCATCAAATTCAAGTCTTGTTTCATCTATCTTGTAGCTCGATATAAAATTGTGTGTGTGTGTGTGTGTTGTGCTGCCACTGAGGAAGGAGGGGAAGATGGCTAATAATATCGACAGAGAACCGAACTGTGTAACACAATGTTGTTCCCACACCACTTTACTCTCTGGATATACCACATCATATCTTTCACGGAATGTACTGGACGTTGGCCAAACTATATAGCCTATAGCTACGAGTTGTGAGAACGATAGAGACAGAACAGAATAGAATGAGGAAAGAAGAAAGAAGGCTTAAATCGATTAATCATTCTTGAAGCGACAGATTCGATATTTCACTGGGACCTCAGAACGGGAGGTAGTGGAGTCTGGGATGTTTCGTAACTCATGCTGGTCACCCCGTCGTCATTATTGTGTAGGTTAGCTCAGCGTCAAAGTGCCTTACTTAAGAAATACACGAATCGATCGAATCAAGAGTGGCCGAGACTTCTGTGCGAGTGCTTTGGTACATAAGCATCAGTATTTGTTGCTCGGTCCCTCTGGAGAGGAGCACACGCTTCATACGGAGACTTCTTAATTAATTTGTGTAAATATGAAATTGTATTTTGTTCGGTTTCCAATTTAAGAATAAACATTTTAGTCAAAATACTGTCTGCTGTTACAAACAAATTTATTTTACTAGTTCATTCATAAAAGTTGCCTCACCACGTAAAGCAAATGCACGCTAGGGCAGTTCGAACTCTGGACTCGCGGCTGGAATCCAGGCCAGGTCATGTATTATTTTCGCTCCTTTTTTTCATATCTTATGTAAATAGCGGCGTCCGATAGAAAAAATTATAGATGAGTCCTTCCGTATATTAATGATCTTCACACATTCCATTCAGTTACGAATCTCAAAGGATCGGAGGATTCATTCCATAATAGTCCAGTAAGTAAAATATTATTATTGTTAACTGTTAAGTTCTGAACTTAAAACTCAAAGCTTGGTTTAGCATGAAATATGCTGTCCATTTACATCCGTCGCACTGTTTGTATAAACAGGAGATGACTTATTCTAAGGCGGTTTCACAAAACATTTAAGAAATTATCTCAGTAGTTAAACTGTTTATTGCGACATAAAGTCTCCAGTCTCCTTAAAGCAAAAGAAAACAAACATATATCACGGCAACAGACGGTAAAAGATGGATTAAAGTGATGAAAATTTCCATTATTTATTGGCCGGCCATGTTTTATTGCTAATTTTGTTGATCCGTGACGTGTCAGGCGTTACTAACCACTTATTTACAGCCTTGGTTAGGAGATCCACGGACTACAGCCAAATGTTTTCTAAATCGGAATTGTGACCTCACTAAAATACAGCTGCAGGTACAGTATTTAGTGTTATAAAGAAATAAAACGACTTTGCCCTACAAGAGACAGAATAAGGGCTTTTTCGGCAAAGTGAAAATGAAGTAACTTATACGTCTGTCGGCATCACTCGAAGTGAGTCCACCGAAGTCACTTTATCCTCTTACTTATTCAAGAGGATAGCGCAAATCATGGCCCAATAAAAATTCTAGCAGCACTACAACTGTATGCAGTCACTTCAGGTAGTACGCATGTGTCTGCTCCCCCAAGTGGGCACTTCAAGCTCGGCTCTAACCCTTGCTGAAAGGTTCCAAACTGTACCTCAAGGCACGCCTGTTCCAAATGGCCAGCAGAATTAGTGACTGCCACTAAAGTTGAAGATCAAATGAACTGATGTTGTCATGAACCTTGTAAGGTAATCGAGTAGATAGAGATCACTCTTATTTAACATTAGCGTGGAACTGCTGTGAACAGGTTTAGCAAGCCAGTGTTGAACTTGATGAAGGTCAGGTTTGAGGAAGAACTGCTTCTACCCTTTCCCCCTTTCGATGACTTTACGTCACTGCGCCTCGTTTCATTTAACGACGCCGTCAGTGCCTCGTATTATATGGCGTCGAATGGTGAGATGACGATGCAATAAATAAATAATTCTAAAAAAGCTGCCGCGTTATGTTTTGTCGGGTGAAGGTCTCTGAGACAGTCCATCCCTCGTACGATTCCTATAGAGTGTGTCTGTGTCCTTGAAAGTGATCAAGTGCCACAGTAAACCTCTACAGCTACAATGAGTATGTAGACATAGTCTCAGACAAAGAAAGCAAGTAGGAGGGAAAAAGGAAGGAAGGAAAGAATAAAAGGGGCAGTGGCATATTTTGATGTACTTGTGCGAGATTAGGCTGGAATGACTGACGGATGCATAACAAAAAAACTAAGGGTAACAGCCCCCCGACAAAAGTCAGAAGCATCACCGGGTGAATAAAATTTACTATCTTGGTCCATCAAACTTAAACAATTTTAGGCATGCTGACAATTTGATGTATGCCTATAAAGGTACAGAAGTGGAAGTTTTTCCATTGAATGGGCCCATGTACTTTTCATATGTTTAATATCTCTACATGGCAAAAGCCTGATAATTTTTGTGTTTCGTTCAATATATAAACCCATGCCAAGCCGTCCAAGGTGTAAGCCTTTATTTAAGTTTTCAACATATCAGAATATGCTTAGCTGCTCTAAGCATAAGCCCATATTTAAGATATAAGCCCATATCTAGTTCTCTATTGCATAATCCCTTGCTTATAAGCCAGTGCAGATGTTCAAGATGCAAGTCTTTGCCTGGCTGTTAAATGTGTTGGTCTGCGTACAGTTTTACAGTATGCAATCCATGTAATTTGACGGCATATAAACCTGAACTGATACGGTGTATGTACTGCCAGCTGAGGTAAGGCTGCCCGTTTACATGCCTAGAGGTTGGCCTGTAGCTCTAAACATACTTGATCCCGGCACTAGAACAGGGTGGTTGGTCAACGCCGCTCCTTGGCCACCTTATTCCTGGGAAGAAACCCAGGGAGGCTGGGTGGGCTTTGAGGTCGGTCTGAACGTCCTTGCAGGACAGTTCGTTCGAATTTGTTACCTGCAACATTTGCTTTCCTCTTACACGCAGTTTTTCTTGTGTTTGGGTCACATGCTTCTGGTCTACTTTGTTCGCTGCTTAAACCTGAAGAAACGAACTCTGTCCTTTCCAGTTCTTATTGATCCGTATCTGGTACAACGACACACAAGACGATAGCACATACACATGTATTCTACATGATAATATCTAACTGCAGGAATGTCTGCACAGAAGTAAATGTATCCCCAGGGAATTCCACTCCTCGTGGTTAGAGTGCAGCACAGACCTCACATGGATCGAAATGGCTTGTATTTCTGTTTTGCAAATAAGCTTGCGTTCCAGGAACGTATTCCAGGAACACAAGTGCCCAGCTTATGGTGTTACTTTTATACGGGTGTCGTAGTTAATATACACATCAGCTATCTTGTAGTCTTTCCAGCTCAAAGCGGAAACCACTGATACTGTCGAGAATAATGTATTGTGTTACATAATGCTAACTGCATGTTAGAACAAGCGATAGATAACCTCCTTCAGCTCCCATATTCATATCTGGTGGAAAAAAAATATTTGAACCTATTTGAAGGTCATGTCTATAAATTGCCGACAGTGCTCGCCTGATGACTTAAGTTCCTCCTGTGTATGAGGGTTGTTCTTATATGCCTTGTATCTTAAACTTCCCTTCCGACAGCAACATGATGTCAAATCAGACGAAAGTGCAAGCAAGAACGACGACTAATTACTTCCTCAAAATTTTTTAATTTCGTCGACCGTTGAAATATGGAAAAATGGGCACAGCTGTTCCACTGGCCACTGTTGCCTCATCATCAGAAATACCCGCACGAAGTATGAGCATATTTTACACAGCTGAAAGATTTCTCCAGAAGTGAGTTTAAAGTGTGCAAGTGGTAGCAAATTCTCAAGGCTTTTACATTGTTTGCAAAGTGAGTAGTGTAATTGGTAACTGCCTATATTTCAGAGAGCTATTCGTTAATATCTTTCTGTGTGTTTATGCATACAATAACTGTAACAACAATACACGTGACAAAAGGATGCTCCTTAACTGTACCAGTTCATACCGTTACAAATTTTCGCCAGCCAAACCATGTTCATATGATCAGCCAGCGCATATTTGCTCCACATTTGCATAAACCCGCCCCATAGGAACGGGAAAGAAACTCCAGTGGCCATTTAACTGGTTTTCTTGACTCTTATTCGAAGAACAAATTGCACATTATTTTCATTAATTTGTTACAGAAGAACTACAGAATTTCCTACCAGCTATTAATACATTCAAGTCGTGTAAGCCAGAATTTAGACGCACCATGTATTCACCAGACGAAAAGTTTATTTCTGCTTTCGAGTTCGCAATGTTTGATGCAAACATGTTTTTGCATTCATTAAATTAAATTAAATTAGAAACATTAAAAAACGTACGCCACAATTTCAATGGAAAATCCACTTCTTGCACTTCAGTCTCCTACTTCTGCTTAAATCGTCCTACCACTTCCGTGCACGACTGCCGTAACCAATTTGTTTCATTCTTAAATGTTTTCCCCATACATTCTGCCTCTATCTTCTACTCTTTCACAATCAGAAACGTTTCAGGTCTTGATAAAACATAAGCTACCTTCTTCCAGTTGTTTCTCCATCACCAATCATCCACGTTTCTCAGGAAGGAAAACCAAACATTTTTCTTCTCAAGAAATTTCAAAACCAGGAGCATCAAGGGTAAAGAGCTTCATCCATGGAGAGGGTCTTATTGCTTACCAGAACACCCAGTAGAAATAAAGGAGAAAGAACCAGACCTATGACGAATGATTAAATGAATTCGACTATCTCTGATCAAAGTGATACAGACGACTGTTGTCAGGAATGTAAGGAGTGTTTCTGTCTTACAAAATAAGAATACAGTTGGATTAAAGAGTCAGGCCCTTAAACGTAGTTGCATGGAAAGGGTAAAATTTGTATCCACAGCCTGCACTGGTTGTGAAAGTTATACAAGGTCGAAAAATTATGACGATATAAGAAAATCAAATTGCACTAAGAAGGAGCCTCAAAGTGATTCAGAGAACTAATTATTTCATTGATTTTAATTTTATTCATAACATTTGTGTTATTTGGTACTTATTTTTGAACGTGGCATCTTTTACCACACAACTATCAGAGAATCCGTCTTGCATACCTTCATAGTATCTATTAATGCGAAAAAGCGGGGTTAAATTTTATATAAAGGGACTAAATGTTTTATAATAGAAACTCTACTATATTTATTACATACTCAAAAACGTTTGATGTTATTTTTGTTTGTAAAAATCAGTTCGAATAGACGTGAGGCGCCATTGTCTATTTTACCCCATTTTCTGTATGGACTGTTGCACCGTCTTGACGGTAGAACTCATATTCTTCCCCCCTTCACATAAAGTTTCAAGAAGTAACGTAAAATGAGTTTGTAACTAACACAGTTCACCACCGCACACTGCTTCACAGAATCTCTAACAGAACGTTCCCACACAGCACAATCTGTTTCTCACAGTCAAACACAGATATTACTTCCTATAGCTTAATCTTGTAGCTGCATGTACAGACGACTTCGACACGTCGATTCGCTGTGTTACCACAGAGAATCGGCGTGTCAAAGTCGTCTGCACATTTTTGCGGAGACGTTGCCAATCGCGCTCAAACGTGGTTGAATATTTCTTCTGTGCGAGCGACGTCGGGTTTGCTGTACCTTCTTCGTTTACACGGAACGTGTTACTCGAAATTTGGTCACCGATAGATATATATATTGCTGGTTTCGACGAACTTAATCACCAGGAAACAACCATCTAATTTTCCCTTGACATTATTGTAGAACTTATTCGTTTTGTAATTTCCAAACCAGATCCTCTGTATGACACTGTACTGCATATTTACAAAAAACGAATAATTGAAACCTGTTTTGCATTGTACTCTACTGTACTGTACATGTATTCACAAACCAGAAGGAAGCACCCACATGTTACCCGCAGCACGTACAACTGGACTGCGTGACTGCTGTTACGTAACGCACTGTAGTGACGTGTGACGTAATAGCGCTCTGCCTATGAGTCAGGCAGCGCTCGACCAAGTTGCATTGTGATGATTGCCGTTTATTCCCTGTATTTGGAAGATTTGGTTTTATATTTCGAGATAAGAAACAGTTTTATTCGCTGACCTCCGTGCTCTTCCTCAGTCTTGGCCAAAATATGAATTTTAGCTTCATCGAAGGCTCTACAGCACCCTTGAAAATTAGTTTTCATTCCTGATCGCATTACATTGCGTTTGAATTTGGAGAATCTTACTGACATTACAGTAATTCATATCAAAATAAAGGAGAGATATTGCCACTCGACACAGCTATCATGTTAAAAGATAAGTTGGCTCAAGGTTTGAGCTTGCCATGGAAGTCACATTCAGGCCAAACGAAAAAAAAAAACATTAAGATATACAGCCAATGTACAGTTATGACAAGGTCTTTAATATTTCCTGTACTATTCACTGCTCTTCCTTTTGGTTCATGACAGCAGAAAGCTTAAACTACGAACCATCTTCTCTTTCAATAGACTGTGGCAATAGACGTACCCTCTTGTTGATTTGATGAATTATGCACAACAGGACGTCCCAGAACGTATTTAACTTACGCCTCACAAATTAAGACCTGTGCATTGTATTTCCTCTGTTATAAAATAAACAAGGTTGGGGTGTTTAGAACAATAGAACATGGGTGGAAGAGGATTATCAAACAAAACCTCGTTACGAAAAAGGCACCAGCAGAGACGGCTTTGTGTTTAATATTTGTAGATGTAACAAGTGTATTAAAATTAATATTGCCGTCTTTCCCCATGTGAAACCGTACGGTTTGGTAGATACCAACGTTCTGGAAGGACCCGCCTTATTATTTACATTGAAGATGGAGGCAGCATCTCCCTTCGAACCACCGGTACTTATTTACCAAATTACGCGGCATCACCTTCCACAAGATCATGATTTATAATAATTGCGGCGACAGCTTCATATCAGAATATTATGAATGATTTCAGAGGAACGTCAATCGAATGACGTGTCCGGTGGCGGGCTGCTATCAATTCATATACTTTGTTTTTCATAAGAAAAAGTGTTTTTAATGGTAAGGTGAATAAAACAGCACGAACGGAAAACACCAGCTGTAATGCTTCTGTAGTAGAATGTCTACACTACGGGTCGGACTATCTAGGGATCAGGGTTCGATTCCCGGTAGGAAAAACGGATTCTAATCTTTTCCACAACGTCCCAACCGCCTCACGGACAAAGGCAGTCTTTAACCTCTATACTCTTCGCTTATAACAGGGGAGCGAACTCCAGAACTGTACCTACACTCACCGTGTGCCGTTAGGACATATATATTGACATTTATGCCTCTAAGAGAAAGATCTTGCTCAGTACCAAATCATTACAGCACTGTGGGAGGAAAATACAGCTGGAGTCCGGCACTGTGAAACGCTGGAGTTTCTGCTACGTGTCTCCATATGCGTGAGAATTCATTTCCTCCAAGCAAATGCATTTGGGGCATTGTGGCATTGTGATACATTAGAAAGCAAACGCACATCTCTGTTCTCTTCCTCAAAGCAAATGCTTGCCATTTTCCGACAAGTTATTATTCCGTAATTGTAATGGAATATTAGTATTCTGAACTGGAAAAATATCACTCAACATCTTACGTCCACTCACAACATTAAGTGATAAGTAGAACACATATGTTTTTGTAATCAAACGCTCCATGTTACGGTCTAGATATCGACCGTCATCACGCTAAAATACACAGTCATTAAAAAGCAGGTTAAGCCGCAATATACAGTACATCATTGTGTTTATGTTTCGTGGGAATCCATACATTGAAAATTATTTTTACTTTAAAGGAACGTTTTAAAATATATGTAAAATTTGTACATGGTGGGTAGTAACTAGATGGTTAATACAGGTTTATTGTTTGTTACACTTTTTTATACGAGGGTGAGTCAAATGACAACCTTAAATATGTTTCATCTCGTAATTTATTGAACACAAAAGGTACACAATGACTTCATTTTTCTATGTAGTATCCTACTGCCACCTGTCGGCCACTCTTCAAACCACGAGCATCATTGTTGAAACTTACAAGACAATCGAGCTGTGGTTCGAAATTTTATAGCACTTTTAAGATTTTCATTTGACTCTCCCTCGTACATTATGGCAGTAACATTTTGTATTATTATAGCAGATCGTTTTATTTTTTAATTGTCCTTATCGCATAAGTTTGTTGGTTTCTCGGTTTTATTTCAATGCTATTCCTCTACAGAAGTTTAGTTATAAGGTACTGACTAAATATTTAGACTAAAGGTTTCCACCATCATGATCTCTGAGCTTGGGCTGTACACTAGTTTACGTTGCACCAGCGATCCTAAGCCTCTGTCAAGTTTCATTACCCTATTGTCCAGTTATTGAGGAGCGGAATGGAGTTTGATTATGGAACAAACCACAGTAATACAGTTTCCGTGACACAACGACAAGCATTCGCAATTTGGTTGCACCGCTGTTTCATGAAAACTCTTGTCCGACATCGAGCGAAGGTCTTCTCATGTCGAAGTACAATCAACTGCAGAACTTGCGTATATTAGAAAAATCATACTATTTCTCGGAATAGAGCAGTATGAGAATTTTACGTCATTTTTTAATATGACCTGCAACTTAAATTAGCTGGTAGTTCATCAGTAACACATGCATCGAGAGACATTCGGCATTGACACAGGCAGGACAGGCGACTGTCTTATTTGCTCCAAGTGAATTCCAGGGTAGTTACAACGAAATCGATCCTGTCCATTCTTTTCTTGTATATTCAGATTCCACATTTCTGATTATGACCACATCGCAAAAAATAAGTTCCCACATATCGTATGTGGGTGATAAGCGTCCATGGATGACTGTTCTCGCAGTCTGCGAATGAACTGATTGAGGAATGTATCATTAGCGGCATCATAGATATTAAAAAAAAAGAAAAGAAAGGCATTTGATATGTTAAGGAAAATTGTTAAAATTATCAACAGTGTGCTGGTCACAACGAACTTTTTCATTGTGATTGACGTGCTATTATAGGGAATCTTCGAATAAATAAAAAGTTAGAATCCAGAGGCCCTTCAGGAGCCGGTTGTTTCGCAGTCACAACACTGCCACTGTCGATACTGAACATGCTGCAATAAATAAGAAAGAAAATTACAGTAACTGATAGTAAAGTATAACATAGTATAGTATAGTATAGTACAATATACATTACAGTACAGTGCAGTGCGTGTATATCTTACAATATACTACTTGGATACGTCTTTGGGCTAAGGAGGATTGCTTTGAAATGTGTATGCTGTCCCGTATAACAGGCATCTGGAAGTAGCCTAAAGACGAATTTACTGCTAAGTATAACAGCGTCTGTGTAGTCAGCAACAGACAGTTTGAAATTGCAATTTTATTGATCATACACACTACATACTGTACATGAACAGTTCCGGGAACACAAATACTTTATTTGAAATAGTATAATAAAGGTGACAGAATAATGTTATACGTTCAAAGCCCCTGAAGTTTTTCGCGTGCTATGAACATCTTTCATCAGATGCTGACATCGCGATATTATCTTGCCGTCCATCCCAAAGAGTACAAGATACTCTCTCTTCTTCCTAGTCTTCTACTAAACTCTTCAAGGATTTCTGATCTACAACATGCTACACAGCCAGTCCATCTCGTCCTTCTTGATAAAAGCAGATTAACAACCGTCAAAACACAACTTCATAAAAATAAAAATTTAGCCAGCTAAAAGTTTGGACCTTTCAGAGGTCATCTTCAGGCTAATATTTAAAAATATTATGAAGTACACAGATTATGTGCGGAAAGGAGATATCGCTTCTTAAAGGTTTTGTTTACAAGTCTGGTCTTTACGTATGATTAATTCCTAGGTTAAAATTGAAGATAAAAACTACAAGATTAAAATTAAAATTGATATCAAATAGTGAAAGCAGTTATTAAAATCTTCAGTTTTTTAAAATTAGCTGTTGTTGGTAGTGGAAGTTTGCTTGTAGATGTCATGTGGTTTCATTTTGGGTGTTTCGACCTTCAGGTTCATCGTGTCACTCTACAGAGTAATTCCTGTTCCCATCGTAGTGCTTGCGTGCACATAACCTGTATACTTCCTAATATGTTCAATTATCAGCCTGAAGATGTACCCTACAGGGTCGAAACATGTACCTGGTTAACGTATTAATTTTATAAGGTTGTGTTTTTTATGTTTGTAAGTCCGGTTTTATATATTCGCCAGCACAATTGGATGCATAAAGTCAAGATCTTCCTTCTTGATTTGATCTGTCTAACGCGTGACGTCACTTTAAATTTGAAAGAGAACTACTTGGGCACATTTATTGAACATTAAATTATGTTTTATCCTCCATGCAGAAAGTCTGACATATAAAATCAGGTATTGTGTTCTGAATCATATTTGACTTGACCATATCGCCGTCTTCCCTACATTACCTCATACACCACAGTGCGTTCTGAGTGTCACTGTTGCAACGTTTAAAATTTTTATGTTTCATTTTTAGCGATCTCATTTGTTCTGGTAAGGGAAACACACTCATAAAAAAGCATGAATTAATACTTCTGTACAAACCGCTATCTACCCTATTAAAGTGATATTTGTTTTGGTGGGACATTTGGGAATAAAACAGTCTCATCATGCACGGTATGCTGCACATCAAACGTGCATTAACATTTCATTTGAACGTGAGGACTGTGGGCATGATACGTGAATTTATGGAATTCTTTGTTTCCGCGCAAGCGCAGTTCCTTCTTCTAGTTTTACTAGGCATTTTCGCGTGAAGTATCTCTTCCCTGACCACAGCGACTTGACAGGCGCTAGACACTTTTGGTACCTCATCATATAAACATGGACAGCGATGGCGATTACCTTAAATTTTCTTCCTTCTTTCTAAACGTTTATTTTTCTAATCAGTTAGCTTCCCTTGTTCAAAAAGACGCTATAGGAGTTTCCGTGCAAGTTTAGAGACGAAAGCTTCATGTGGAGATCACGTCTGTGTGTCTTTCCTGTCATCCAGCCGTATGTGATCCAGTTTCACCTATTAAGACGTTGAATGGTTTATTTTAAATTTGGAGATGCATATTTTTACTTTAACAGATATGGTAATTCTAATTCTCAACCACAGTGATTCATAATAACACACCTTTTACATACCATATGTAATGGGCTTTTACATACATCTCTCAACATATTCAGAGATTCCGAGCTAACTCATTACATGAAACGTCCATTAAAATTGTATAGGCCGTTACGAATTTCAAACACTTGAATCCAAAATAAAGGGGATAAAGCCTAACGCCAAAAAACGGAATCTACCTATACTTCGTGGATCCGTTTACATATTTTCTTTAAATTCTATATTGGAGACTTTCGCGTTGGGTTACTGGAAACTGGATTTTTAGGGAAACTGCTTTAAAATACAGCATATTTTAAACAAATTTTTTAAATGGGAATTTCTCGTTATCTCCTTAATTATTTCATAGATTTATTACATTTCGTATTTTCGACTCTACTAAAATTGGCTTGCCATTTCCTATTTTCAGCCATAGTCATTCACTTTTTTTTTTTTTTGCTTGAGGCCGTAAATGGGTTTTACCTGGTAGCCCACAAAATTTCTCTTGATATTTTGTGATATCCTGATATGGGAATTCTCACTAATTTTCAGTGGAATATTTATATTTCAACTACGTTCAATGAACTTCAAATAATATTTTTTAAGTGAGGCATCCCTGTTGTGTTTTATGTGATCAATATATATATAGTGTAAAATTATAAAATTTTATAGTCACACACATCTCTCAATTTATTAGAAGTATTAGTTGAAATATCACATCTGAATTTTATCTTTTATCTTAATGATATATTTTGTGCAGAATCACCACAATATTTTAACTATTTGTAATGTGAAATCTCTCGTAACGTCCAAAGCACCAACAATTGTACATACCAACCACTCGTACGACTAGCCTGATGATGGCTCTGTATACGAGCCGAAACATGTAGCTAGAAATATAAACAATACTTCTAATAAACTGAGAGTTATGTATGACTATATAATTTTATAATTTTACACTACATACATTTTTCAAATAATATATTTGAAAATTTTAAGTACTACGTTTTACAGTACACAATGAGATTTAGTTCCAGGTTATTTTCTAAACAGAAGAAATAAGAAATGAAGATTTCAGGAACAGGTCATACACTAACGCATTGAAATTCTATAGTTACTTAAAGGCAAAATTTTCCCTGCGCTTAATTAAGCACTACTTGTTGAAGACACACTGAACAGTGACGGCAGCGCTCAACGCTTGTTCAGTTTCGGAACTAGCTGGAGGCAAATTTAGCTCCAAGCCCCGGAAAATTTACCCTCACGCAAAGTGCATATCTAATAGGAGGTTGGATATTTGGTATATGAAATTTACTATGGCCATAGACAACATCCACGTCCTTGATGCGACGTTATTTGCACTACAACACCAGCAATTAGCAACATGGAAAATTTGCCAAAGTAAAGATATGCTTAAGTGTGTGAAGGAATGAATCTTTTTTATTCACGATTGCACAGTCATTACAAAGCATAACGTAGAATTGTGCCTGTACCAAACAAGTAGCCTGTGTTGTACGTAATCGTAACCTCGGCACCATATGCAAGTTGAAGACTTCTACTTGAATTCTGTCATCGTTAAATTGTAAGAAGAGCTTCAGATAGTCGTGACGGGAGATTCGGCGGAACACAAGGAGGTCTGAGTGTAGTGGCGAGGTTCTGACCTCACGGTAACCGAACCCGTTCTAAAGGCTCGCACCCAATCATTGCAACAGCTGAGATTTATATGCTCCTTTAAAGATTTTAAAAATCCTCATGAAAGATGATATAACCATAGGTGAACCAAAAAGTTTTATGTCGATAAAAACAGTTCGTAATCGGTAAATAATTATCCTAAACATGAAGAAGTGAAGTGTCTTAGGCCATTCGCCGGTCTAAGTCGATTCTTTTCTATTTTCAACTATAAGTTTCACTATATTTCAGATGTTCAAAACCTCTTGTGTACTGGTGACCAGTCGTGACTTCGTTCTCAACGCAACAGTTCTGTATCAGTCCTTAAGGAATACTGTCCCGGTGACCAAAAGAAGAAAGAAAACAGCAGGGCTTATAGCACTATGGGAAAGGGAAAGGTGCATACAGGATTTGGCGCGGGGGGGGGAGTAAGAACCTGGGAAATTGGGTCACTTGGAATATCCAGGTGCAGATAAATTACTAAAATTATCTGAGGGCGTGGAATGGATTGATTTGGTTTAGAACAGGACCTCTTGCAACCGCGATAAGAAACTTTTTGTCTCCATAAAAATTGGGGAATTTCCTAACTGAGGAATTGTTAGCTTCTGAAGTAGGACCGTGTTCGATAGAGTTTATTAAGTAATAAGCAAAATTCTTATTTGTACATTTTTACATGTATAACTAAGAACACCCTGAAGTGTCAATGCATACAATTTTTGCTGTTTTATTCACGTGTGTACCTCGTAAGTGGACCGAATTTTCCCGCCAATGATGAACACATATATTGTCGAAAAATATTTTGTAAGCTTTGTGTTTTAATCTCAGAGATACACTTAAAAATAAATGTTCTTTTGTGGTTTAATATATTTCACCAATAGGAACGTCCCAAACGGCACGGACTGAAAGCTGAATATGGAAGTTGCGTAATTCATAGTAAAAGACGTAAATTATTAAGAACCAAATTAATATTGTATACATTAGAACAACCCAATCCACTTCATGATGGCATCGGTTAATATTTTGTAGGGAAAATGGCTATTTATTGTAATAATCTCAAGGAACACAAATATAGCTGTTATAAGGGAGTTGTTCAGTGTTTCTAAACGTTATATCATGTAGTAGTCACCGAACTTTGCAGGGTTAAGCAAGTTTTAGATGTACTTAAGTCGAGAATATTTCTGCCTTCTGGAATACTTAAGGCACCAAAAGCACTTCAGTTCCAATTTGAATCTCTTTCATGTTGTTAGTACTGTGTAGATTTACATTATGCTGCAGAAGTTTAGGAGATATCTGCAGTCTGTTTGTCAAGGAATATTACTACTCACGAGTTGCATTGTCAAAGCGGATCATTATTTGCTCATGATGTTCTTCACAGGAAAGGCTGCTATAGTGATATTTGGCAGTTGGGCAATTATTGTCTCGACCACGACATCAGTTACCCTGACTGAGGTTGGTTGTTCATATTTTAAGTCATGCACGGCGAAACAATGAAACAGTGCCTTGTTTAGGCCACGGCTGCTTTTTTTCAAATTCGTTCTGATTCATCATACTGTCTTGGATGTAGAGGGTCTAGCTAAAATGCTTTGAAAACTTCAAGATTGAGTTCTTACGTTCGAAATAAATAAATATATATATATATATATACATCCGTAAATGAGTGGTTGGTGGGTTAATTTGAAAGATGGCCTTCAACAATACATACCTTAACTGTTTACTTGCAACTGACGTCATACATTCTTTTACAGCACACTTTTCCAAATTTAACAAATGTTGAAGAATTCCTGTTGTTTATCAAGTGACAATTCATAATAAGTGCTGCAAATATCCTCCACCTGAATAATCAATGGACGCAATAATGCCTCTGATTATGGACTGTCGCACATTTTAAAAGGTCCAGGAGCGGTTAGGAATGGTTTGGCTGGCATCAAATTGCGTTGGAGTAGTGTCTGTTCGTTTTCAGTTGGAGCTGAATACATTACGGGGGCGTAATTGTCCCCACACATAAAAATATAAATCACGGGTCTCCAACCTGCGACCCGCGGGGCGCACGTGGTTATATTTGTAAATTATATAAATATAATAAATAAAATTCATAACGCTTCAGACGGTAGGTAAACACTTTTTTTTTTGCACACGCTGCCCGCTAACCAGCCCACAATAACGGCTACGGCCCTTTGCCGTAAAAAGCTCGAATGCCCACAATCTAAACGATACAGGACAAATGTTGTTGGGCAATACCTCGAGAAGAAAGTGTTGGGCGACGTATATAGATATGAGCTTTATTCCTTGTTTTGGTACGGGAGAATCACTCCTGAAATTTGTCCAAGTACTTTTAGGCACCTCCTGTCTAGTCTGAGATGGCGAAGACATCTTAAAATAAACAAAACAATTAATAATATCCGAAACGTCGTCATTACAACGTACACACTCGAGTAGCTTTCTCAGAGATATAGAACACAGAGTGTTTGTTTTCTTTGTACCTGTACGGCTGATAGATAACTATGCATGCAGCTCGAACAATGGGGAATGTATTTTCATGAGCACGAAATTTCTTTGTGTGCAGAGGTTTAGCACAGTAGGGCCTGTGCGCTCGGCGCTGCTACGTTACTTATCACGAGGGACGATATAAAGATGTTCGTGCAGCAGATTGCTCTGGACCGGGATTTCCTACCCCCCTCTCGCCCTCGAACACACACACACACACACACACACACACACACATGCGCGAGGGCGATAACGGAATCACGTACTCTCCACGCCAACTCATCTTTCAAAACACAAAAACGAAAATTCACCCAAGCCGCCAGCTAGCCTTACTACCGCTGCGTTGTGAACTTCATAAATTTTATAGCAAATGGCCGACTACATCAGGCTGTTCGAACCGTTACTGGCGAAACCCACATGAGGACCACAGCTGAGAGAAAAGACCAGGGCGCGGAGTAAAGCATTGTTGTCAGAGACGTGAATTATCGGCCTTGGTCACTAGCTCCTTGCTACCATCTGTTCTTGAAGAAAGGAATTAATTGGATTTAGGTTTGGTATGAACAGGCTTTTGAAAATGATGCATGTCTCTCTGGACACAACGCGACAAATTTTTCATTAAAGAAGTATGGCTCGGACAAAGTACTGAAAATTGTTAATAATGGCTTCGAATGGTTTTAACTGAAATACCTTATAAAACCTATCAAATATGCTACATATGCATCATGCTATTTGGGCCATATGCGCGTTATAGATTACCAGTCAGCACTTCGCCCTCACATTGGGACCCATACATACAACGTGTAACACGAATTCAGGTGCTTATTTTCGTACATGTCAACTTAATTTTCAAATGTAGTCCTGTCGTATTTGTGACTATACACATTCATTGGCGAATAAAAAGAGTAGCCATATTACTAAGTAATACAACCACAATTAAAAATGCATTTATTTTTGCACCTCAACTACACGTTTCGGCCTTCTCGGTAACCTTCAGGGATTAAATTTAATACTACAGGAGGGTCCTCAATAACAATACGTAGTTTTATTCAATTACAATAAATTAGCTAACAAATATGCAAGATATCCTGATGTAAACAAAAACAATAAAGCAATAAAAAAAACTCTTTACATAAATTAATGTTAAAATAAATGCCAGTTAAAACTGATAAATGTGTACAAACATTATTATTATGGCTATCCTTTTAATTAGTCGCACTGTGCGTAGAGTTGATATGTTGCATATACTTACATTTTGAGCCCACCTAACTGGGGAGTGGGGAGTAGGGGGTGGGAGCCTCTTATGGCCCAAAGGCATCGCCAAATACAGGCTGACGCTGATGTATGCTGAAGAATCCCTGCACTTCACAGCGGCATAGAATTTGCGAGGCATCCCATCAACGGAATTAAAGGTATTCGGGTATGGTTAACGAAAACTTCGATTTCCTGTACGATCTCTTCCTATATATATATATATATATATATATATATATACACGCATGCATTATAATATATACATACATATAGACACATAGAAATATATATGTATACATAACATATATACGTGCATTCATACATACTACTTTCTTTCGTACGTACATACATACATACATACATACACACTCATACATATCTATGTGTGTGTATATATGCCTGTGTTCATATACATATACACCCACATGTATGTTACACATAACTGAACACAGAACACTATCTGTAATATCATCATCATCATCATCATCCATCACCAGTTAGGCCTCGATAGACCTGTTTCGGCCTCGTCTAATAGTCTCTTTAAAGGTCTTCCAAGTCATCTTTGTTACTTTGTGCCATAATTTCACATTGTTTTTGGCTTTTCACATTGAGGCTTGAAAGTAATACTTAATTCCCTAGGACGGCTTACTTGCCTACCGCTAGGTAGCCCAGTGGTGCGGTTGCCAACTTTTAGCCTCTGGACAGCATTTCCTCTGCGAATGATGGAGCAGTTATAGCGCTGTGACCCGGTCTCCAGAGCCTCGTTATTTAGAGCAGGTTGCACCACGGGCAATGAAGATGGGGTTGGGTAGGAGAGGTTACTGAATGCACTGCACTACCCTTGAAACCCGATATCTGTAATGATCAACAACAATTCATTTCTATCAAATTTATAAATTCTAACTCAGAAAAATGTATTTAAAATTCATTTACATTGTTGTGTTGCTTGTAACTGCATTTGGTAAAGGTAAAGCCATCTCTGTACAGGCCTGTAACAGGCCCTGAGGGTCCAGGAGGTAAGGAACCCAGATTTCGAGACAGTCGGCACATTAAGGTGGAAAGGTTGTCAGCCTGTGCACCGGGCGCCTGTAACCTCCCAGAAAACATTCCTGACACTGATTTATGTTAGTGGTTGATTCGACCCCAGGGCTCTAGTGCGACTGGAAGAATTATATCATTGAAAATTCCAATCGAACCCGTGACCTTCCGGCTAGTAGCTCAGTCTCAACCAACTACGCCACAACCTGCATTAGGGTTTTTTTTCGTTTGTTTCACTTATTCTTGTACTGTATCATTGTCCTTGAGAAACTTGCGGTATTGAATGTTATTCCTAAAAATATCCGAGAGTTTCGGAAGATGTAGGATGGGTTAGTAATAAATGCATTTGAGACTTTTAAATACATACTGTAACCAGTCAGTGTCCGTAGTTCAGTTCTCAGGCTGGGCTTCAAGTAGATGAGAATCTAAACTGCTTATCTGGCTCTTAACCAATTTAAATTAAATTAAATTGCGCTATTCAAAGTCCGGAATGCGCGGAAAGATTTAGCAGTTTAAACCTCTAATTGCTGCCCGTATATAAGCCTCTTACGTCAATTGAATGGGTACAGGTCTGACATACCTCATTTCCGTCAATGGCTTAAGATTTCTTCCTTGTATAGCGACAGGTAAGTGCTACTTTTTTCGAAAAGATATTTTCGGATGGGCTTGCTGCCAGGGGCCGTTTTCTTGACCAAGAGACATTCCAGAACTCGGAATGTAATGTTGGATTTCACGAAGAGGAGAAGGATCGAAACAAAGGAAGCAATGCAGCATTCATCTGAGGAGTCTACATGATTGCGTGTGAGACAACAATTAACATGAGGTGTGTGATAAATTTATAACGACCACTAACCCAAGCGGCTCCTCTCCCTCCGTATATTCCTTGGGATGGATTTATGTTCACCGATGCGCATACGAAGTATTGTAACCAAGAGTTGGCAGCTTAAGGCGGTCACTTACATTAACCTGTTGGCCAGGTTATGTGAAAAACTAGAGTAGCCTCTATGGTATGCACAAATACATTAGAGAGCAAGTGAAGTTGTTTCTGTTCACTTCCTAAAGGCTTATGGGAAAAGGTGACACTGGTCAATAGGTGGGGGTTAGGAGGCAGCATCACGTACCGCGACTTTAGCTCCCCGTACCATTAAATTGGAAATTTTTTGGTCTCCAGATTCTGTTTGGCCCTTTGAAGAAAAGAAAAATTTCTTGTCACTATCTGAAATCTAATAATAATGTTTCGGTTTTCCAGCCCACAGCGTATACAGTGAGACATCCGGGCCCAGAATTAATGAATATAACATAAACCTTACCAAAGAGAGAATTAGAGAAAATCACAAAACGATATTTCAGGTGAATGCAGAATAACTAACAGCAAAACTGGTAGCTGGGGCACATCGTCTGATTTTCATCGCTAACTTAAAGTAGTAACCATAAACCAAAATTTCAGTGCATCGTATGGACACTGAATAGCTCAGTAGTCGTAAATCTTATTCCTTCCGCTTTAAATCAAGGCCGGAAAGTCGACTTCACTGGAGGATCACCTTGGTTTCCCCCAGCCCGAGGGTAGTGTGGGGCTAGATTGTTTATAGGCTACTAACTTTTCCTGCTGTGCATTAAGTCAGTGTTTATAAACCATTACGTTTATTGTTTTCCGGTTTGTAGCCCGGTTAAAACTTACAAATATCCCTGACGAATCTGTTGCCTCCATCTTCATTGTAGTAGTACACAGAATATAGAGGCAGGAGGTTTCTCCGAAACGATGATGTGTTTATAGCAGACTAATCGGCAGGTGCCCGATAACACAGCAAGCGCCATATTTGCTGCCGCCAGAAAACCAAAACTTCATAACCCTTCTTCAGGTGTTGTTTAGTTGGACAAATATGTGTACTTTACCATTTTATTATACATAGGTTTATTAATATAAACGTGTAAGTCTTCTACATTATAACGCGTTGAGTCCAGGACGATAGTTCGACTGGGTTGTGTTGTTCTGTCGTGCAGGGCTGCTGTGTGGAAATTGTGCAGGAACCCTTCCAGAAATTGCCTGTGCGGATGCCAGTTGATGCCGAGTTACTGGACTAGACTGGCAGAGTAGAAGAAACGGTCAACTGGCGTGTTGTGGAGCGCTAGAGGTTTGAGGGAGAAATAGTGGCCAGTAGTGAAAAAGTCACTCAGTAGAAAGAACAATGACGATGTCGGCCGTGACATGATTGTTCGACAAGGGCATTTGGTGATTACTTTCGATATCTAAATTGTGAGTTTAAGTTTGGCGAAGTGATAAGGTTGGATTGCGACTAAACTTCAAGTGGTGCAGCAATTATTGCACTCCTTTCTGTTTTCTGAAAAACTGCATAACGTCGCCTGCAACAACTTTGGATTCCACGAGCTAAGCCAAGCAGCCCCAGACGAAGGAATGTCACGTTTTACGTCAGCACCTTCCCTTGCAGCATCTCTGAGTTTAGGCGCAATCGAACCGACTAGTTAGGTCCGGTTTAACCGTCTTCCTTGTGTTGTATAACAGGTAGAAACTAAAACTCTAGCCTCATCTTAAATCCATGTGTTGTAATTTGTAAACAGCTCTTTCATTTTTAATATTATATAACGTCGAAGATGATTTGTACAGATTATATCACAGTGGAAGTACAATAGCAACAATTTGAATTGTTTCACAGTACATACTTGAAGCGAAAATCATTTGTCATTGCTGGTTTAAGTAAATGAAGACAGTATACAAGCCAGATATTAATGTCAATTCTAGACAACAAGGAACAGAATCAGAATATTGCTGGACGTAACTGTTTGACAATAATTACTTGAAAACCCGAGATTGGTTCAACATTTATGGTAGATGAATAAATTACAAAACTAGTTGCATGATGGGGGTGCAGGCTAATAACATACGGGTTCTCTATAATAGAAACCTTGAAGTTTTCCTCAGGTTGAGGAAAATTCCCAGACGTAGAGTGTACATACTTCCGTTGCGGGGTGTTATTGCATTGGCCAAACCACATCATTGTTGTTGGGACATATTTGTTCTGGAGATTTTTAATACAAATCAGGGTTGTTGTATAAATGGTCATACTTCGTGAAGAGAAAGTTAAAAATTCGCGTGTTGCACGCTGTATGATGACTTTCGGGGTCTCGAAATCTAGTAATGACTGTAAGTACGACCATGTTTGACTCTGAAATTCAGAACTTTTAAGCGATTTCGAAAATTAACAAAAGTGACTATTAGCTTCGCCATGTCTGTCTGTCCGTCCGTCCGTCCGTCCGCCTGAACAACTCGGCTCCACAGGACGGATTTTCATGAAATTTGATCTTTGAGTATTTTTGTAAAATCTGTTGAGAAACTTCAAGTTTCGTTAAAATGTCACGAATAACGTGTACTTTCCATGAACATTTTATTTCCATTTTACTTTCAATAGCTCTCTCTCCTGCAAGGTCGTGCCGTTTATGAGATGATGTGGAAAGCTATGGTACAGCCACACAGGCCATAGATGGCAAAATAATACGACACATGCTCCTTGCGTGCTGGATAACTAAGGCTACAGACACACACTCAGAATATGTAATACTTATAGCTTTTCCACTGCAACAATGGTTTCGACAACGCGCCTCAATGTTACGTTTATTTGCACATTGCCTCTCTGCTCCACACAGTCTGGTTATGATGCTTTATGATTATCACAATCAACAGCGATTATTTCTCTGCACGGATTTCACAAACCGGTTTTTCAAATGGAAAGACGAGGGTTTTTCTGTGAGGTGCGTTTTGAATCTTTAAGTGAATAAGAAATTTTAATCTTTCCACCAGGGCTCCGTATTCACCTTGATCTTACTCCTGCTCTTGTCGCAAGGACAAGCTAAACCTCCCCGTGAATCTTCAAGAATATTCCAATCTTACTACATTCAGTGTCGTCTTATCAGATGGATAAGAGGTAACGAAGTCTAGAAATCTTCATACAACGCAAACTTTTCAGGATATTCGGAAACATTGAACATAAAACCCTTCCACTTTGTTTTAATCTGAGAGGAAACGAAATGTTTCTTTACATTCATGTTAGCTGTATTAATGTGCCGTAGCCTCACATGAGTGGCGAAAGTTTTCGATATTCTGCAGATACCGTTTCTTAACCATTTGCTCGTTTGTTGTCACTTGCCATGTTAGCTCCTGATGAGTGCACATTATATAACGTGAACTCTCCAGCGGTCATTGGTGGTTTGTTGTGGCGAGTGAGTGATTAGCTTGCAGCTAATGGAGCCGTGACATCATTAATCTTTGGCCCATTACTCACGTGGTTTTGCCCGTGAGAGCATCAGAGGAAAGCGACGAAACTCTCGGCAGATCGTTTGTGTGTGAAGAGAGTTTTATTTTATTTCTCTTTCTTGCGTCAATCGCGTTGTATTAGAGGACATTATTTAGGAACCTCTGGTAAGTAGAAGCATTAGCCAAACGGATGGCAGTTGTAATACTAATACAAGTGCATTCACATGAGCAATAAAATATTACCCTATCTGGAAATTGTGTTCATGTTTATTTATGAGATTAAATAAGCTAGCATTTTCCCCACAAACTTGCCAATAGTGGTGAATAGGGCCTTTTTATTCTTTTGGAGCTGCGGCCCAATGTGGGCTGTGGCCTCCTCATTCAGAGGTTTCCAGATCACAGATCACGCACCACATTCGGTAGGACTCCTCTGGACGAGTGATCAGCTCTTCGCAGAGACCTCTGTCTGAAAACACACAACACTCACAACAGAGAGTCATCTAAGCCCCCGGAGGAATTCGAAAGCACAATCTCAGGCGACGAGAGGCCGCAGACCTAAACCTTTGACCGCGCGGTCACTGGGACCGGCGAAATGGGCTTAATGATTAACTTCGAAGCATTATTGCTTGTTTCCTCGGTTAAAGTATTTTTTGCAACTATCTGACACCCCATCTGCAGTTTGTTTGTCCATACTAGACGTGCAGTCTCACATCGGCCGTCAGACATTGTATTTGACGGTATCACCAGTTCTTTCTTCCATTTTATTGTCAGAGGACTGAAGACTGCAGTGATTTTGGGAGAAATTTGAGCAATGGATTAACCTTCTTCAGGGAAATAAAGGGTCCCGCATTCACTTTTATTAGTTTTTAGAAATATGTTTTAATTGAACATTAGGCGGTGATGTGCAAGAACATGTGCTGGGTAATGCAAGATTTCAATCGTAAAGACTTTTTAAATATATAATCAAAAGAAATTGTAAATTGGCGACTTTATAATATACTTTAAATTCTGGAATTTCTTTTATATGTATGTCTGATAAATAATAATTTAATAATTTCATATACAAGCCTCTCAGAATTACTGAGTTCAGTCCTGGTTGAAACTAAAGTAAAGAACGGAGATCGTCACAAGGAAATAAAGGAAAAAGCACGTTTAAGAAAAAATGTATTGTTACTTTGTATTGTTACTTTGTTAAATCTTCCCAAATTCCTTCTCTGTACAGAAGCTGCAGCGAAAGTTAAGGAATATAACCTACATTCCAAGACAGAATATCCCCAATACTGCAGAAATAGACGAATATTAATCCCCGTTGAAATTAATAAGGGCCTTTTTTAGCACCTGAGTATACAGGCGTGCAAGAAACAGCAGTATAATTGTAAGAAAACCAAATTTAAGAGATAGTTAAATTCTTTGCAATGTCTTTCACCATATTGCATAACTTTTCTGGTTAGGTCTTACGTGTTTAAACTTACTTAATGCTATTCCTCTGAACAGTTTTGTGCACTTTTAAAAAACACTGGATACAACAAACTTGTGCATAAATAAAATCGTTTCCGGCTCATTGTCTTTTCGAAGAAAATAACTGAATAAAACAAACGAACTTTAGTCTACTATGGAAATATACAGATAGACATTTGGTCCCTGACAGTTTAATACGGCCCTCTCTTTTGCCTGAACCTGAAACAGAACTCTTCCACTTCATCTTAGGATGACCAATAAATGAGGAACTGTTGATTGTCTCTCAGTCCGTCCACTCTTGTCTGCGTTTCAACTGATTTGCACCTTAATAGTTACACGTATCCAGTACCCAGGCTGAATTACCAGCTGCTTCTGCTTCTGTTTGGTAGGGCCCGGGTTCATGTTTTGGCCCGGAATTTGGCAAAGTGTACAGCCCTCATAATTCCATTCGGAACACGTCAGATTGGAATCTACGGCAGTGCGCAAGCCTATTCTACCCTGATTGCATTTCTGTATCGCTTCTCGGTCCCTCCATGACAATTATGCACGACTTGCAGTTTACAGTTCCTGATTGCCTGGGGAAGAGAGCGGGGGTGCAAGATGACACAATGAGAGGTTAATAAAGTTTAATAATTTAATATAACAAAAAGAAATAAAGTTACATATATCGCTGAGCCAAACATTGAAATATTTAACACTAGTAATGTAATGTAAATACACACAACAAAAATTAACCTTCATGCCGTTGTACATTGAAACAGGTACCATTTAAAACAACCACAATCTGAGTACAACACCATGCAGGGACGCTGGCATGGTGTAACACAAGGATCGAAACGACTAGAGTTGTTTCGTGTCGTGCAGTGAGCAGGGAAATAAGCATGCAGATTCTGGAATATTTCAGACATTTCTCGCTGAGGAAGAATCTCGACGGTTTCATTACAAAATTCCGGCAAAATAGTGCAGTCGTTTAGCGACTCGCTAGGGGCTGGACGGTTCGGGAATCGAACCCCGCGGAGGCGAGATTTTCTGTACGCGTCCAGAGCGGCCCTGGGGCTCACCAAGCCTCCTATAAAATGCGCACCCGGTCTTTCCCAGGAGTAAAGCAGCCGGGGAGTGGCGTTGACCACCCACTCCATCTAGCGCCGAGGTTAAAGAAACAGTAGAGCTATACATCTACTCCCCCTCTGGGCTTTCGTGGCGTGTACTACAGTGAATTTTACCTTTACATTCTTACCAGGAGAAAAGGGTCTAAGTTCAGTTAGACCACGACTGCGTCCGTTACGTCCTTTCCTTTCACTGTTCACTGATCTACCTACCTACCATTCGACATTACATAATCTGAGCTACTTAGAATTTCCTTATAGAGAAAAAAATATTTGCGGCTCGGAGTAACATTATCTGAAGATTCTTCTCGAGATCCCTTCCTCACGAAAATACTGAAACTTGTGCCACATTTTAAAGTAGAGCGCAGCGTCTTCTAATAACAAAGTTCAAGGTCAAGGTCAAAGTCAAGGTCGCCCTAGAACAGGCCATGAAGGCCCAGAGGGGAGTAGATGTATAGCTCTACTATTTCCTTAACCTCGGCGCTAGATGGGGGTGGGTGGTCAACGCCACGCCCCGGCCGCTTTACCCCCGGGAAAGACCCGGTACCCATTGTATAGGAGTCTGGGTGGGCCCCAGGGCCGGTCCGGTCGGGTGCAGAAAATCTCGCCCCCATCGGTATTCGACCCCCGGACCGTCCAGCCCGTAGCGAGTCGCTATACCGACTGAGATATCCCGGCCCCTCTTCTAACAGCTTCCCAAATAATCATTATGAACTTATTTTATAATTCAGTGTGTAGCAGTTAAGGTTAATATAGAACACGTTTTGAGCACGCAGTTCGTAACCTATACTCCAGTGTCCCACAACTTGGGGCGGGGGGGGGGGGGATTTAACAAAAGCGCCTGGATGATTTTTATCAAGAGTAGAAAAAAATTTCCCTTGTAGGTTTTGGTTTCCACAAGACTTTTACATTCCCCCCGTTTTTCTCACTTCTC
>Ga0123354_10000587_pt1 | contig 37715 bp, 21 predicted proteins | sample TergutLab28metaG_2_FD_97872 | JGI IMG/M metagenome (GOLD analysis project Ga0123354, IMG submission 97872) | Labiotermes labralis P4 segment gut microbial communities from Petit-Saut dam, French Guiana - Lab288 P4 | ecosystem: Host-associated > Arthropoda: Insects > Digestive system > Gut ... | reverse complement strand
GGGGGGCACAAAGACACGCAAGTCAGGGTAGCTATCGTTCGGGTAACACGCAAATCATTCTTACTTACCAAAAAAGAAAAATGGTATGTACATTAGTTCTCAGTTTACTTTGCGGTTATTGATGATCCTTCTTACTAACTTTCACGTCAAAAGGTACGTTGTCATGTCCACGTGAAAATATTAAAAAAGCCAATGTAATATTAGTTCACTGATACAATAATGTCCTCTTTCAGTGGTTGCATCCGAACGCTGTGTAACAACAACAATACCGGATAATCTGAAGCACATTCTAGAGCCAACGTATCCTTATGAGTTGAAAAGTAAGAAAGCTGAAGATCAAACCGGGAGTTTTATGACAACATCTTAACCCAAACACTTGATTTTCAATGCAAGATTGCCATTTACAAAATGATTTTCGATATAGTCATTGTATAAAGAGTTTAACTTCAATCAGTAGGTAATAATGAATTTTAATCCTGGTTTCTGTATGTCATCGCCATATAGTAAGAAGACATACACAGTTAAAGACATATAGAAGGTTCACAGTAAAGTTGGAGGAGCTGAGATAGTTCCTCCATATAGCCAGCAGGCTAATGCCAGATTGACCAGAGAATAGGAATTTCATTCCTGGAATGGGCAGAGTTTCTTCTATTCACAACATGCAGCGTGGCTGTGGAGAACACTGAGCCCTGTATAAAAAAAACCCCCCCTTTCTAGAGCGCAAAGCGGCCAGACAGTGAAACTGACGATTCACATGCACCCTGTACTGAGATAAAGAGTGCTTCGAGCTCTAATTCCGCCCCCCCCTCCTATCTTCAGGAAATAATGAAAAATTAGACAAAAGGCTATTTTATTTTTGCCTCTACAGTGTCGGCAGACTGTTCAAAATTAAATTAAATTTTACGCCGCATATTGGAATTTGTTTGTTTGATTTTATTTAATACAAATATGACAATATAATTTAATGCAAATTTCCTTATATATTTTAATATAACTTTATTAATTTGTTAAATATAAAATGAAAGTTTGTCCCTGAGTATGAGTAGTCAGCATTTGCTGTTTACTCGATACCGCACAATGCAGGCTGCATCACGGCGGGATTCACTGGCCGTATCGAAAGCAAAACCTTCCGCTTATTTCTCTTCATAGTTGTCGGTGTAATTTCCTGGCAGGTTTACAGAACTGAAACAAGAACAAATTTTTTAATTATAAATAACTAATTGAATCAATGTAGTAAGAAATTAATTCTGATATAGAAATAAACACTTGTCCTATTATGAACTACTATTTTGTTGCAAATACAGAATTTCAAGAAAGTACCTGGCTTCCTACCCCCATCTAACGCCGAGATTAAAGAAAAGTTAGGGCTATACATCTACTCTCCCACTGGGCCTTCATGGTCTGTGTAGGTTGAAATTTACCTTTCACTTTACCTTATTTGGTTTCCAGGAAATAAACTTCTCGTTCTAGCTAACACTTCAGATGCAAGTGAAACCTAAAATATGATACAGTATAATAGTATAAACAACCATCTAGATGCAACAATAACAATTTATTAGTAATTTCAATCAGCTCAACATGTTTCGGGCGATAATTTCGCCCATCCTCAGGAGCACTAGGCTGTGTTTACAGCTTGTGGTATAATGCACCGAAGAAGTTGTCTGCAGGCAACTTCGTCGGAGCATTTATACGACAAGCTGTAAACATAGTCTAGTGCTCCTAAGGGTGGGCGAAATTATCGCCCAAAACTTGTTGAGCTGATTGAAATTACTAATAAATTGTTATTGTTGCATCTGGTTGGTTGTTTATGCTACTGTATCAGATATGCACGGTCACACAAACGTCATACGACACAGTATATTTTTTTGTTGGGAAAACAGCGTAGAGTAGTCAGTGCAGTGATTGCACAGCGGGCTGGACGATCTGGCATTCCAGTATCGGTAGTGACAAGAAATTTATCCCTTCTCCAAAACGTCCAGAACTGCTGTGGGGCCCACACAGTCTTCCATTCAATTGGTGACGAGTTTATTTCCCTGGGGTTAAAGCGACTGTAGCGTGAGGCTGACCACTCACCTCCATCTAGTACCAAGGCTAAAATGTGTGGAGCTCTACCTTCAGCCTCCCCGTAGGCCTTCATGGTAAACATCAAGACAACTTTATTTGTCAGTACTGCGATTCTTTTACTAACTTTACATATACCCATTACCACCAGCATTTAAAACCTTTGTAGAAATCGATAAATACTGAAGATTAAATTAAACAATTAATAAACAGAAATTAATAAATTATATGATCAAAATATTTCTCTCTTTTCATTATACTGAATATTCTTCCTCTCTCTAGGATTTCAAAATCTCTTACTCTACGTTTGACGATATGATAGTGGGTTATGTTATGTTGACATCTTCCATTGTTTAAAAATCTCTATCATCGTCCTCAGAAAGGTAAAGTTACCTACTTTGTGTGGTCTGTCAGACAAAGTCGGTCCTTATCCGTCCACAACCCATACTAAAGCAATAGTTTAGTTCCTAAAGGTCCGATGCGAGACGAATTTTGTGGAACTCACAATTGAGTACAGGGTCATATATAGAGATTACATAAATATATGTGCAGATAAACATATGTACTATATATATATATATATATATATATATATATATATCTTACATGTTGTGTGTATATCTATTATATGTATGCACGCTGCGCATACTATTCACACAGCCATGTATATAAATATATAGTTATGGATCGTCCTAAACATACATAATAAATATTTGCTGTATAATTCATTCACCTAAATGATAGTAACAACAAAAAAAACCTTGTAAGTCTGCAACTACGTCACTTTAAATTGTGTTCATACAAATAATAATATAAACAGCCAACTAGATGCAACAATAATAATTTTAATAATAATTTCAATCAGCTCAACATGTTTCGGGCGACAATTTCGCCCATCCTCAGGAGCACTAGACTGTGTTTACAGCTTGTGGTATAAAGCGTCGACGATGCTGCCTGCTGGTCGCCAGCAGGCAGCATCGTCGGCGTTAACACAGTCTAGTGTTCCTGAAGATGGGCGAAATTGTCGCCCGAAACATGTTGAGCTGATTGAAATTATTAATAAAATTATTATTGTTGCATCTAGTTGGCTGTTTACATTATTATATCAGTGATGCACGGTCACGCAAACATCAATTGCGTTCATAGGTGTGTGTTTCGGTTTGTGCATCTCTTTATGCAGATAATCGACAACAGCTGACAATAATATTTCCATGAAAATATCCCAGCGTAATGTAAGTAACACGCGTAAATAAATATGAAATGTAAATTCCTTAATTAGCACACAGTCCTGAAAAGTATGAGCCACCAGATGAGGTAAGTCTCACATAATGAAAATAAGGTCTGTTTATGTCACTAATTGGAACAGTAAGTGCAGAATACGGCGTAATGTTATGTTCCATTCCCGATGGTCTTCAAAACATTATTCTCCTTTATGCTTAATATGTTTATTTTAGTTTACATACTCTAACACTGTCTAAAACGGAGACATCAACTTTTCTTTTTGTGGGGGGAGATGAGGGGGCAACGGACCACAGCTCTTAATGTGGTTTCTTTTGCGGGCCGCAAGTGTAAAAATCACAATAACTGGTACATATAACTGCCTGAGGTATAGCGTAACTTTTTAGAGTATTTACTTATAACATTTAAAAATGAGGTGGCAGAGCGCACAATGCAACATGGCGGACGGCGCACCGAACACCCCTGGTATAAAAGCTTTTTCTTTTCCTTCAAGCAATATTTTGAATATCCCTTTTCTTATTTCACAGGCACTTAAAATTTAATTTAAGTTTCTCAAAGTACAAGTGCCCTAGAATGTCTCTTTAGAAATTACTTATTGTACAATATTTTTACTTACTGTCACATTCGATACAGCGCTACAATTTGCAGCGAACAAACAGTAGCGCTATATCGGGATTTATATTCTTTACAGTGTGTAATAATATGGTTTGAAACTTAGTGAATTGGCTACCCCATAACAAATGACTCTCGAATTTTGTTCGTGATCAGATATATCTCTGCCTTTTCATGTGCATAAATCTATAGAACAGTCAAAAGAACTGTAATTTCCTAAATTATGTGATAATATTACTTTGTTGCAGTACATTTTCTTGGATGGTAACAGTTTGTCAACAAATGATCTTAGGCAGCTTGGCAAAGGTCGCTACAAAATTAAGGTAACACAATAAAGAAGCTACTACACTGTGAACTGTGACTATTTGCTTTCTTGTATGTTGTCTTACATCAACTAAAGAAACCTCTGTGATATTCCACCCCATTACATGACTGAAACAACAAGTAGAATACCAATACATTCTTGAAAAAATTCAATTTTAAAAACACCATCAACATCTAAGACATCAGTGCATTTCAAACCAGCAATCACTTTTTTGCATTATATGACAAAATCAATGTGGGTTTTTTTTTTTTATTCTTGGTCCAGAAAAACACCAAAAGGCACAATCGCTGAGAAGCATATACTGACTTAAAATGCAGCAATTTACAAAACACTAAAAGTTTTGAGGTTTCCACAGTGGGTCTCTTGAGGGTTCAGATCCTCAAGGATGTGGCATGATATGACTATGTTAGTGGTTTCTGACATTTAAGAATAACATGGTGCCTTCCTCTGCAAGGGTTGGGGGGCAGCTGTGAGTTGTCTAGCATCAAGAAATACCTCTACTCATCCCATAATTTGTCGTCATGGAATGGATGAGAACAACTTAGCCCAATAATCGCTCTCCACCCCTTTTTTAATGAGATGTAATTTAATTTTAAATGGTCACAATGTATTACATAAGAATTAAGAACTGTAGATTGTGTGCGATCACATTTACATGCCTCTTTAATTTCTTTTTTTTTGGGGGGGGGGGAGTAAGGGCAAGGTATTCTGTACCCTTCTGCATGACCTGACCTCTAGATCAGAACTTATCGCTGATTGAGGCGGTTCTTCCAAGCGGGTCCAAGAAGGTTTGACCCCTCTACCAACCCTTGAAGATGATGGCATTATATTTTTTTGAAAAGCAGGACACCCCTAATCCACTGACACAGTGTCACATCCCAAAAGATTTGAATCCTCACATGAAATATTGATGGTTTCAAAAACACTCAATCGTTGAAATGAAGTGTGTGCATGGGAAGAACATACAACTGAAATCATGAATTAAACTTTTCTTCAAGCATGCTAAAACCAGTGTGATTTCTTCACTCTGATGTTTGAAAATAACCTTATGCAAGTTTGTAACAATTGTCGACATCACACACATCAGTTTAGTATGCAAAGAAATGGTTTTGTCATGGGTTAGGTAATAGCTTAAGAATCCTTGGTTATTATGCATCTTTTACTTTCTGCAGCTGACATGTGAAGCTGAAATGAAAGTGAAGAAAGCTAGAGATGTTGTCGAGAAAATTCTGCTGGAGAAAAGAGGTAAGACACATTTCATTAAAAATTTCCTGTCTGGCAACAGTGTTGATGACAATGACAATGGTGATGACATCAACAACAATTGCAACAATGATGATGATGGTGATGGTGATGGTGATGATGACGATGATGACAACAACGACGACGATGATGATGATGATGATGATAACAATGGTCGTGCCAATAATAAAATAATTGCCTTAATTAGGCTTGATTTCAAGAGGCAAAACTAAGAAACAAAACACTGAGCAGCCAGTTTTAGGTATAAATTTTTAAACTTGTTATCCTACTCCCCTGCTTCATATCAACATGACACGTCCAGCCTACACCATCTGTATCATACGTGTAGTGAAAACTTAACACAAAGGCTTGTATGGAATAACAATTTTCGTTGATGAGAAGCAAGTACTTACTTTGAGAGGAAAATAGTGGCCTAATTTTTAATCTACAAGTACAGCAGAGTCCTATTTGTCCAACCTAAACTGGACCAATAGGTGGTCAGATTACCAAAAACGTTGAAAAATGTGGAAATTATGGAAAAACAGATGGCAAATTAAAAGGAAGTGCAGTAGTATACATTTGGTTTATTAACAATTATTCTGCACTACAACTAACATAATGCACTACAGAACTATTTTCTTACGAAATAAAGTTTGGGCAAATAAATGGAAGAACGTATTTTAAACTGTTTAAATGCAACATTAAGTACACACTATGGCAAAACCCAAAATTATTGTTTAAAAAGTGACTACAATTTCTTTCCCATCTTTGCTTCTCTTCCTTGAAAAGAGGTCAAGTGAATATGCTTGCACATGCAGCACATAATTGTAAATAATACATCATGTGACTATGTCAGATACAGCTGAATGTCAAATAACATACAGTTAAAATAGTCAAGCCTCTATTGTTATGTAATTTTAGGCTATGTTCCACCTGTGGCAGCTTCTGTACTTAGATGGACCACAGACCATTAAGAAAAATGTATTCATAACAATTATGATAATAGATTATTAATACTTGTGCACATTTTTATGGTGATAAACCGATAAACACTGCCACAGCAGTGTCATAACAAATTCACAGTAAAGGATTCTAAGAGAAGCTGTTTATTTCCCCACAGTGGTGTATGGAATAACAACAGGATTTGGCAAGTTTGCTAGGATTGTGATTGATGCCGACAAACTAGAGTATGTATCCAATACATCAAAGATATCAACTGTATGTACCTTCTTCTGCACACAATCTGTTCAGTAAAGCCTATTCGATGGAAGCATATAAGTGTCACCTTGATAAAAAGAACAGATTCTAGAACATTTTATTGCATGTTATATTGGTATAACATACTATAGTTGAAAAGAAAATTTTCTGTCCTTAGCAATATTGATATCAAACTTCTTCATGCAACATTATTACTTCTACAAGCAAAAATTGAAAGGTCCCATACTGAGCTGATAATGAAATTGACCCTCATTTTGTTACATGTCTGAAGGATGTATTGTGTGGTGGAGTTTGTTTTCACTCTCAGACCAATAAATTCTCTATTCTGCAAAACTGTTAAATGCTCAGTTAATAGAGTGCTCTTGTCCTGTAAGGTAAACAGCAAATATGTCCAAAAATTCTTATAATGAAAGCTGATGAGACGCACTATTTCTCAAATTTATTTGATAAAGTACTCTATACAGAAATAGTGCATCTCGTTGGCTTTCATTATAAGAATATATCATGATGCACAGTCCTCTGCATGTCAAATGTCCAAAAATATTTATACATTAACTTATCCCCAGACATGTGGATTTTTGCAATGGTCAAAATCTTGTCTTTTAAAAATAACTCAGTGCAATAGAATAAACATATTCTGTATGTCTTCAAAGTCATTAAAAGTTTATTTGGTTAATGAGTAAGAGCTCATGTCTTGAATCAAACATGGACATTTTATGGGCAGTAAAAGTGGTTTATATACCATTTATGACTCTAGAACCAACTAAGTAAACATATATATAATTATATATTTGTAGGTGGATTACAGTATGATTTGTTTCTGAGCAGGGAACTGCAGTACAATCTCATCAGGTCCCATTCAGCAGGAGTTGGAAAACCTTTAAGCATTGTGAAAGTGCGAATGTTGCTTGCACTCCGGATAAACGTCCTAGCCAAGGGACATAGTGGTATCTCACTCGTAACATTGTATGCTCTAATAAAGGCATTCAACGGTAAGGAAATCATGTTGTCTCAACAGTTCTCACAGAGTACCAATTACCATGTGTGTAGTCACATATTATATGGTACTAAAATATTCAAAATTTTCATTAAACTACAAATTACTTGTAATTTCTCAAAAATGTCTTACACTTTCTGTCATGAATTACACATGAGAACACATGCAATTGTTCTTAAGTGTTGACATGCATATTCCATTTTTGTAGGAAACAGGGATGATGGTAGCATAAAATTCTTCGAAATTTCTCTTTCTTAAATGCTTCAAATGCAGTCATTTAATTCTTTTTCCCTGTACTCAGGAGACTTACTAAACTCATGAGCATGCATGTAAAGTGATAAATATGTCATTATTGTTAATCACTTTTATTTCACCAAACTCTCCATACCATATTTCAGAATCATGCTTATCATTGGTGCCTGAACAGGGTTCTGTTGGCGCCAGTGGTGACCTTGCACCACTAGCACATCTTGCTCTTGGTCTTCTTGGAGAAGGGAACATGTGGAGTCCAGAAACAGGATGGGGTATTGCTAAAGATGTAAGAGGGTTGACTGATAGTTTAAAATGTATACAAACCATTAACAACACACTTAAAACCTTCCAGATTACTTGTTTGTCCATATTAATTTATAGACTTGCTATAGAATGGTGTTGGCAGTTGTTTCACAATGATGCAAGTTAAATTCACATTATCCATTTTCTGCACACTTGGAGGCAGCAAAGTTTTGTTTATTTATATATGTGTTATTTAACAACACTTTTAATTTTTTTTAGAGTAATCACTACTGAATGGTACAACGACAAATGAATTGGAGAGGATTTGTAACGAAGTGGCTATAGTCAAACTGGGAGTATTTTGTATGGAAAACCTGAGGTTAATGATAAGCCTCATTCAGGACAGTCATTGTTCCATTCCACATTTAGTGTTGGTACTTCTTGAAGAATGATAACTCCTTTTTTCCAGTCTATCAACCAATCACTGCTCTTCAATCACAATAAATAGAACCATATATTAACATTTATTGATTTTAACTGACATCATATTCCAGCACAAAATTACCTGTTTTCTACTAGTAACAACTGAAACAGTACACAATTCTTGGTTAATTAATAACTGATACCAGCATATTAAGAAAAAGCAAGGATATACAATGCCCTGTACATGTAACATTACTTACTTATTTACTTACTTACTTACTATATGGAGCAGAGTGCATTTTGAAAGCTAATCAGTTCTCAGCTAGTCAAAAAATTCCCTGCATTTTATGGAATATGAAGGTTCATTACTGCATTCATAAGCGCCCAACACCATCCCTATCCTGAGCCAGATTGATCCAGTCCATGCCCTTACACCCCATGTCCTGCAGATCCATCTTAGTATTATTCTCCCATCTATGCCTGGGTCTTCCAAGTGGCTCTTTCCCTCAGGTTTCCCCACCAAAACTCTGTATACACATCTACTCTCCCCCATACGTGCTACTTGCCCGCCCACCTCATTCTTCTCAATTTTATCACCCGAACAATATTGAGTGAAGAGTACAGATCATTAAGTTCCCCATTATGTAGATTTTTTCCACTCCCCTCTTACCTCATCCCTTGGGCCCAAACATTCTCTTCAACACCCTATTCTCAAACACCCTCAGCCTATGTTCCTCCCTGAATGTCAGCGACCAAGTTTCACACCCATACAAAACCACAGGCAAAATTATAGTTCTGTATATCTTACTCCTTAAGTTTTTGGATAGCAAACTGGAAGAAAAAAGATTCTTCACAGAATGATAGCAAGCACTCCCTCAGTTCAATCTGCTTGTAGTTTCTTTGGGAATAGAATTTTGATATGTTAAGGTTTATTCCAAATATTTGAACTCTTTCACCCTTTCAAAGGAGCTATTATCAATCTTTATATTGTGATTTCATCCTGCATTCTGATCTCAAGTCATGACCATGTACTTAATTTTATCAGCATTCACTTCTAGACCAATCTCCTTACTACCGACTAACAAAACTCCTGTGTTTTTCTTTATAGTATGTATGTCTCCATCCAATATATTAACATTACACCAAAGTCCAAGGCTGATGAGCACCACTTAATTTAAAGCCATTCTGGTTTACCTGAACCCTCCTAATGGCATACTCTAAAGCAAAGTTGAAGAGCAATGGCGATAAAGCATCTCCTCATTTCAAACCACTCCTAATAGGAAACGTGTCAGACAGATGCTTGCCCACCTGGACTCTGCTATAAGATTCGGTCAGACACATTTTTATTAGCCTTACGAGTTTCAAGGGGATAGCAAACTCAATGAGAATATTATACAAGACCTCCATCCTAATTGAATCATAAGCTTTCTTGAAGTCTATAAGAGCTGATGCACTGCTTCGTTGAATTCCAACTTTTTCTCAAGTATTGGACGAATGCAAAATATATGATCAGTAGTTGACCTGTTGCATCAAAATCCACATTGATGATCCCCGATTATTTCCTCCGCATATGGAGTTAAGCCTTGACAGCAGAATGTTGGATAAAATTTTGTATGTAGTTGAAAAAAGTGATAAGCCTCTATAATTATTACAGTCTGTTTTATTGCCCTTCTTATAAATAGGCACAATGATCAACTCATTCCACACCTTAGGCATTTCCTCCTTATTCCAAATTGAATTTGTAAGTTTATGGATCTCTGAGTGAATTGTTCTAGCCCCTGCTTTAATCAATTCTGCTGGGGTTTTATCAATATCTGATTATTTATGTCTTTTTAGCGTTTCAATAGCCATCTCACCTCAAAGGCACTCAGCTCAGGCACTAGTGGTTTTGCTGTGTGTATTGCTGTCTGCCTAACATCACTAATCCCACGTACATTGAACAGCTGAGAGAAATGGTCTCTCCACCTAACCAAAATACTGTGGGAGTCTGTAACCAAATAATCCTTTTCATCCTATACTATATTAGTTCTAGGATGGTAACCCTTCTTAAAATCCATGATGTCCCTATGCAAGCCTCTGACATTCATCAATTTTAGCTTTCTGATATTCATTTCTTTTTGTTCATGAAATGTTTACTAGCTTCACGTTTTACGTTATTTAGATTACCTACATTGCTTTGGTTTGAATCTTGTAACCACTGCATTTTAGCATGCATCCTTTGATCTAAAAACATGTAAACATTCATATTATAAAGAAAAATGAATCAAACCTTATTTTACACCTGCAAAGTCTGACAATGAATTTTAAAAAATTATTACAAATTAAGAATCAGTGAATACCCCAAAAGTACGAGGGTAGAGATAATCGTAATACAGTACTACACATATTTGATCTGTGTTCTCTACTTCAAAATACAAACATTCGTAAGAGTCTATGGCCACCTCAAAAAGAAATTAAACATAAAATGTTCATTTTCTTAGAGTATCATCTTGTTTATTGTCATATACTTTATCCAAATAAAATTATTGCTTGCATCTGCCTGACACTACACACACTACTCAGTGAAATTTATTTATGTAAAACTGTAGTGGAGAAAGCAAATCCATCTGCTAAAATGAAAATTGGCAAAGTGTAAATAATAAGTTACTATATTTACAAGATCTGCTTGTACCTGACCTGAAATTATGAATGAATGTTTACGAATTTTATTTTCTGTAAAACTAAAGGAGTTTTCTTGCAGTGGAATGTAATCATTGTGAAGTTTTAGGCCCAGTAGAGAAGCAGTACTTAACACAACCTTTACTTGTCAGTAGAAGAAACTACAATACTGTACAGACCAGTACTTGCAATACTCTCTGTACAAACTCTCTGCACTGGCAAGTAATAAAGAATACAGACGCTAGACTGTTGGAAAGTGAAACAATATGTTGCATTTTGAGAAATTTTGTGGGTCATGTGATGTCACTGCTGCAGACGAATATTTTTAAAGTCATTTCATGCTTTAAATTTCAATAATTTCTTCTCTGGTGTTCCAAGAGGAGAAATAACATTAGTAAGATATGCTTAATTTAAGTTAGCAGTTAAGTACTATATTATAAATGTCTGTTTAATACAAAACAAAATTTGATTGTCGGTGTTCCTGCATTGGCTAATGATGCCTCTGCATGCATTCTGTCACCACCTTCTTTTCTCAGCCTAACAACTAAGGCAAAAGTATGACTCTTGTCACCACACAGTACGTCCACAACTTATCCATAGCCTGTTCCAAAGTGAGTTATCCAAAGAATATGATATAATATTGCCTCTTTAAAATTCCAGTATCTTCTCATTTCCTTATGGTCATCCAGTAGCTGCTTACTTCTTCTTCCTCGTCTTCCCACCCCTTCTAGCTTACCTTCAATAACATGTTTTACAAAACAGTCCATACACAAGATTGAACCAATCCAGTTAGCCTTCCTTCATGCTGTTGTATGTAGGATGTTCTTTCCTCCTTGACCTTTTGTAATACTTCTTCATTTTTATACATTCTTGTTCAGTGACCCTTATACTGATATCAATTTCATTAGGTATTGGCAGCCCATGGTCTATCTCCTATGAGGCTTGGAGCCAAGGAAGGAATAGCATTGATTAATGGAACACAGCTGATAACATCACTAGGAGCTGAAGCTGTTGAAAGAGCTTACTACATTGCACGTCAAGCAGATGTTGTGGCTGCACTCACCCTTGAAGTTCTCAAGGGGACATCCCGAGCATTTGATTCTGATGTCCAAATGATTCGTCCTCATAAGGGGCAGATAGCAGTAGCTAAAAGATTAAGAGCTTTGCTTCATTCAGACACATACCCATCACAGATTGCAGGTGAATTATGGAAAAGACTTCGCTAGGTACACTGTATAATGAGAAATGTTTCAAGAAATTCCTAAAACGCTGAAGCACCATCTATGTGGATGATATTTAGTGAGATGAACATAATTTAGCCCTGTAAGTAAACTGCAATATGAAAGACTTCACATTATGATATGCATAGACAAAATACGTGTGTGCGCATATGCGCACATGTATAGCACCATAGATAATAGACTTTAGGAAATGAGAATCTCTCTATAATAGAATACATTTATGTAAAATACTGGTATGGAATAAAATCTGGGTCAGCTAACGTTTAGATTTTGTGAATCAAAGATAAGAATTCCTTCTTAAAATACAAGATCTCTCTTTTACAACAGACATACTGTTGTACATATTATATTATACAAAGTATACAATTACTATCAACACAACTATTTATTGGTTTCTCCTTGTTCAATTTATGTGTAATTACTGGCCAGAAGATGACCAAAAACAATAAAAAGTTGTGTTGATTGTAATTATACACTCATTTATACAAGGCATTTTTCAGGGTCTTTAAAATTTTTCTCATTGAAAACTACAATATCACCAAACCTGTAAGAGTTATATTCTATCTTATAGACCTGTATGATGATATAAACTTTGTCATATCTTTTTATACCAGAAAGTCATCGTTTCTGTAACAGAGTGCAGGATGCTTACACATTGCGATGCTGTCCTCAAGTACATGGCATTGTTCATGACACTATTGACTTTGTACAAGGAGTCATAACTGTGGAGATGAACAGTGCAACAGACAATCCTGTATCCTTTATGTACAAGTGTGATATAAAGTTTACAACACTTCTCAAACTCTTGACTAATGACTGACACATGCAAGATCAAACAGCACATAGAGACATACTGGAAGGTACATCATCATATGACCCAAGTTTTTTTTGTTGTAAATATACCGTTCTTGAGACATGACAGACCAGTATGCACTATGTATGGAAATATAATATGGCTCAAATACTAGTCCACTTAAAACCATACATTTGAGAAACACTGCAATTTGAAACCAGCATTACTGAATACCTGCTTCAGGCTCTATATCAGAAGAATAAAACACCAAGAACAACAGCTCATGTTGTAGGATCAAAATAAATCACTTCATTCAATAGTATGATCTTGTATATATACCTGAGGACGGAGAGCTGTATTTTGGAATTTAAAGTCAGTGCATTATGAACAATATTAAAAATTATTTTAACCATACTGAGGCCCCAGGAAAGTCCACTGATGGTAGAAATATAGGTACTCAAGCTTCCTCCTTTCTGCCTAATACTGCATTACCCACCAAACACTTACTATATATGGCAACCAACCCAAAGTACTTGTTGCTAGCAAACAGCATCATGTAACAAGTAGGTGAACAGAATGGATAGAAAAATAGATTGGACTAAATCACAGGGGAAGGGCAACAGCCTGAAGGAGTTGAAACAAAAACCACAATAACCCTCTGCAGGTAAGATGAGAAAATCAATATTTAATCAGTTTTGACTCCACAGTACTTCATGCTGAATGTACACTGTTTTATTGTAAACATGAACTCAAAAACAACATCAATGTATAGAATTCTGCAGAAATGTTGTGAAACACTAAATATATAAAAAGAAAGAGACTAATATAACATACTAGCTGCATTACTTATACCTTCACTGAATCGAATTTTGGGTACATGAAAGTCTCAATACATATTTCCTTAACAAAAGTCAGATTGTATTTCCTGAACGTGAAGAAATAATATCAGCTGGAAACTTCCATGGAGAATATCCAGCAAAAGTGCTGGATTATCTTTCTGTGGCTGTACATGAGTTGGCTGCAATGAGTGAAAGAAGAACTGAACGATTAGTAAATCCTGGTAAGTCACTAATTTATGACAAATGTCATAATTTGTTGTCTACATTAACATATTTGTCAAACCACTTAAGGTGAAATGCTCCATACAGCACAGTCAGAAATTCATCAAAATTCACCAACAAATATCACCTTCCTGCCATAAAATAAAACTACAACAGATTGCTTCCATAATTGTTGCAGAAATTTATCATGTTTTGTTATTTATTTAACAGCACTGAGTGGGCTACCTGCTTTCCTCGTGAAAGATGGAGGTCTTAACTCGGGATTTATGCTAGCACATTGTACAGCTGCTGCTCTGGGTATGTATTATGAGAGGGGATGGAATTTGTACCGCTTTCTACATAGTTGATCACAGGTATCTCAAACCAAAGCACTTTTAGTATATTCTCAAAGCCAATTTTTAGGTCTCTACAGCAAGTTTCATAACAGCAGGGCTAGCCCAGCCAGTGTAATAACTAGGCTATTGGCTGGGTGACTGGGCTGTCACGGTTCACTTCCCATTAGGGGCTTTCTAAAGCACCTGGACCTCATCAAGTCTCCTATTCTGTGGATGCCTGTAATTAATAACATGGTGTTGAGGCGTCCATCACATAAAGCTGATCACTTGTCTTTGTTTTGCTGCAATGTTAAGAAGGCATAAAGCTATAACTCAAACCCCCATGTGCATTCTTGGTATGATAATCACAGGAACTTTGCTGCATTAGACAAAAACACGCTCTGTGTTCGCAAATAGTACTGTCATCACAGAGAGAGGAACTGTAATGTCAGTTTTTTTAAACAAAAAAAAAAAGCGCATTTGTGTGAGATTTGAGGTTACCGTAATGGTGGTGGCGGTGGTGTGTGTGTGTGAGTGTGTGTGTGTGTGAAACAAATGCCATCTTCTGGAATGTGCCGCCATATTGTCTGGTATATCTTTACCATCTATGACAGGGAATATATGTTTCCATCTTCAGGGTAGAAGATTCAGCTGTGTGGGAGTAGGGTTAAGATAAAGGAGCAGGATGAAGAGACATGGTCCCATAGGCAAGGCAATGCATCATGAACAAAATAGAAAGGAGCTGAGTCAAAACGAGTTTTCCTTATCTCTTTTACTCGATTCCATTACCTTACACTTCAGTACACCAGTGTTCAGTAAAGTTGTACTTTGCAGGCCCCTGGTCGACTGACTTCCAACTTTCTGGCTGAGGACGAATTGGTGAACCTGCACTTTGCCCAGTTTCCCTTTCACATGATCGTGGATCAATTTACTTTCTACTACACTTGATTATGTGTCCTCTTACTGAAGCCACAAACCATTATTTCTCCTCCACGTTTTAAAATCCCAGACAAAGGTGTTCTCATTCCTGATCCTATTCAACCCTATATTCTTCTACACGTGCTCCCTCAATTCATCAAGTTTTCTAACCACAATTCCAAAAAATCCTTCCTTACTGCTTTCATTACTGTTTGCTCTGTCCCATCTCCTTTCTGGTTCAACCATTTCGCCCTCTAGTCCCCTTCTGAGCTGGTCTCTTCCTTTTCTACCCCTCTCTTATCCTCAACTTTCCTGTTTGGCTTACTCTTCTATCCTGAAGATGTGGTTAGTACATTCATCTGAAATGTCAGTAAATAACTACCAGTCTTTTCAGCAACACGTCCCAGAAGACAATTATCTTCAACATGCATTCACTTTTCTTTGCTGAAATTTCTTTGTATTTCTGTGTTCACCAATTCAGTAACACAGCAGTCTACAGGACTAAATAGTACTCTAAACCACATGCTATCATTTTTAGTGTCAGAGAATAAGACTTTGTGCCATCCAGCATCAGTTGACTCTCTTAGCACAAGTGCTGGGACAGAAGATCATGTCTCCATGGGCTGCTTTGCCGCAAGAAAAGTCCTACAGGTGAGTTGGTGTTCTCTCTCAGAAAGTCATTTTATTCCACTGTTTATTATATCCAACTTTAATTTCACTTAGTGTAGGATCTTTCCAACTAAGTTATGTCTAAAACATCACCTTCAGCAGCAACATATTACTGTTGCTTTTGCCAAATCTTCATACTGGCTCCAATTTATTACATGAATACTTGTAATGTAATTTGCATGTTGCTGCTATGCTTAGTAATGCAGTTTCTGATTCATTATATTCAGTAATTTTCATGATATATTCAGTGAAAAATCCTGATCTGGAGGTCAGGGTTCACCATAGGGCACATTAATGTGAATATGATTGAAGCAACTTTATGTTTAGTACAACTGGTGAAGTGAAACTCTAAAAGGGCTACAAACCAAGAAACATAAGGAATGAGATCTATACAAAGGGGCTTAAAGAAAGGCAATAAACTTGACTAATGTTTTAGGTAATGTCCATCATCTTAAGTCTACTAATTCCACAATGTTTCTGAAACTGGTTCCATATTTGTCATCAAAAGGACTAGGATTGAGGTCTGGCATGTCACTTGACCAAAACAGAACCACTGTTTGATATGTTGTGGGCTCAATAAAACTAATATGACAAACAGTATGCACAACATTAGTCAAGCTTATTGTATTATAGCATCAACATAACACTTTACACACTGGCTCAAAAACAAGACAGAACTTTGCATACTGATTTGTCCACTTAGTTTGTACTGTACTAATTTATTTCCCATGTACTGTGTACACAGTGTGTTTTATTGCACTCATGTTCTCTCCTTAACATAAATACTGGCTTCAGACAAATAAGCAGGAATGTCACTGACATGTTAATTAATGGCACAGCCTCCTTTATATGATTGAATAATTCTATATATTCAGAAAATTATGACTTCTGATTGCAAACAATGTTAACAATTTAATGTAACTGTCTGCTTTAAGCTGCCCAACTCTCAGTTACAATACTTTGTACAGTTGTTAGTAAGCATGAAACCATCCAAAGGAATAAGCACAGGGATAGGAGCCACTCTGGTTAATTGGTGTTATTATTACATATTATTACACTCTCTTAATTTATTGAAATCTCACACAAAAACATGAAAAACTTTAAGACTGACCAAGACGATTTTCCGTTACAATGTGTCCACCATTGTGCTTGGTGCAGTATCTCCTTCTGTGTAGTCTAGACTCCCAGTCCTCGTTCTGGCCTGTCCCTCCCTTTCTTTATATATATATATACTCTGCAGGCAAGCCCATCTGAAAAATATTGTTTCCAGCAAGAAATACCTGTATACCACTGTCACTATATTAATGAAAAACATTTAAGCCTTTTATAGAAAAGGGGTGTTAGAATTCTATTCATTTGAGTGACCTGCTAGGCTTAAGTGTAGACAGCAATTTCTTGCTGCCTAATCTGAGACTTGCACTACGGACCTTGGCCGGTTACATTAAATCTTACATGTTTAAAGAAGTGTGCGTGCGTGCGTGCGTGCGCGTGCGCGTGCGCGTGCGTGTGCGTGTGCGTGTGCGTGTGCGTGTGCGTGTGCGTGTGTGTGTGCGTGTGCGTGTGTGTGTGTGTGTGGGGGGGGGGTGAAATTGCATGCATGAGATGGGTATTTGGATTCTGAACTAGTATGGAAAAACTTACTTTGTACGTAATAGAACAGTTAGTACGCTTCTGCAACTTAAGTGGAAAGCTCCACTTGCACCCTTCACTAACATCAATAACAGAATGAATTCTAATCCCAGCATTCTTAAGCTTCCTACAAACAGAAATTCGCTCAGTTCTTATTTCCAGCATTCTGCACAGTTGAGTTAAATGATACAACAGGTGCAGTGACAGAAAAGTAGTCTAAAAGTACAACAGAATGGAACAAAACTTGGGACAAAATTCTAACAGAATTTCTTATTCATTACAGTGTACTAACAGATGGATGAATGACACACATTCTTATTAGTGTTAGATATGACACGGCAGACACACTGCATCCACAAACCCCACACTCATATCATATGTGTACAATACTCATCATTTATAGTTGGCTTATCTTCTCCTTGAGGTGATTGAAAATGTAGAGAAAGTGATTGCAATTGAACTACTAGCTGCTTGCCAAGCCATCGAGTTCCTACGCCCACTGAAGACAACAGTTCCTCTGGAGGAAGTGTATAATGTTGTCCGAAGCACTGTCAGGTGAGGAATTTGAAAACAACACAGGTCAATGTGAGGTATAAGGTTCTCAGGGTGGAGTTAAGGAAGATTTAATTCTACTAGGATAAAACACACTTTCAGTTGGTAAATAACTAACAATATTTTGTGGAAGATTGTCACCTCAGCCTTCAGGGTCCAAGTTAACCAGTGATTCAAAGGGGCAACAGGGGGGATATTACAAAGGTATGAGAGACTGGAGTGGCAAGCCAATAACAGCTGTGATGCTGTGCAGTAGAGGGGACCATAGGTGGAAAAAACAGGAAGGTTAAGGGCATCTGACAAGGACTGGGTGTACAGTATGGAAAGGATGTGACAAAGGTCTGGGTTGTAGTTGATATGTACACCAACAGGAAGTTTAGTGAGGTGACAATGCAAGGGTGTAGTTGGTAGATGGAGCAACAGAAGTTTCAGGAAGTGAAAGGAACAGGGTGTGGGTAGTAGGTGGAGTAACAGAAGGTTTAGTAAGGTGATAAAGAAAGAGTGTTGTTTGTAGATTGAGCAAAGAAGTTCAGTGAGTGAAAACAGAGAGAGGGTGAAGTTGGTAGGTAAAAAAACAGGACGTTTAGTGAGGTGACAAGAAATGGGTGTACAAGTGTGAAAAGTTTTGTGCAAGGTCAGGGATAATAGTTGGAAAGTGGGACATGCAGGAAAGTTAAAAGTGGTGGCAGGGATAGGGTTTATGTGGGGTAAAGGGGAAGAGGATGATCTGGGATGTGGTGGGGCCTGGAAAGGATCACATAGAGTTGGCAGGAGTGTGCCTAGCCCTGACAAGGGCCATAATGCTGAAGTAGTGCATCCTTCATGCTGTAAATAAGATGCTTCCACGAACTGCTCAAGACCAGGCCCTGACCATCATCCCTGATCATACTGTTGGGAAGAAGCCCAATCTCAAATGCCTCCAAAGATGATAAGAGTCCATGCACCAGGATTTGGTATACAGGATTTTGGTGTCATGAAGTTGGATAAGATGCACCCTGTTGAATCCGTGCTCTGCCATTTATCCTTCAAACCCTTTGGATCTAAAGTCACATAAAACACTACAAGTAACAAAACACAGAAGAAAGTTCTCAAATCCATTTAAACAAAGCAATCCAAACAGCATAATTCTATTTTCTAATGAACTCTTACATTGTTAATGTCTCACATACACATGTCCACTCATCTGAAAGCTATCATTACTGTACTTCAGTATACTGTAGCGAACTTCAAAACCTTCCGGCCACTATAACACATCCAAAGAACACAAAAAGAAAGTTATGGAACATGAAACAAATACAAATGTAAAATGGAAGACAATTTTTATGGCATCAAGAGGAGAGTAACATGTAAAGCATATTTTCTTTCACCCCTTCACATTACAGAGCAGAATATTACTGTCAAGGACAGGGAGCTGAATTTTCAGGGTAGAGGCTTCACCCAGTGTTCTAATAAAAAATTATGTTGTCTGTAATCCAATACAATAGACAGTGTGGCATTAAATTCTAAATCCTCAATATAAATAACCCACACACCTGGCCATGGAACTGAACCTGTTCAATCAAATACCTTATACTCAAGGTACATTGTCCTCCAATTTACATGTCTGAATTTTAAATGGTTACTGCTGAAGGTGTCTTCTTGATAGAACTCTTGATATTTTTCTTACTCTGAGATGTTATTCATCTCATTACAAATTCCTTCATTAGCCAATAATACTATCATAAATCACAAAGCTCCTCACTGTATAATTTCTTCCATTTGCCACTGCTTCCAAATTTATTTTCTTCACTCACAGCATTGAGACCACACGTTTTAACTACAAAAGAAACAATTAGTAACAAGCCATAAACTTAAACACGGCAAATGTTTACAGATTTTTGCCAAGTTCACGCTATTTATATTGGCCTGGAAAGTATTGTAAATTGCATGGTATATTAAGAATATATTCCTTGGATTATATTTGAATTTCCAGACATCACAAAATTTCATACTTATACTTCTGTATTTTCTTGAATATTTTAGTTAACTCAGATTGTGTTTTTTGTCTTCTTTTTGTAACACAGACCATGGGACAAGGACCGTTACATGGCACCAGATATCACAGAGGTGACAAACCTCTTGTTGGAAGACAAGATTTGGGGTGCTGTTCAACATCACATTGCTTATTATCATGCTCCAGGGGTAAATGTGTTTCCTACTAAGTCACAATGGCACAGTGTGCACAACTGCTACAGCTGTGCTGCTCATATAGTGTTTGTCCACATGACTTCTGGCTTTGACTGATATCACCAGCAATGCATTTCTTGGTTCAGCTAGATGATGGACATTCTTCATATAAAATGTTCTTCTATCATTATCATAAAACGGGTTTCTTAGGGTATATAATGGAAGACACAAAAATTATGTCAGATCACCCACGATACAGAACTGAATACCCCACCTTATATAAATATAACTAAAACAGTGTTTATTTTTCTCCAGTTTTCATAAATTACTGTACCCGAAATCTATTATGTTACAAAATTTTCCTTTACACATAGAGCCACCATAGCATCTGGCAACCATGGCTGGTCACACAGCATCAGATCTGGTATGTTATACTCCCCACCCACATGACAGTGAATAACACACTGCTTATCGGTCTCTCCAAGTCATCTCCAAACCAGTGACTACAGATTTTGTGATACATATGCAGAATATAGCTGCTACAGGATAGGGTCATGTAAATCCAGGCAACAATTTACAAATAAGTGAAAAGTTTTTGAGCAATACATTCAATTCTAAGAAAATAAGAAAAGATGCAAAATACATATGCATGTTGCATCCATTTCGGATGACTGTTGCTCACAGGCTATATGACACAGATGATGAAGCAAGACTTAATTTTGTGAACTGGTGCTGCTTGGTGTGCATGACAAAGAAAGACACCATACTCTTTCTGCATAAGGGTGAAAACTGGTTTAAATTCAGCAGATACAAGTACTCTTATGATAATGAGTTTCCCACAATAATCCACAAAATGCCACTGCTCAGGCTACACTTAATGTGTGGTGTACTATGAGTGCAATTAGGTTTACCTGCCCATTCATGCCCTTGAGACCAAAATTCCCACTGTCACATTCACATTCTGACACCACACATATTACAATTATATGATTTCTAATTAAATTCTACATACAGTTTATTGAGCATTTTTGCTGATGGATTAATAAACAGGGGATTCTGGCCTCCTCCTTCGCCAGACCTCAATGAGTACAATCATCTTCTTACTTGTGGGGCACATTAATGGATAGAGAGTACAGTTACAGTACTCATTCTGAAGACACTCTGTAAGACAGCAATCCAAATTTGGTGTTTTCATTTTCAATAGCAGAACTTTGACTTACAATGAATAATAAATTTTTATGTGCAATGTGTGTCCATTAGCTGAAGGAAACAACTTACAGTACCTTCTTTAAATATGGGAGCAAAAATCCTAATAGTTACTGCAATACATTAAACTGAAACATGCTGACACCAACACACAGAAAGTTAAAAAGCAGTAGGGGCTACATTGCTTGCTGGCACATGATACAGTCTGAGTGAAGAGTGATGTGGGTTGTCAGTATAATATCCCTGTATATCTAAACACACTGTTTCTCTAATTGTAGTGCCTATAATAAATTAAGATAGTCATAATCGAAGTTATTCTCACATGTAATGACAAAAAATGCAGAAGAAAATGTAATGCTGTTTCCTTAAATGAAAATGTATCGGTTTGTATTTCATACACTGTAGTGGTATAAAGTGAATACATGAACAGCAACTAATCATAGCCTGTTCCTACATCATACAGTGTAACAGGAGATATAACAAATCACACTTTTCACTTTGAAGTAAATCTCTACAGAGTGAATATTACTTTCTATTAAGTTATGAAGATTTTACTCTCTGCAATATAGCAGTGCATAATAACAAGCTGCACTAATGCCAACAGTAACAATTCATACGACACATATTCATTCCTAAATACGTAATACAGATGTAGTCTTTCAGGTTTAAAGACAGAAGATGACACACATACAGCAGGTATCAGTCACCACTAACCAGGCTACTGTACCATAAACTGTGTATGATTTTCTGATATATTAAACATACCATGTACAGGCATGGATAAGATTCATGTGGTGATGATTGCAGGAAATAGAAACACGTGTCTTCAGTCCTACTTCTGCTATGGTTGGTGAGAATAAATTGGAACAAGCAAATTCTCAAGTTCCAGCTAAGAAACGATGCCTGGAATAACTTGGAATGAGCCCACTCGTTTGGCAAACAAGTGAAATCAAAGCAACGTATGTCTACAACTGGCAGAATATGGAAATATACACATAGATTGTTTTACATAATATGTTTGGAGAATGAAATCTTTTTTAATGACACATTAAGTAAAATATAAAAAGTTAAAGAGAGCCTCCTAATGAATAATACCTTTAAGAGATAACTAAATATTGCTTAATGACTCAACTGTTACAATACTAAACAAATTTGGTTTTATTAACATGTGAACCAAGATAGGTGAGGGGTTGAAATTAAAACTAAAAAATAATAACTAACATCTTTATAAGTTTTGATAAGTGTTGATCTTACAAAGAAAATATAATGTGGCATCAACATGAGATTTGAGACTTTCACAGAAGCGGTTAACATGGACTGTGGTCTTTTGGGTAATAATGCTGTAGTAACCACCTACAACACTAGTTGGTGCTATACTGCAGAAAACCATGTACAAAATACAGCATTTGTTCTGATTCACTGTGAGAAAATTAAAAACAAGAGTGAAGGAGAGGAGTGTTGTAAAATGACACTGTCACTTGCTAAGACTGTAGTGTTAGAAGTGGATGAATGAAATAAGAGAATGGAGCATGGATGGAATGATACCAACAGGGGAAAACCAAAATACTCAAAAGAAATACCTCTCCCAGAACCCGGGCTTCTGTGGTGAATGGATGGCAACTAACTGCCTGAACCATAGCAGGACCTACGAAAAAGATATAAATTGTGCATACACATCCAAGAAAACCGTCTGCAACCCACATTAGTCATTGTTTTTTCCCATATGGAATTTACAAAATCAATGCAAAATTACCTATAAAAAATGTAGAAGACAACAGCAGTACTCAGTACTGATATTTACACCTCTTGTAAAGAAAAACTTGAGACCAAATTATATATATATATATCATACCTTTTGACACATTGAAATTGCTGTAGCTCAAGAACAACTGCTAATAAAGGAATGAGTGAAAACTTTTTAAATGTACTTTCAAATGATCAGAAAAACATGGCACAGTGATTATGTTTTGCTTACATGTGTGTATGTGAGATAAACAACAGAGCAATTCTAGAGTTCCTGTACCTCTCTTGTTCTATCACATTCACTTGACAAGTACAGAAATAGCAAATGACATTTAAGGAAAATTGTAGTCACCTAAGTTTAAAACACCTTTCAACACATCAAGCTATCAGAATTCTGGGGCAGTATTTACAAATAAAAGAAAACAAAATGCCCTGCATAGCCTCATACCTTGCATAATTACAATTTTTAACATGACATAAATGTTATTACATGCAACATACCTGTAAAGTTGTCACATCTTTCATAATCATACAGAATGGGTCTTCCAGCATACAGGAGTTCCAAGTCATATGTGAAGTAACAAAACATATATAATTCTTATTTGTTATAAGATTTGATGCTCTTACAGTGGTAGTAGTCTTCCAACTACAACAGTGTACGATCTCACCAGTGGTTACTATAACCACCTACAACACATGTCATCATAACCCAGAAGACCATTTTGTATATTTTAATCTTAACTAAAACAGACATTTGAATCCATGGACTTACTACATCCCTTACTGCAAACAAATATCAGATGAAGAAGCTCTGTTGAACTCAGGCTGAACAGACCACAAGCACAACTCAAAATTCAGAACAAATGTACTTTTATATTCTTATCACTGCTAATGCCATCCATGCAGAAAATTATGAATTGCCACAGATTCTAGTAAGCTTATAAAAGAAGAAATATAAATGTATGTGAGCAAGACCAACAAGATGCACACTCTTCCTAATAATTTATTACACGTAATTTACCCTCAACACATTTCGAACAAGAAATTGTTCATCAGGAGGAGTTCTGTACAAGCAGCTTACAGTATTTCACCATGCATCTTAAGAGGAGTCTAGTTGCTGACATGATACAAATATATATATATAAATAATTCTGATATTATATATATATATATCATTCTGATCTTGTCAGCAACTAGACTCCTCTTAAGATGCATGGTGAAATACTGTAAGCTGCTTGTAGAGAACTCCTCCTGATGATGAACAATTTCTTGTTCGAAACATGTTGAGGATAAATTAAGTGAAATAAATTCTTCAGAAAAGTGTGCATCTTGTTGGTCTTTCTCACATATGTGTATCACAGTGCACGGTTCAGAGAATGTGAAATATAAATGTATTACTTAGTCAATTCCTTACCAATCAAAGGAAACTAGATAAGTGAAATTTCAAGGCTCGGTTGACTGACTGGGTCTTTTAAACATGGTATGTGGGCCGCTTCCTTATATTTTCTACATACACGGTTTGCTTCAATCTGTAAGATGTTGACTTAATTCCATATTGATCAATGATCCTCTTCAAAGGCATGTTAACTGATATTGACCTCTCCAGACGACTTCTTCTAAATGAAGGATATGAACAAAGTCCAAGGAAGGAAGGTTATGTCACTAAGTCACATACCATCATCTGAGCCCCACACTGTTGAATTACTTTTGTTGTTGTTGTTGTTGTTTGCCTCTACAATTTACTCTAGTTTAAAAGCACTGTATCCTGTATAGTGGTTAAAGAATTATTTTATACTAAATCTGAGGATATTTAACAAGGGCAAGTTAAGATAAATGGGACAGAACAACAACTATACTATTCACTGTACTAACATTGAAACTTATAATAAAGAATCTAACATTTTGAAGGATTTCTTGACTGATTTCCAGGATTGGATAAACCTTACTACGTTTCTAAGTTCCCCTCTCCTTTCTGAGTAATGGTAGTGATGCAACAGACCAGTAATTATATAATGTAAACCAACAAAATGCACCTTTTTAAACCAAGTTTAATTCAATTTTCATGATATCTTCTACATGTACATGTTTCGAACCCAAGGGTTCATCTTCAAGAAGATCGCTGTAATAAGAGCAGGTAGGGTAATACATATGTCTACATGTATGCTACATCCTGGTACATCAGAGTACAGTTTTGCTGAAATTAAAACAAAAGCCTTTTAATGTAAGAAAATATCGTGAAAAGTTAAAATTAAATTTAGTTTAAAGAGGTGCATTTTGTTGGTTTACATTATATGATTATATTACAATTCATGCTGCAAAAAACATAAAAAAAACAGTAATGACATTAAAAAACTTTAGGGTCATGTGTCCAAAGAACATACCCAATCCCCACAACCATTATCAACTAAAGCACCTACTTTATGAAGGGGCAAAATACTGCGTAATGACTCTGAATCATTTTAATAATTTTTACTTTACATGACATGATAAGGTCATATTGAAAGAATGCAAGATACAAGAAAGGTCAAAGCAATACACACCTGGAAACCCATTTCAAAGAGGCCAATGGGGAGACCAAAGATACAGAGGTTAAAAGTGCCAAATTGGAAGACCCTTGTGCAGGAGAGAGGAAGATGGAAGGAAGTGATTGGGAAGGCCAAAACTCTGCACTAAGAGTTGTAGAGACGTACTAAAAAGAAGACATGACATGAACTTTGCATCAAGATAAAACACTTTCTCATGCAGTTCTTACTGTAATATGATATTCTGGCCAAAAACCTAGTATCAGTATTCAAATATGCCCAGCCATACAATATTTTAAAATTTTACATTCATACTGGATCTGCACCAAGTGAAATTCACAGTGGATGCTGTGATAGGATGTACTTGAAACACATGAATGTGATAATCAACCACAGATTTCAGGAAAATGCTACTGTAGTTCCAATACTGTTGAAGTGGAGAGGGGTTACACTGCAGAACGAACACAGTACACAGCACAATGGAGATTCCAAATATGACAAACTGAACTCTTAATTCATTTCAATCTGGTACAATGTAAGAGCTCAAGAGTTTCCACATCCTGGTAGTGTTCCTTTGAAATGCCTACAAATAATAACCCCTCCAAAATTAATCTACTTCTGCTGCTACTAATAAATATCACAAAAGGATATTGAATAACAAGACAGGAAACATATATATAATGTAACTTTGAGGCTCATTCATGTAACAAATGTTGCAATGGAAAAGCTATAAGTGTTACATATTCTGAGTGTGTGTCTGTATCCTTAGTTATCCAGCATGCAATGCACATGCACCATATTGTCATCTGTGATCTGTCTGGCTCTAACATATTTTTCCACATTACCTCATAAAAGGTTGCATTTTTTTAAAAAAAAGTTACTGAATATACAATGTGTGTTTTGATATTCTCTACAGCTGTTGTCTGCAACATTTTCCATTGTAAGAAGAAGTGAGGAAGTTATGATAAAAAATGTATATTGGACTTCATGTAAATTACCCATTATTGTTGTCGGATTTCAATTAAACTCAAATTTTCTCAACAGATTTTAAAAAAATACTCAAATGTCAAATTTCATGACAACCGTCCAGTGGGAGGAGAGCTGTTCCATGCAGACGGACATATGCACATGATGAAGCTAATAGTCACTTTCGCAATTTTCCAGATGTGCCTAAAATATTATACACAGTGTAATAAAATGTCCCAACTTCTAAGTGCACAAAATCATACTGAGACATCAACAATTCAGTGAATTTGACTGAAAACAGCATACCTGACACAAGTCGCCAGTATGGCGAGTGACAGCTCACAACTGACTTAGGGTACCTGCAGTAACAATACAAATTCTCAACAGCAATAGTTTCCATTTATTATTCACTGTTCTTAAACACTCAGAGCTCAGACTTGCAACTCTCTCATGCACTTGTGTGAATCCTATGGCCTGCAGGTCACTCGTGGTCTTCTACCCTTTCCTAAGTGGCCTGTGGAGCCCTTAATAACACGTAATATTCATACACTGAATACATTAATATCGTGTTTGAACTAGACATGCAACGTACACAGAATATAGCACTGAGGCAAACACTGTTGCAGTGGAAAAGCAATTAGTATATAAGTGTATTTGTGGCCTTGGGTACCCAGTATGCAAAGCACATGCACCATTTTGTCATCTATGGCCTGCCCAGCTCTATTATGTTTTTCCACATTATCTCATAAATGGCACAACTTTCGGAAAAAAAGAAGTTACTGAACATAAACTGCGTGTTTTGATTTTCTCTACAACTTTTGTCTTAAATAATTCTCATTTTAAAAAGAAATGAGCGAGATATGTTCGAAAATGTAAAGTACCTGTTATTCTTGTCATACTTTAATTAAACTTATATTTTCTTGACAGACTTTCGAAAATAATGAAATATCAAATTTCATGAAAGTCCATCCAGTGGGGCTGAGTTGTTCCATGCGGACACACAGACATGACGAAGCTAACTGTCGCTTTTTGCAGTCTTGCAAACACACCTAATAACCCCTCATGGCACATTGCCAAATGAAACATGTGTGAATTGCCCACAGTTAAAAAAAATGTTGCGCACCACTGCTCCAAGCAATGTACATGAGCCAGATTTAATCCACTCTATTACATTTCCCCAGCTTCTGCATTTACACAGCTGATTACTGGACCATATCCTTTACAAAGGAAAGCTTATTTAAATATACCAACAATATTAATAACAACAAGGTAGTGATAACATGCCATATGCATTTTGAAAATGATATCACAACTGAAATATAATAAACCAATTTTAAGTTCAAAGTTCAAATTCTAACATTCAATTGAAAAATGGTGTTATTAATACAATCACAGTGCCAGGATTTACATAAAAAGATATATTTAATAAATGCCTTTGCCAAGAAAACCAAACCTGTTACTATAAAGACATTAATTAGTAAGCTAGAAACACCTGACAAAAGATTCCATCAGCTAGCATATGAGTATTATGTTAAATCAGTCATATGCCACCCCCATTTCTCACTTACTGCCGTAAGTTATACAAGAGGCATAGATCGTAAACATTCAAAACCACTCTGCTGAAATGAGGAACAGGGCGTTGTTTACTTGCTTTGTACCACCACTTCTGATTATTAATTCAACTAAGATATTGAAAACGTGAAAGGAAATGGTGCTGATAAACTAAAGTTCGCGAATTTCAAAGAAGGATGAATCATGTCCTATGTTAGCAAGTACACAAAAGATGACGACAAGGAATGACCCACAGTACAGCCAGTTATTTTTTAAGTAGAGTTTGCAGCTTCATAACTAAATCTGATGCCCAGACAGGAAATGAAACTGCAACTACTGATAAGGCAGTGGTTCTCTAAGTATGGTCCACCAGAGCAATCAATATGGTGAAGGAGTCTTTCTGTGCAGGACTTAAAATGACCAGGACAAAACATTAAGACAGCAGACATAAGATTATGCATGTATTATTACTCTTATAAACATGAGTGAATATTGCACGTATTGATACTGATTTACAAGCACCAAATAACAATAATAATCTTTGCCAACAATTTGATGAGACAACAGATCACATATCAGCATGCCTAATACTGGCAAAAGAACAATACATAAGACATGATAAAGTGTGTGTACAACTACACTTCAACATATGCAAGGAAATGGGGTACAACTGGACAAAAAACACTGGTATGAACATGTGCCAAAATCAGTAAAAACAAGTCAAGGAGGCAAGGTAACCATATTGTGGAATCAACAAGTACAAACTGACAGAACTATCCCCATTTCATTTCATTTATTAGATCTTCCATAGTATCAATACAGATGTAGTAGTAGTCATAGAGTATTAAAATAAGTTAAATTGCAATTAGATTCCTGCATTGCATTCATTAAAATAATATACATATATTAATAATACACAGCTGTGTATAACAGATTAGTCCAGTTGAAATAACGTAAGACCAATTAGCACAACAAACCAGACATTATAATCCGTGATAACGAAAAGGGAACATGTATGTTAGTAGACGTTGCAATTTCAGGAGAAAGAAATGTGATTAAAAAAGAAGCCAACAAGATTCTAAAATATAAAGACCTTACAATAGAAATACAGCACACGTGAAATGTGAAAACAAAGGTGATACCAGTAATAATAGGGGTGACTGGGACTATTTCAAAGTCATTCAGAAAATATGTAAGCAACATACCAGGAAAACATGAGGTCAAGGAACTACAGAAAACAGCCATATTGGGCACTGCACACATACTTCGTAAAGTACTAATGTAAAAGTGCAATAGATTCAACACTGGAACTAACAATATAAGCACCATGAATAGTAACAACAGAATAGCTGCAACACTGTATTCCCTAGGGACATAGTAAAAATACCCTGCATAAAGCGGATGATGATGATCTAATATAGCGCCACTTGTATCATACACTGTAACACATACTATATCCGCTTACAGCAAAATATTTAAAATACAACACAATACATAGTCATTGCAACTTAGGACATTCGTGTTTTTACTTACAAAAGTATAATAATCCTTTGTAAGTCGTAAAACAATCAATAAACATGAAACAACAACAGAATGTTTCCACTTTGTTACATATTTGATCTGCATGCACTTCTTAAAAGTAAGTGAAGACACAAATATGTACATTTCATATGAACTTCAACATTTTAAATGACTGCTACATTAGATTTTCATATCTAGTTGTTTTCTGCTACAATACTGTAAGAGTTTTGTGAAAACAGTTTTAAAAAATCAAAATTGGTGAAGTCTGAGTCAGAAAGTTTTGTAAGCTACTTCAAGAATGTTAAGTTTCATACTAACAAATGATTACTGTTAATGAGGGCCAGCAAAATATGTTTAAATAAGTACTAATCTTATTTTGATTCAGAAGGTAGTTGTAAACTGCTCCATTTAGTCACATTTTTGTATTTCCAAACAACCCGTACAATGCTAAATTTGCATACAAATCCTCCCTTCTATACATTTTTCACAAATTTCACCACGCACATTTAAAGATGCCAGACGTCACTTCTCACAGCAAAGGCATACAAAAGATTGGTAAATTTGTTTAGGTATCTGCATTACTACCAATGTCTCAACAATGAAATCACAAATTATTTTCTACATAAAGCTGAGTTGTTTGTTAAATACAGGAAAATATTCAATGCAAATTGCATTTTAAATTAAGTAATTGTTCAAAATGAATATATGAATGTAACATCAATGTCAAATCAATGCTGAATTGGAAGGTTAAAGATAGTAAGCTTGGTGCAAGACCAGGCAGTTCTGAGTACAATCAGAGACCTGTGAACAGGGGCTGTTTGAGAAATGTTTCAATGTACAGGCCACATGTGTCATAATCTGTGACTATTAATTATCATAGTTATGTATTTATCATAGTGACTTAGTAGTAACAGCAGGCTATATTACAAATCTACAGGAAAGACTCCAAAACAAAAGGTAAGCTATTTCATGCAATACTTTGCTGTCTCAGACAGCATATGTTTAAAAAACACTAACCAAAAAAAATGCATACCTGTCAGACAGGCTATGTTCAGAACACATTCAACTCCCCATTTGCATAACAGTTCAACTCTCCAAAAATCTCACGCACATAAAATTTAATAAAATGGCATTTATGTAAGTTTTTTAATGCTAATAGTAACATAAATTACGTACAGTAATACAAACAAAACGTGTCAAAAACAAAATTTTACAATTCCTGAGTTTATTTCAGTTAAAAGTACATTACAAGTGGACAAATGTAAAATTATCACAGCACAGCACTATCTCAAAAACATAAGCAGGGTCAAGTTAGGTACCATATCACTCACAGGACAGAATACTGGACATGAAGATCCTGGTGGAGAAGAGTTCAACAATCCAGAAGACTGAAAACAAAAACTGTAAGATCAACTGAAGAACTAATCAAGCAGTGGCTGTTGGCCATTTCTTGTCTTCTCGACCAACACTAGGTTGAATGGGACTGATGCACTGAAGACGTTTCCCCTCACCAGAAACCCATGATCACTGTCTGCACAAAAGTTATGCAGAAAAGTGACGCTATCTTCACACACAGCGCCTTCTGCATGTTAGTTAGTGTCAACAGGTGCACTGGTGCATGCTCATCCTCTTCATCCACCTCCAGCAGCGTGTTCATTGTCTGCTGCTCCACCAGGTCTTCTAAAGACAGCTCACCTTCTTAAAAGTTTATTAACTGCATGGTGTCATCTGGCTGGAGGTCCTCAAAGCCTTCACTACCAAGCCACCTCCCAAGTGCCACCAATTTAGCGATATCATCCTTGACTTCTACACGGCACTCCAATATTGCTTTTCCAAAACCAGCAGAGTTATGAACACAATTCAGCCACATCTTCCTCCATACAGCATTCACTGTGGATACCTTGATATCCACCCACACAGCCTGAATAATGGTAATGGCATCCATGTTTGGGTAAGACTTTCAGCTTAGGATTTCCCACAGGAGCACACAGTGAAATGAAAATCCTCACTGGCATCTGCTTCCAGTAGAGGTCCAGCTTGTCGGGGTTGAATACCTGCTTTGACAAATGGCCCTCTGCGTCATTGACACTCAGCAGTTCTGCTTGGAATAGATCAGCTGCAGAATGATCTGCACTTGCAGCTGCGCTACTGAACTTAATGTCTTGTGTGTTATAGTGCTGGTAAAACTTGTCCAACCATCATTTACTTGAAGAAAACCATCATGAACAATTTCTTCATCTTGCAAGCTCTACAGGATATTCCACTTGATGTCGTCTCCACTGCCCGGGATGCACTCTTGATTGTTATCATGTGTTAGCAACATCTATCCCAAGCACATCAACAGTAGATTTTGCATATATTTGATGTTCTTTTTAGCAAGAGGCCTAGACTGCTGTACAGATACCTTTATGGCCTCCCCCTGTGTGCGAATGGTAAACACTGTGGATCTGTTAAATCCAAATGTGCTTCAACAGCCAGTGCACCTTCACTGACTCCAATTTTTTGAGGTTATATCAAGCTTCCTCTCCAAGATTATCATCACTGTCTCTCTTATAATCACAGACAGAATGACACTTGCTCAACAGCTCACAACACACCAAAATAATGGAACAAAGCAAAACTGACAGAACAATGGAAGTGGTTTTAGGAAGATGGCAGACATGAAACTACTGTTCACAATGCCCAACTTATACATACCTCTGAATGTGGTTCATGTGTAAAAAAGAATTATGGTACAAAATATAGCTCACACATATTCAAATTTGAACAAATGGAACTGGCAAGAAAGAGGGGATGAGTGTAGTTTCCTCTACTACATAACAAATAATGTAGCTTATCTTTTTAAGATATTTATGCTAGTCTGCAGAATGAAAAATCAAAATGGCAGATTTCTTAACACTTATCTGTAAATAAACTGTAATTTTTGAAAAAGTAATTGCAAGTGTGAGTTAACAATGAAACTATTACAGTATCACTGACATTCCTGAAACTATTACAGTATGACTGACATTGCCTGGAACAATGTAACTAACAGTAAGTGAATGGTGGAAAAATGTAATACTATACATTTACACATTTAAGGTACAATGAACCTTTCATATACGAAATCAAGGATCAGGATATGCTTGCTTACATGAAAACTCGTGTTTTTTTAAATATGTTATACTACTTAAAAAGAGATGACATTCAATTAGAACAAATGATCCATGTCTGGGCAAACAAATGTTCAAATGTGCTGACACACTGTCATCCTTGAAGTGCAGCTTTAAGGTTTTATACCGTTAAGTGTGCCACACTGTCTCATCAGCTTCAAACAAACAGTGGTCCTAGCAAGATAGAACATACAGCAAATGTGGTGAATATCTATTCTAATCACAACCAAACCCCAATACAAGCCATACAAGTATATTACTCTCCTGTATATATTTGGCAAATTATGATTTAGCAAATAGCCATCATGTATTGCATACGTTTTCCACCTTCCAGAATACATTACCTGATGTAATGAGGTTTTGGTCAAATATTTGATATTCATATATTTCCATCAAACAGAAATTATTCCTGCATTATTTTATGTACAGTTAATTTAGGAATTAATCTGACATCAGTGATTATGTAACTGTATTTATATAGAAACAAGTTAGATCTTTCAGTGTTCAATTAACATGTCAATGTTTTAGAAATCAGTCTGTTATTAATAATTATTTTACAGTAGTTAATTATGCTGAAATAGTTTTTAACTACTCATGTAATGAAAATGTTTTAACATCATTACATACAGTATGTAACATGAACAGTTTATTGAAGGAGTAAAAGGTAGAGGTAAAGTGTTCCCATTACAGGCCCAGTGTGGCCCAGAGGGTGGGTAGAGGTATAGCTCTACTCTTCCATGACCGCAGCACTAGAAGGGGGTGAGTGGTCAGCAGCATGCCCCAGCCACACTTTACCCCCAGGAAAGACCTGGTACCCATTGTACAGGGGGTTGGGCGGGCCTCAGGGCCGGTCTGGACAGGCAGAAAATCTCGTCACCACCGGGATTCGATCCTGGACTGTCCAGACCGTAGTCAGTTGCTATACCAACTGAGCTACCTGGCCCACTTTCTTGAAGCAGTATCACCCCCATTCACAAGAAACAATGACTTAGTAAAAGAACAGCAACTTACCCAAAAACTCATTATTCAAGGACTTCAGTGCTACTACTGTTTTCAGCACAAACAAATGTGCATCATACTTACTGCTTATGCAGGCAGTTTCCACTCATATACACACTGACGTACTCACAAGAGCAATGGAAACAGTTCTCAATAATGATGAGATCAATGTAGGAAGATGCAAAGAAAGGGAATATTTTCACTGGGACAAGAGTGTGCAAATTCTTAAGTAAAAAAAAATAATAAAGCCATTACACTAGACTAATATGGTTCAAAGAAGCTACTCTGAGCCTTGTTCTTATATACACAGACATACATGTATCAGTGTGATGCTTACCCACATTATAAAACTTACAAACACATCAATGTTGTGTACAATGTAAGTACATGATATTTTTACAGCAGAGGTACACAAATCATGAGGGTCAGGTTGCCTGATCAACTAAATTTTGTACTGTGACACATGATGTTTGAGGGTCCACACTGTGAATTTTGCTTTATGTCACCTTTATGGTAGCCAGAATTTTAAGATTGCTTGTAGATTTTTTGAAAATTTGTGCACCTCTTTTACAGGCAGCACTATTACATGATAAAGTTCATCATTTTGCTACAGTTTCAAATTCATCCTTCCTTTGAATTACCAGTGTCTGGACACTCCTTTTTATGTTCAAATTCAAATTTTAATTTTTACTTGCATACTATGTAGCATCTGGATTACCAATTAACATTTCACCTGTCTGACTAGGATGATTGGTAACCACACTAATTGTTCAAATCATACAGTTAATAAGTTTGTCTGTCGTTGTACAAGGCTGGTCTGGAGTGGCAGAAGCTCTTCCACTCTTTAATATCATAACACCTTCCCGAATAAAAATATAATATCAGGAGTTATACTGCAGGCTTGTAAATAAGTAAACATGCTCTGAAAAATGTGTTGATTTCACTGCTATGCAGTACACTTATCTAAAGACACATAACAAGTACTCCCTTAAGCCCAAATGTGAAGCAAGATTTTTTTTTCCACAAATATGTGTACAGGAAAGTAAGTATCACCTGATAAATGAGGCCTTGTGGCATCTTCCAGTAACACATCAGGGTCACATAACTTCCCACATTAAAACGAAGTATTGTGTTATGTTCATAGGGTACATAAGGTCTATTATAAGAATTGTTTTCTATTTTATATCTGCCTCTAAGAAACTTTATTAACTTTTATTACACATCTAAATTTTCCAAGTTTCTTTCTCTAAATACCACAACAGGAATAAGGTGGTTGCCTTTATTTGGAGCTGCCTTACATTTGGGCTTATAAAGTAATTCATTAGCTTATATATAATTCTACTCCTACCAGCACACCCAACACTGTAATGTTTTGTGCATCCTATAGAATAAGTCTTCACCGCATATGAAGCACAGCAAATCAGTTTTTCTGGAAGAAAGCAGAGAAATTGGTTCCTGCTGCACCATGATACACAAAATGTCATACCTTTTCAATCATCAGTAGTCTACACCAGTCTTAACACCAATTTTTAGGTGCAATAACACAGTCACAAAAAGTATCTATCAGCTTTGTATGTCCCTGTCTCTGTCTGTCCATCTGTCTGTTCACACATATCAGCACAACTCCCACATGATGGATTTCTGTGAAATTCGATGTTGGAGACTTTTATGAAAATCACCAAAATCCAAATTTGGTTACTTTCTGGGCAAAGTGTCGGGTACTTTACATGAACACTACACATTCATTGTTGCTTGGGACATAAAATATAAAAGTGTTTTCTTTGAGTGAAACGGCATCAGGCTGTTAGGATAACTGAAGAGGTATCAACATTACACCCATGCCCCCAAAATGTTACATTACAAATATATATATATATTCACACACACACACACACACACACATATGTACATATGTACATCTTTTGTCTGCCTCTGCAGTCTCTTCAAACATTTTACAGTATGTGAGAACTGATGTCCTCACATCAGCGACTGTGAAGACCACTGGTTTGTGGGACATTACAATGTGTAGTTTGTATGAGTTTAGTGGCATTTCAAAAGAACATATTGCCCCATCCTTTGTCCTAAAAGACAGTACTCTTCAGTATTCTGCAATGTCACCTTGCAATAAACACTGTAGTAGCACTTACGAGGGAGTCATTAAATAACATGAATTTTATTCTAAAGTGCATGGAAAAGTATACACAACGAAAAATCTTATTTCGGGACAAAAAATGGCTTCTTAGCAATACACCATATAGGGGTCTTGACGATCGAGCAGTATGAGCCTGCGCAATAGCTCATACAACATGGCCGCTCCAATGTCAACTTGCACTGAACGTTATTTGTTTTTTGTGGTCAGATGGTGTGAGACCTTCCAAAATGTACAGAAGAATGAAGGTTCAGTATGGAGACAGTTGTTTGAGTCAGGGGAGAGTGTATGAATGGGTGGAAAGATTTCAAAACAGAAGACAAAACGTCAGTGATGAACACCGGAGTGGGAGACCATTAGCGTGGCAACTGAGACAGTGAAACAGCAGATCGAGCAGCAAATCTATGACTACAGGAGAGTCACTGTTGATGAAATTGCCATAGAATTCAACATGAGTCATGGCTCTGCATACAATATTGTCCATGACGACCTCGGGTATAGGAAAGTGTGTAGCAGATGGGTCCCAATGTAGTTGTCCGATGATCACAAGCATGCACAGCAGACGATTTGTCAGGAGCATTTGGACCACCATGCTCGTGAAGAAGATGCTTTTCTCCATCGAACTGTGACAGGAGACAAGTCCTGCGTGTACCATTATGAACCAGAGAGTAAGAGACAATCGATGCAGTGGAAGCACCTGTCGTCTCTGGCCAACAAAAAGTTCAAGACACAGGATTCTGCTGGGAAAGTCATGCTGACCATCTTTTGGGATGTCACTGGCCCTATATTGGCGCACTTCCAGGAAAAGGGTCAAACTGTGACTAGTGCTCGATGTGGTGACATGCTACTGAACAAGTTGAAGCCCGTGATATGATTGAAATGCCGGGGACTTCACTCAAAAAAAGTACTGTTGCTTCACGACAATGCCCGCCCCCACACAGCTGCACATACAGTGGATACACTACATGCTCTGAAATTTGAGGTGTTGAAACATCCACCATACAGTCCAGACTTGGCGCCATTGGACTTTCACTTGTTTGGACCTATGAAAGAACATTTGCAGGGCCAGAAGTGTGCAGATGACAACGAGGTAATGGAGGCGGTGCAACGTTCGTTAAAGGCCATGCCAAAAAGCTATTTCTAGAGGGCATCCGCAAGCTTGTGTACAGGTGGACCAAGTGTGTTGCGAAGCAGGGGGACTATGTTGAAAAATAAGACACAAAAAATTTCTATAAGTACTCTTGTAAAAAAGTTATTATAAAATTCCTGTTATTTAATGACTTACCTTCATAT
>Ga0123354_10000586_pt1 | contig 37733 bp, 21 predicted proteins | sample TergutLab28metaG_2_FD_97872 | JGI IMG/M metagenome (GOLD analysis project Ga0123354, IMG submission 97872) | Labiotermes labralis P4 segment gut microbial communities from Petit-Saut dam, French Guiana - Lab288 P4 | ecosystem: Host-associated > Arthropoda: Insects > Digestive system > Gut ... | reverse complement strand
TAAGGCTTTTTTTTGTGTTTTGTATTTCTAAAAACCGAACCCCCCAATAACGAAATGGAGCCCTTCCCGCGGACCGCCTTTCCCCCCCCCCCCCCTTCCCCAGGAGATACTCATTTCTTTTAGAGCTGATTCGACACCAGGGCCATAGTGATGCCGGAAAAATTCAATGACCCCCACCCTCCCGTCGGGAATCGAACCGGCTTTTAGTTGCGATACCGCGTGCCGCCGATTGGTACATTCATGTTCCAAACTGCCTGTGTGAAAGCCATAGGCTGCTCAGTAAACTATTCTTAATACCGGAAGAGGTGTGGGTGCGTTGAGAGGCTATAGTATTATTCCCATTCTGTAATGTTGGGTGACCCCGTATGTTGCAGCTGTTAGTGACAGCTGATGACACGAGGGTGTCCTGCCTTATGGCACCTGTCTTTACGAAGATATGTCACTGATGTTTTTGTTTTAACCAAAGTGACAGAACAGACAGATGGACAAGGAAATATATCTCGATTTACGAGGAACGGAACACTAAGAAAAATTGTCTGAGCATTTAGGTGGCTACGAGATGATTTGCGATATATTCAGTGTGTGTATTCTTCCCCACTCGACGTAGTTAACTGGCAGTCTGACAGATGGCGTTAGTCATCAGACGGCCTCCACGCAATTCCGAGCGCAAGAAACGTCATGTTGAATTTTCGTGACAGGTCGCGGATATCGTCTTTCGATTAGAGAAATTGTTGAGGATCAAACTAAACTTAATAGGCTTGTGGCTTCAGGATTTACGGTCGTTTCTGCCCCAGTTGCCGGTAGTAAAAATGGATACGTTTATGCAACTTGGTAAATACACATTTGAAAGTTAACTGTGCTGCATTTGCTCCGTTTAAAGCAAATGGGCTCTTCCGAAAGACCACTCGTCTGTTACCAAAACTCCCGTCTTATAAATTCTATGTTAATGTTCTAAGTATATTGTTTAAGTCTATGGTGGGACAATGAGATGTTAGCTCATCTGTTGACGTGATAGGCTCTTGCGTGGATGATCATAGGGCCAAATTAATTTGCCGTCAGAATTTGTAGTGTCTGCACAAGAATGCTGGTGGTCGTGGTGATGGTGATGGTGCAAATATCTGCGCTTTTATTTAAATCAGTATTATTCGCAGGTACATGTATAGGAAACCTTAAACGATTTTCGACATTTCTGCTACGATACAGGTTTTTCCTCGCCTGTAACTTACGACTAGGGTTCATTCACTGATAGCGAGAAAAATTCTAGGCTTTTAGTATATGACTACGTATAGTTTGGTACATAGGCACTACTCGACAGAATTGTTCCAGTCCAAGAAGACGCTTGTGACTGACCTACCGTTTTCTCTGTCTCTCCCATCCCTGAACTTTAACCAAAAATAAAGATAAACTCGACGTTTATTGGGCCGTGCATCGTAATATATTTCTATAGTAAAACCAACTAGATGCACCAGTGTCTCAAATTTATTTTAGTTGGAGTAACACTCTACATGTTTCGGACGGTCTTTCCGTCCATCATCAGGAGTTCAAGACTGTACATACAGCAACAGACATATGTCAAACTGATACTGCCGCCCGCTTGCTAGCGTTAACGCTAGCAAGCGGACGGCAATGATGAGCCTGATTAAAGGACTATCGTGATAGGATAAAACATGTAGTAAATAATCTACCTTTATTACATCTAACAGAATCGAACTATCACCATCAAACATCAAAAACCGCCGTGCACCATACACCAAGATGTAATCAACAAGTTTCTGTATAGAAAACTAAGCTAAAATAAGCTAATGTGTTCACACCCCATAAATAGAGTATAACGCTCTCTTCTGTAATGGCCAGTAACTCAACAAAAATCCTCTTACTAATAACTTTGGTAGGAGGTGTATTAGTGTCTGTATCCTTTAATTCATGACTAGGAGCATGAATAGGTCTGGGGATCAATCTAATATAATTCATCCCTCTAATGTCCAACGTCAAAAACATGTACAACACGGAAGCCTCATTAAAATACTTCATTGTACAAGTGCTCGCCTCAGCAACACTACTATTCATAGTGGTGATAAAGACGTTAACAGAGGACCTATTCACATTCGAGAGAAACCCGTACACACCAATAAATAGCGTTAACGCTAGCAAGCAGTCGGCAGTATCAGTTTGACATATGCCTGTTGCTGTATGTACAGTCTTGAACTCCTGATGATGGACGGAAAGACCGTCCGAAACATGTAGAGTGTTACTCCAAATAAAATAAATTTGAGACATTGGTGCATCTGGTTGGTTTTACTATAGAAGAGAGAAACTAGTCCATGCAATTTGTCTCTCTCTGCGTGGAGGGTATTTGCTGTTGAAATGAGTTTGGCAATGATATTGGCAAGCAGTGAACCGAAGGCAGACGCGAAAAATTGGTCCCTTTGTCCACCGTACTTTTCGTCACGTCCAAGTACAGAGAGTGGAAAAGCTAAGTTCGTAAAGCCTAAAGCCTTACCATAGTACTTTGCAGCAGTTATCCGTCTTCCGTCTTTCGCTGCGCTAAAGTGGATCGAAATGTACAATGAAGCCCACCGGTTCCATGAGTTGGCAAATAATTCTTCCTTGTCCTGCAGTACCAGTGGGACGTGCGTAAGAACTTCTTGTTTGTTGAATGGTGTGTAAATAATCGATGTGGAGAGACAGTTAAGATTGCAGGGTGATTTAACACAAATTAAAGCTGGTAGAATATGTAACACAGCACTTTCTAGAAATTAGCCGATGTATGCTTAATTTTTTAAATGCGAGTTAATTATTGGGACCCCCTTATAGGGTCTTCTTACGCGACAAGCCGGATGTTAATACAGCGTATCAATAACTTTTCGCCACCATCCAGGCTGTTGCTATTCAGTTTCTTATGTAGGTATATGTAAACAGCTCGTAGATAAACACTAATGCGAATGTTTGTTTCTACTTTCCTCCCTTTTACGCCCCTGTAGTGGCCGAACAGAGAAGCAGGCACAAAGAGACGTCCAACTGCGATTGCGCAGTCCTCCGCAGTTCACGCGCACACCAAGTCGACGGTACCAAAGACGCATAGTAGAAGGAGCGCAAGACAGTAAGTTCAAATTGAAAACACTGAAATTAATTCCTACTTTCTAACCCTACCTACTGGTAGTAAGAGAAAAATATTACAAAGTTAATATACTTAAGAATTAATTTGGCATGCAGACGTCTTTTACATATGCTAACTGTGCTTGAGCCATTGTAGTAGAAAAGGCTCATGACTGTTATAAAGCTTATAATATATACTCGAGCATACTTATTGCATGCATATATGACATCCATCACTTGTCTGTTGCCATATATTTTTTAAAAGCTGTATTTTTACTAAACCCAGTGAATGTAAGATATTTTAAATTAAATTAAACTAAACTAGCCTAACTTATCTAATTGTAATGTAACATGTCTTAGATTAAGAGAATTAGGTATATATTATATATTCACATGCAATTGTGATCAGTTCTGCAACTCCAGGTGGTTCACCCACAAACATTTCTTCATTCTGAATAAACTCCAGCCAATGTAACCTTGCACACACATAATCTATCACGTTATCACTTTCAAACTTGTCTGATAAATGTAAAATATGACCAGATATTTGTGTTAGCTTCCCTATTGCAATAACATATTCTATCAGGACACTTTAAGACTGCAGAATTGACTTTAGGCAAAACACTGGCCACCATGTTGTAAAGGCAAACTAGAATACATTCACTGCTGTTAGAATTAGTTCTGTCATAACTATTTTATATGTATGCACCTCCTTTACCCAAATCATATTCTCGTTTCTTTAGAACGTGTAATTAATTCTGACCCCACACACTAAAATTTCTATTATTGTATTTCTTTTTTGCAGCTCCCAAGGTTGAAGAAAATGTGAATAATGAAAACATTCCTCCACAAGAAATGAAGACTATTTCAATACCCCAACCTGCTCAATCGTAAGTACAATTGTTTTTCACACAATAGCAGGATGACAACCTTGGAAAAGTAAATTTAATGTGTCACTTAAGTGGCTTTTCCCTTTTTACTACTGTATTGTTTAAGCACTGACATTTCTTCCAGCCAATTCTTCTTTTTCCAAAAGGGTTCAGTGCTCATCAAATATTCTTGCATTCTGAAGACATGCTGTCTTCATTTTCATTGATGATTATTTTCATGCTTTCAGGTACGTTTGTAATTTGTTGTCTACTTCATATTTATTAAATTTGTTGCCAATCTCCAAACAGTATTCAAGAAAAACTTCAAATAAATTATATGTGTGTTGTTGCCACTGTCATACTGTGTTGTACCTCAAGTTTAATTTCCCAGACACAGTATCAGTTTCAGTACAGTATTGTGTACCTTTATGAAATATTATTCTTACCTCATTTTCAAAAGTTACTTTTAACTATGCCTTAAGTATACTTTATATTACATGTGTGATCATTCATTTAAATCCACATCTACGTGATGAGCTATTACATGCCCAAAATATTGGAAATTAAGTTGTTTGATCACCTGATCATTTATAACCCTTTAATTGCCTTTCCACTAATTTAATTTCATTATTTTGACTTTTGTATTGCTTTCTCACACTGCAAGGTTGAGATCTTTTGTATTTGTGTATAATGATATCAGTGTTTCAAGTATTACATGAGTAATTCTGGTTTGGTTATTCTGAGTATGCTGTCTTCCAAAATACAGTTTTGTAGCCTGTTACTAGAATATAAATTAAGATTTAAGTCTTTCTGATTGTTATGCCATGTCTTTTGGTAAATAGTTACTTGCAGTTTGAAGGATTATAGTGCTTTCATCATCAGGATCAAGCAATCCAAGAAAAGTTCTCTTCTTGGAATTGCTTGAACTCAAGTATACTAGAAACCAGATGTGGAGATACAATCACTCACAATACAAAATATGATGTGTTACAAATGGTCACATTGGGTGTAAACTGATTCTTTGGATGATAGCTGGCTTTAGATGCCATTAAGTGGTGCATTCATAAGAGAATGTTTATGAACATTTGGGTTTCATAAAAGGGGCAACTGAGTAATGTTACTTAATGACCAAGATGTACAGTAACCTCAGTTCTTATCCTGTAGCTGCAACAACAGCCCACTGTTCCCAGATCTGTGCCACCAAAGTGCATTCTATAAATTATAGCTGTGTGAATAAATAATGAACTTAAATAAATAAGAAACAGAATAGTAATATTATCCATATACTTGAACTGCATTTTTAATTTTTTTTTCCAGTCCCTATTGGAAAAAAGTCCAAAAAAATGCAATGAACTAGGCAATATAGACTGAGTAACATAGCAATCCGCAAGGGAACAGGGCCTAGGCCTTCCTATCCAGGTCCCATGTCTGCCAACTTTCCATTTTACCTCAAGCTTCAACTATTGTGACTACAGTTATAAGAACCTCCTTGTACATTTTCTCATTTTTTTAATACACACTTGGTAATAAGCTGCAAATGCAAGGCATGAATTTTATACTGTATTCAATTTCATATGCTGATACAGGGTTAGCAACTTATATCGATCAACATGCAGCATTCCAGCAGTCCTGCCATCACATCCTCGACCTGATTCACCAAGAAGCACTCGCAGTGCTCCTTGGACACAGCCTCATGTCCGTGGCCTCTACACCAGTTCGAGCCCTCGTTCTGTTAGGTCTGCTGGTAACAACAGTCAGCTTCTGAGTCGACTCACCAGGAGATCTTCCAGTGTAGAGAGCCAAAGTTCAAATGACTCACGGTCCTGTAAAAGGTGAGTTTTGTAGTCCAATAGCAATGGAGAGCATTCCGTGCCATTGATGAGTATATGTTATAACAACTTGCACCCCTGCTTTCTATGCAGGAGGTGTCCATTTCAAATATCAGTTGCACATTGATTATGCTGACTCCTGTTTCTTGTGGTTTATCTATTTTTCTCAAGGAAATTTTTTGGATGAGTGTTGAAAATAATCACAACCTCTTCCTACTACATTCTTCCCAGCTACTTATTTACAACCATATTGTCATTTCTCATTCAGCACAATAGAACTGGTGTAGTTCACAGATTACCAAAGTGACATTGTTCCCTGATGATGGACACAAAGCATACCCCTCAAATCTAAGTTCTGATTTCATGTAGACCCTTCTTCCAAGGCACACTTACCACAATTTGTCACAATTAAATCCAGTCTTAAATGTCATGAAATAAAATAACTGATGTCAACTGTGCAGCACTGAATTTATCTAAATGGTAATATAGAGGTTCAAAAAGTTTTGAATGACACATTTTATCAAGATTTTTATTGCCTCACGTCTGTCACGAATATCTGCTATGAGTAGACAGTTATAGACACTAAATTTGTCATTGATACGTGTTGAGGTGTGCCCTCAGAATATGAGAATAGATGTTATCCATGGTAAATGTGTGATGATTACAGACATCGGCATCATCGCAGTCGTCGAGGATCTGATAATGAAAGTGAGTTATCAAAGTGTTCAGGCAAGTCACATGGCCATCGGCGGCACCGGCACCGTTCCCACGGAAACAAACGTGACTCAGGTTCTGAGCAAGATCAGCACCATCGACATAGACACAAGGGATCCAGCAGACACAGGTAAAATTGTCAGACTACAAAAAGGATGAAATCAAAAATAATTTCCCTATTAGCATAATTTTTCAGACACTTGACTGTATAAATATCATGTATTTTATTGTCAGAACGTAAAATACTTTTGAATGCTTAAATCTGTTGATCATTCTGGAGGACAGACAGCACAACACTAAATACAGGGAATAATCTGGAAGATAAGAGAATGTAAAACATATGATTGTTCCTTACAGGCATGGCAGCCATTATGAACTTGTAGATTCTGAAGCTCAGTGGAAGGAGGTGCAGCGAAAACAGGCTGAGGGCGGTACAGGTATCCACCAAGCAACTGTAATTACCAGCAGACGCTCTGGTTATATGAACAGCGGCATGGAAACTGAATCAGAACTTTCATACCACCATAAACGCAAACAGAAAAAGCACAGGTATGCTTCTGGCTTATCACACACTCTACTTAAGGTTAAATTTATATTTTCACACAAATAATATATTTGCTACCTTTTATTCTTCACAGCAGTCACATTTTCCCAACAAAAACTTTTTTAACACAAATAACTAATTCCCTTGACACTTAGAGTGAAGGTCACACTGCTCTTTCATGCTGAATTTCCTACAACTATATTTGCCTTTAGCATGCCATGAAAGTATATGGCGGTAAAATCCAGCTCAGATGGCAGTCAAGTACATGATACATACTGAACCAAGCTTAGCGGTAGACAAGATGGCTGTGTTGTTGAATGGCATCATTGTTGAGAAATATTCTGTCATTTGATTCTTATGATCAGAGGGGGTGAACAAAATCCCTCACAAGAATGTTAGCACAATATGGAGAAGACTGTACTTGTATGAAAAGGAAAGTGTACCAGAGGATGGAAAGATTCCAGAGTGGCAGAAAACGCATCACTGATGAAGACTGCTATGGGCAGCAGACATCATGCCTTTGTGTGCACCCAAAAACATCCTTCACTTGTGGCATTGTACATTCATGGAACCAATTAACCAATATTTGTGGGATGTCAATAATTGTATAGGAACACGTATGTTTTTACCATAAAGAAGAAAAATAAGATTTGCCTATTTTGTTTATTTTGTTCATAATTTATTCTCTATTTGAAAGAGCACAGCCTTCTTTTCTTTTAGATTTACAACCCCCCAACAGAAGAGCAAATGAAGTACTACTTGCATAGCCCATTCTCCAACCAGTACAAATTTAGCATCTGTGTATTTGAATTTGTAATTCAGTTTTTGCTTTTGTAGGTCAAGGTCTCGTTCTCCATCAGAGAACAAACGATTACCAGAAGAACTCAAGAAACACTTAGAATTTGATCTAATTGACACAGAAGGCATGAGTGAAGCACAACTCAGGGAGATACCTTACAAAGTTATTGAAACCAATGCAAAGGCTATGCGTGTTAAGCTGTCCCCAAACAGCAAGCAAAGTCAGCGTTCTCCTAGGAGAAATAAAAGGTATTGTTGCATGGTGACTTCCTCTTTCACACTAAAGACAGAATGTGTGGTAAGAATGTTCAGGAATAGAGTGCTAAGGAAGATGTTTGGTTCTAAAAGAAACTGACAGGATATGTGATAAAATTGCATAGTGAGGAACTTAGGATTTCTGATCCTCACCAATATTATTCAGGTATTAACCAAGGAAGATAAATTTTTGTAATTATTTCATAAATGACATGACTTTTGGAAACGATGTATTTGGTAACAAATTATGTATTCTAATTTTATCTGTGAATTTCAACTGAAACTTTTCTCATTGTGTGAAGAATTCAGTGATATAATTATAAAATTATTCAGGTAGTCATGTGAAGCGCTCAATATTTTTGTCAATTGCTAACCAAAATTTGATTTTAATAAGAGATTTTAATTAAAGTCTCAACATAAAATTTTCTGAAAATGCATTCAGTGGTAGCCGAGTTGTTCCATGCAGATGGATGGATAGATAGACAGAAATGACAAAACTAATAGTAGCTTTCTACAACTTCATGAACACATATGCAGACCGTACCAGATTGACTCAACTTACACGTTACAAGCTAAGGAACATGGTACCACTAAACTTCAGAGGTATATGTAAGTGAAGTATGGTACAACAACTAATAATTTCTGTGGCAAAAACATTTAATTGTTTGATTACTCATTTATTACAAAATATTTCTAACAGAATCATAATAAATTTTTATGTGTCCCAGAAAGCTGTGGAAGAGTTAATTTTGCATGCCATATGTTGTTATTTACATATAGTGGCAAGTCTGAGACAGTGAGCTAAAGTACAAAGACCATATTAAAAATAGAAAGGGAGGGAATTGTTTTATTTAATGAAGATCTCAACTGCAAAGATTATGCACTCATAGTGTTGGTGCTACATAAATGAAATATTATTATGGATTGAGAGTGACAGGGTAAAACTAATGTGCTCAAGGAAAAATGTGCCTTGATGCTACATCCTTCACCAAAAGTTCCGCAAGATTTAGTCCGAAATCCAGCCCAGGCATCTGTTGTGAGAGGATGTTGAGAGGCCAGTGACAAACTGCCATAGCCATGGCACAGCCAGTATAAGTAAGAAGGACAATATGGAGTCAAGCAAATAGTAATAATAATTAAACTAACAATAAGTTCAAAATAATTGACATATTGTAAGAGCCTGACACTGCTATATGTGAAAAGTACAATATATAGCATGAGACCATGCCAGTGGGTTAATGGAACTCACTGAAAGGATGTTGGATTAAAATTTATGCTGTGTTTCCTATATCAGTTGCTCCACTCAGGAAGAGAGATGCCCACTTCCTAGCAGTGGAGACAGCCCTCCTCCGCCATACTCACCACCACAGGCACCTCCCACAGGACCTGAAGCTCCTGGAATTCCGAAGTCAAGCTCCATTAGCAACTTAGGCGAGACTGACCAGCAGCCTCCAAATACTGGTACTGACAACAGTAACACACTCACTGACATCAATAAGAATTCAGGCACCAGCTCAGCCAGTCACAGCCCTGCTGGGTCTCTGAGAAGCAGGAACAACAATAACAACAATAATCACATGCCAAGGTATGAGGAAGCAACCTCTCCATCCTCTCCTCCACCCCCCGGATTCTTTATATAATAATTATCAAAATATGAATATCAGCATCTATAAATATAATGTAAAGAATTAATAGTAACTTAGGTGTTCACTGTAAAAAATTAGAAATTTTTATCATGCCAACTAACTATTGACAAGAAATAATGTATTAAATGGTATTTGCTGTCAATGTTTTCCATGGCATACTGTAAAATGAAGTTAAAATTGGCTCAAACTACAAGATAATCGTGCATATCATAGCGGGACATTTCAAATTCCATGATTCATGTAGTTCAGAGTACAAAGGGCACAGTAGTTTCTTACAAATGCACTTCATGAATGGCGAGTAATGTGTCTGGTACAATATTTCTGAGAAGTAACCACAGCAGATTATACTATTTCAAAATATAATAAGGTGATGGAAGCAGTTGTTCAGTTCGTGGGAATGGAAGTGAAAATTTTATCATTTGAATGACTGTTGAAAACTGTTTTGCTTTTTGAATAAACCATAACATTGCACAAACATGGTTTTTTGTGCTCAAATATTGCCTTCTGTCATCACGAAACCTGCAAAGTGATAAAATGGTTTGCACGTTTTTAATTCTTTATATTCACTGTCGGCATATGTATATAGCATATATTTTTGCCTGCATTAATGACACCAAAATAGTTTTAACTGTTACTTGAATCATAGGTTGAAACATGGTATTGCTGCTCCTTGTGATGAGCATAATCTGAAAAATTACATTTTGTCACTTTTTTATATTGTATCATTGGCCACACTTTCTTGAACTTTATATATGTATTACTGTGTTTTGACTTCACATGTAACTGTACACATGCTATTATTTTAATGCATTATTTCATTTCTTAATGGTGCTAAATTTGCATATTTTACCCATATTTACAGAATATTTCATAATAAAATATTTAAGTAAGTGAGTTAGAGGGGAAATAATTTTTATGCTTGTAATTAATGTTTCTCTCTCAATCGCCAATATATCTTGTATACCCTAAGACTGTATGATACTACAGTATGCATATCTTCAGAACATTATAGTACCTTGCCAGATAGCTTGTTTCTTCTGTAACAGATTTTACCAGTTGGAACTATTTTAAACATTTTTTTCTTGCTTGTTCCTGTAAAGTACTGTGTAATTAACATGTTTAGACTTTGTTACACCATACTTAAGAATGTTTAATATAAATATATAGTGCCCTGTGCATTATTTGCAACAGATAAGCATATTTTCGTCATCTGGGCCTATCCTGTTTATACCTACATTAATTAATAACCTGTATTTTCAATGTGAAATATAAATTTAATGCAGTTTGTGGATGAAACTGACTCTGATAGAGGTATGATGTTCTCACAGCAATTTACCTTAAGTATACAAACAGGACAACATTGTCCCTTAATTGTAAATCCTTTTAATCCCCCCCCCAAAAAAAGAAATGGTGTTAAGCATTGGGCATTTAAATTGAATAATGCTCTGGTCACAGCAGAAACCTGGCATTGAAACTTGAATAATGCTGTGGTCAGAGCAGAAAATTGGCATTTAAAGTGCCACATGCTAAAAGTTAGCGTTATGATTACAATCTTACCAGGTGTGACACTGTGTCCTGTGGTACCTAACCTCTTTGGACTAGAAGATTTTCTTTTCTTATATATCCTAAAAGTGGAGTCAGCACATTCCAACAAAACATTTCTGTCTGTGTACAGAACTATAAGCTGCCACATCCAGATAACTGTAATTTTAATTATTCTGATGGAATGTATGCAATAAGTATTGACATAAGAACCATGGAATATAGTATCAGAAGGTTTATTTGTTGAATGGGTTATAAACAGGTGTTATAATTCTGTGCAACATGTGTAGAAATAGTAGTCATTTCTTCTTCCTCAGTAGCATGATTTTTCAGTTACAGCTACAGTCAAGGTAGTGAAATCCTTATAATGGGCATTTAATATTTTTAACCAACTTAATAACTGTATGCTTTCTTCTGGGTAATTCCCCGGCATCTGAATTTTATATGCCAACGTTTCAGAACACTGTCTGTTCCATCTTCATATAGGCAGGTACCTACCCACCTATGAAGATGGAACAGACAGTGTTCTGAAACAGTGGTATGTAAAATTCATATGTTGGAGCATTACCCAGAAGAAAGCATACTACATTCTGAACATGGCAAAAGTTTGAAATCAAGTAACTTAAGAACTGTTTTATGTAATAGATGTGATGTATAAACAGGCCTAATTTAACACATCTTATACAGTGAGACTTTTCAAACTTTTCCTAGCATGCCACAAATGGTTTGCAGGAAAGTCCAATGTTCCTCCTGTTAATACAAGATGTGAGGTTCTTAGAGCAGTATCGATGGAGATGTCAGTTATCCAGCATGACAACCTGTAGATTCACATATGGGTCCCAGTGTTTCAGAGGAGCTTGCTGCCTCCAGCATGTACACAACCTACCCACAGACCATTACCAGTATTTCTTTCCCCAAGACACTTTCCACAAAGCACCCATGAAGTCCAGTACTTTGTGAGCAGTTGTGGTGTCTTACTGACAGAATGCATACTGCTGTTCTTCATCCATTAGCCACTTAAAATATGGGAAGTTTATCTACTGTGCATACCATTTATAATTTGTGTGTGTGTGTGTTTCAATTTATCCATTATTCTGGCTTTACACAAAGGACAACATACAGAAATTTTAGAATCATATAGTGGAACCTGGTGTATGAATTTTGAATGGTCTGAATTCCATTGTCTATCATTATGTGAATTTACCTTGTCATGTAATTAAAGTCAGCCTATATATATATATATATATATATATTATAAACAGTTATTTTATGTGGAACTGTAACATTGTGAAATTTATACCAGCATCTTGGCCTTACTTTTCTTACAAAGCCACTTTTCACACAGGTATTATGTATGAGTACTCGCTGTTTGTGTGTGTATACCTCGCATGTGGAATTTCAACACTTGCAATAAAACTGAATAAATGCTCATCACAGGGTACAAGAAGGGATATATGAATTGGTTTTCCTATACTGCATAAGCTCATGTGGGGGAATACTCGACATAATAGGAGAGGGATTAGGGGCAAGCCTTGTGAGAGTACACGTTCTGTAAAAAGTGGGGAATTTTTTGATTAGCTGAGAAAACAATATGTTCTGAAAAAGGACTCCACCACGTGGAGTTGACAAATTATTAGACATATTGTTTATTTTATACATATTATTTAAATGTTCTAAAGTTTAACACTTCAACAACAGGCCAAATTAAAAAGAAGTAAAAAGGGAAATAATAATAGCAGTATCTGTGTATGTATTAAATAGTTACAGAAATATATGCTAAAATCATGCACACAGAAAAATAATGCAAGGGAATATATATATATATATATATTGGAAAATATATAGGAACTAGAAGTTGCTAATAAAAGGGCTCAGTTAAGAACCCAGAAAACCAGGTATACTGCAGAATTCACACTGACAAAGTTAGAAAAAAGGAAACACTCATTTATCTGATACACCTATATTTTTTAGGTGACCGGGTTTCAAATCAGCATATGAGAATATTTGATGGGTGTGGGGATCAGGGATGGTGCTTGAGTGTAAGGCTATGTATAGGACCAGTTGTTTCAGATACAACTGTGAACAGTTCCGCTGAACTCATGGGGCTCTAATTTCAGGTCATGCCTTTGAGTAGTGAGTTAACAGGAAAGGAGTAGGGAAGGGGAGGGTCATGGACACTTCTAAGACACCATTTGGACACCATGAAAGTGACCGGGCACTGTCTGTATACTTAGAACGCCTCCTGATCATTCAGCATAAATTTTAAACATGTAGCACAGATGGTAAAAAAAAGCGGTTTTTCAGATTTATTCACTCCAACTGTGTGGTGTTGAGTGTGCCAAATAAATATATTCTAACATGCTGAATTATTTGGTGTGTGACAGCCATACTTATTTGCAGTTTTAATGAATGTGAAGTCCTAGTTTGGATCTCAAATGCTACCAATGATTTCAAAAATTAATAATGTACTTGTCAGTATATTGGTAACTAATTATACAAAAATATGACAAAGCTAGCACCCATGATATTCTACGTATCAAATATACCTCAGTTAGTAAGTAATATCTATAGTAAAGTTATAACCCTTCCAATTTATTTCTTATTTTTCCCTCCATAGGAATTTTTAACAAGAATGCAAATGGTACAGTACAACAGATTTTGCCAAGGTGTTATTTACTTTATAAATGCAATAAAGTTTTATAGTACATGGGTTATTTTTATTTTATTTATGCCAGGAAGAAATGTGTGTCCTTTTCTGCGCTGATTTCACAAAACTCCCAAATGTGCAACAGCATTATATTTAGATCTCCCACATCAGAAAGTGTGGATAGAAATTCATTAGTGCCCCTAAATGCAGCTTTCACTGCGTTGTTTGCCATGAAACACAACAAAGTTTTGGAAACATCTATACAGAATTTTTTGAATAGAAAAAAATGTAGAAAATACAAGGAAAATTTTATATATATCCTTAAGTAAAGTATGCCTTTCACTTCACTGCTTTTCAAAACACTCATAACTATCTGCATCATTCTGTGAAAATCTTTTATGCCAAATTTTATCCAAATCAGGCAAAAACTGTAGTAGATATGTCCTAAATTTCATTTATGCCCCTTCGGCAAGTATGGCTTTCAGTGTACCGATTTTCTAGCAAACCATATTTACTAATCACAGTCACATGTAGCTTATCTGTACCAAATTTGTCCCAAATCAACCAAAAAATATGGAAATTACACGTAAAAATTCACTTATACTCTTAAGTAAGGTTATGACTCTTACTACATTGATTTTCATGGCACTCATGCTTGTTTGACAACTTTTGTAAACAACTCCATTACCGAGTATTATGTAAGTCTGAGAAGTGGTCTAGTTGCTGAAACTAGGTCACAGATAGACAGATAGATGGACATGGTCTCCACATACAGTGCTTTTTTTTCTTCGTAAGGAACGCCAAAAATGGAAACATTCCTTATCTTTAACAATCAAAATTGATTCTTTAGGAATTTTTAAACAGACAGAGGCTTTGTTTTGTCAGTTACTTGCATAATTTTCATTAGATGAATTATATAACATTGACATTGAGATGTCTACCATGTGTAGCATTTATTGAATTTCAGCTCATACAAGTATTTGCTGCAGATATATTTTGATGTGGCCATGAATTAGGAAAAGGTATTTAAATTAGCCATTATCATGAGTTTATGTAATAAACATTGGCTGTCTCCCCCCCCCCCCATCCCCACCCTCACAGCCAAAAACAGCATTTCCTGTTCAAGATACTGAAAACTGACTTGTGTTCTTAAAACTGGAGTTCAAAGGGAGAATGTTTAACATACATTGTATTTACTGTGAAATGAAAGTCCACTCTTCATTTTTATGTGAATAGTAGTCATATTCTATCAGTTTTCATATCTGTGTAAAATAATCGAAGCCTTTATTAAACAAGTGATTTGACATCTCTGAGTCCTAATATATGGATTAGGATTTAAATCTGTACAGTAATTGTATGTGTCGTACATTACTTAAGATTACAAAGTGTTGTGTGGAAATTTCAGTTAACATTTTTGCCTAAATATTTTCAATCTCATAATGCTAAATACACCTACATAAATTCTTAGCGTCAGTTCCTGTTTCATATTTGGAGACATTCTGAGTTCTAATCTTGGCCCCTAGACCATTATTTTGGCCGATTATTTGCTGGTTTTCTGCAAAACCTGCAGTCAGATATCAGGATAGTATTTCAAATTAGTCCATGGCACTTTGTCCCAATTCATTTTTCACTGCTCATGCTACAGTGCCACATATATAAACTTGAGCCACTGACAGTATAAATGAAGGAAATAATCCAAACCCAAATTTAATAAAAGTGAAACAGATGTTTAAATTTACTGTCAAAACGCAACAACATAGCATAAATATTAATATTTTATTGTGGCAACATGTTTCAATCTTATTAGACCATCTTCAAGCCAACATTCAGCGATATGAGGTACAATTAGTGCCTATCATGTGCTATGGGATCCCATATTACTTACAAGGTGTATGTTTAAAATAGTGTAAAACCACAAGATATTAAATGTAAATTAAAAGTAGTTGTAAATTACAACCAGATACTAATATGCCAGATGTGTGTGTAATTGATCCACAACCATAATTCAGTACATCTATGTATGCGTATACAAACATGAATACTTGAATCTAAATTACATGCATGATATACTGCAACCTTGAGCTCGAGTGCTAATGTGACCACGAGATTCAGCCACCTACAAATGTGATTCACAGTACCTTCCCAACTGGTGCCAATTGTTAAGATACCTATAGGCTAATAATTTATACACTACATATTTCCATCCTGACCAATACAAATTTAATCCCATCACGTACTTTTTAGCTACTTTTAATATATACAATTTCTTATGGTTTTAAACTATTTTTAAGTACACCTTGCAAATAATATGGGGTCTCATAGTACATGATATGCACTGATTCTACCTCATACCTCTGAATGATGGCCTGAAAGATGGTCTAATAAGACCACAACATGTTGCCACAATAAAATACTAATATTTATGCACTGTAGTTGTGTTTTGACGGTAACTTTAAACATTTTTTTCACTTTTAGAATCCAAACACAACGGCATGTCCTGATTTAAAAAAACAAATTTAATAACTATGTAATATGGGGGTCCACAAAGTATCCAAAAGTCTAGGAGTCACCTCAAAATTCTAGATGCCAGTAGGTCAGCATGAAGTAAGTACCACAATAAGGACTCAAATTTAGGTGCCACTGTAACAAATTAGTTGCCTAGGTGACCTGGCACACAGGGTTTGTGCACGTGTGGGTCTAATATACTGGAGTCAATCATACACATTGCTTAAATAATAGAATTAAAGTAACTGGGTCACTATGGGTATGACTTTAAGAGAGGAAAAATGAATGTGGAAGGATGCCATGACTCAGGCTATTCGTTACTGGCTTCTCACTACAGAGGCCCTGGTTTAATCCCCTTCCAGTCCATGTGGGATTTGCACTGGACAAAATGGCACTGGGGTAGGTTTTTCTCTGAGTATTTTGGTTTCCTCCTGCCTTTGTCAATCTTCCAATGCCCTGCACTCATTTCTTCATCTATCATTGATGCTGTATAATCTCAGCAATAGACAGCATCTTTAAATAACTCGCACTTTAAAAAATATGAAAGGGCACGTAGAAATTAACATAATGTGAACTGCAACAAAGTGAGTACCAACTTAAAGATGCTGGATATGTAAACTTGTTACAATCAGAAATAGATGTGTTCCGCAAGTAATACCATCATGCATAATAAACGTCTGTGAGGCCAAGAAAAATAAGCACCACACACAAGAACACTATGAATCTATTTAAATCCAAGTTGTCTGTCTTTCTGAAACACGGAAGATCCCTTACCTGAACAAGAATATTTTGCACTGTCATTTTGCTTAATGTAATGTGTATTTTCAGCCTGAAAATAAAAATTTCATTTACAGTCACATGAATAATTATGTTTCTTTCAATTCAGGTTAAATTTGACAGTTTAAAAATCTGTAAATATAAATTTAATATTGCTCATTAATAACAACATGCTTTTATAAAAATAAAGGTTTTATTGCATTTACACATCAAGTCTGCACACTTTGCATACCCACTTGCATTCAGGGTGATCGAGTATCTTTTTTTTTAAATAACCTTATTTTTGTGAAGGGTCATGGTGCTTCTTTGAATTAAGAGCAGGATATTAATTACCTCAGTTCTGAAAGTGAATAATTTGGAGGAAAAATTTAAAGTGTGGCAAATGATAAGTCAAGTCCAGTGATGCAAATTTGTCATTCTGAACACCCACTTATGTTTTCCAAAAAGAAAATAATATTACAGTGTGAAACAACACACCTATTTGTGCTACAGAGTGGTAACAGGAAAAGTAAATGTGCTGTTTCAAACCATACTTCTTAGCTTCATCAGCCTTTCGTGAAATGCTTCTACTTGGAACTTTTCTGCTGTAAAACTCTGGTCACCCAAATATCATTGTAACTGAATACCTCCAAATATTCTTTAACAACATAATATTTTTTCAGCAGTGGAAATTCCCATACAAATCTATTCAGTCTTTCAGTATAAATAACTCTGAAGATAACCTTCCAGACACATTTTCTCATTTGACTGATGTATGAGTAGGAAAGTATTATTTCTTCACACACCCTCCATTTGAGGTTGACCTAACACCAACACAGAATTCATGTTGTGCCTGTCCATATCTGTTCTCAAATTATGTTATTTCTTATATAAATATACTTACATTTCTTTAATATTTTCAGGTTAATAAATTAATTTCAAATATCTGTTTCCATTGTCATTGGATTTCACCTGGGAATGTACATTAGCATCTGTGACTCTGTTGACTAAGCATGAGAACTGTGGTGTAATCACTGTTGAATGCCTGATTGCTTCTTATTTATAGTGTGATGGCAAATGACATTGTTAATGTGGTATACATATCCTCTGCTGACTGTTGTGATGTAAAAGCATTGCTTTATTTATGCATTTCCACTTTGTTTTCATACATACATGTATTCCACTATTGATGACATCCCCCATTAATGTTGTGGCTCCCCACAAAGAAGTACTCCCTGACTTACGTAAATTTAACATCAACACACCTTCCTATGTTTTTTAATTCGAATTATTAGTAAAGACAAAAAATAATTGTTTTATCTCTAACACAAACATGAGATTTCAAAGAGCCAAAACGAGTGATATGAGAGTCAACTGAATAACATATTGACTGATGGACATTTGGGCAATGACAACAAAGGGCTTAAATAATGTCATTTACACACAGCAACTCTATCTTTAAAATGGCTCAGAAAATCATTTAAGCCTAACTGGTAATGTTCCAACAATCGATACTGCCTACACACTGTTACCACAGCTACTGCTTAGTGACAGAACAATACATATAGTAACAAGTGATGTATTCCACGTATCAGACATTTAGTGGGATTTGCATCAACATATTTTTAAAACTGTTGTTGAAATATGTTGCATTCATTAATTTGACTCTAACCCACGTTCAACCATAATGTAAATAATTACATTCTAATATTTTGTTTTGGAAGGCTTGAGCCTGAAGATGAGAATGATCCTGTGAGACATATATATAATGGGAATATAATGATTTCATAGGTAAGAGCACACTAACAGGACAGATAACCATTTACCTTGCTCAGGATGTACCATGTTAGTGTGTTTAAGTTACATTTTCATGTTATGTCAGCCTAAAATTACAAAAAAGGTAACCATCACACATGTCTAATAAAAATAGTATGTGTAGGAACAAAATTCATGTCTGTTTATATGGAAAAACATCTTGGCTTATATAGTTTCAAATTTCACAGCCATTTCTATCAACACAACTGCTGTGTACAATTAGATATACTTGTTTGGGGCAGGATGATGGCTTGCAATCCTGCGTATTATATGTTTTTCACACATAGGTGTTAAAATAAAATGTGCAACCAACAGTTTCTAGAGCTAAGAGTCTGCAAATTACTTTAGTAATAATTAATACTCCAAAAGTTCTCATTTCATGAAATCATCTCTGAAGAAGATATGTTAACTGTAAAATGACATGAAGTCTTAATCTTGCCAGTTACACACACTGTTGTAAGCCTACTGCATCTAAAATTTTACAAGCAATTATTTAATGCAAAATGTTTACAGCTAACACAACATTAATAACAGAGGAAGAAAGAGTTATAATTATTGCCTGAGGAATTTGCATGTAAGACAAAAAGTGAATACATCCTAATCAGTAACATATGGCATGTAATGTCAATATTGGAACTGTTACACATACAGTATGTCGTAGGTATACCATTACTGCTGTATTAATTTATGGACATCTTGCTTGAGATGAGTATGTCAATAAGCACTGTATGTATTTCATGTCCATTATTCCTAATGGCATAGCATTGCCATATGACTATTGGTTGAGAGCTGAAAGAGCTGTACCATACTCTGTTCATTTCCATACATACAAGAAGATAAAATTCATTTCTCCAACATGTGTATTTACAAAATCCTATTCAAGGATGGGAGATGACTTGGCTACACACCTGTAAAAACCTCGTTTCAAGTAATACTTTTCCCTTTCCTTATACAGAAATGCTGTATTATTAAAAGACTTCCTTCCATAAAATGCATCTTTGTGTTTTAAGTTTTATAGATATTTTCTTGTACATGTGAGCTTTAGAAATTTCATTGCAAGATTCTCTGTTATATTTCAGGACAAGTCTGGAGTATGCAAGTTTTTATTCTCATGGAGGAACACGTCCACCTTTGCCTGCAATACGTGCGCTAGGTTCCGCATTGTATGATAATCCAGGAACACTACTCAATGGTCACCTTCGCCAGTTGACACAGCAGCAGTTACAGCAGCACAGGCTGAATATCAACAATCTGAAGAGCACACATCTCAGTAGCCATGAGCATTCAGACTCTGGTCTCAGTGCTGAGTCACATGAATATAGCCCATACAATAGTGAGAGGTTAGTCTTTGTTGTTGTTCAGACTGAACATTGTATATTAACATAGTGGCAAAGTGCTCACTGGGATCACACATTATTACACTTCTTATATTTTTTTTAGAAATTCTCCATATTGGAAAGGTTTTGGAAATAAAATGTGTAGATCATAATGAGATCTGTATTGTATACCATGTACATATTTTGTGTGTGTGTGTGTGTGTAAAGAACAATTTTTGTAAAGAAATGTTTCATTATAGCTTTGAGGTGGGATTGTCTAGTTAGTGTAGTATGGGGTGGATGATCTTGGGTTCAATTCCAAGCAGAGGCAAGAGATTTTTCTTTTCTCCAAAACATCCAGACTGGATCTGTGTCCCACTCAGCCACCTATTCAGTCAGTTCTAGTGGCTGTTTCCAAAATGGTAAAGTTACTGCAGTTTGAATTTGATCACTTCCCTCCATCTAGTGTTAAAGGTTAAGTTTAAGTAGAACTATAACTATATTCCCCCATATGCCTTCATGGTGTGTGCACAGAGAGCTGTAGGTACATTAGTTGTGTATGAGGCTCAGATACACAGATCTTGTGTTTACCTGGTAAGTTTTAGTGAAGGTCAAATTCCGTTGAAAGACAGGCGCTCAAACTGAACATCTCCAACCCTGAAGTATTCCATGCAGATTACTCAGTATGTAGTTGCAGGAGCATACTAAAGTTTCAACATTTCCAGAGAGTTGCAGTTTCAGTTTCTAAGGCAAAGTAAGTGACAACAGAAATAATTTTCATAGCCATAAATACAATACAATATAATTAAAATTAGGAAGTACAAATGCAACTTAACAGCCAGATGCTCTGAAACTTCATATTGTAAAATCTGAAATCTCTGACACTTCTGGGACCGAAGTTTTGCCAGATATCTAAGTTTTCAAGATATTTAAATGGTATACATAGTATGTATTGTAGTGTCTAGCAACATGAGGGACACTCTAACCATTTAATTTGTCATTTCATATTGCATCACATGTTTTCGTGCCGCATTTTGTATTAGTTTTCATCATCATTTGTGTATTGTGGTGTATACGTAAAATTAAAAAACAACACACTAATAATTGGTCACTGAAATCTCAGAATCAGTGCAGGGTGCTGCCAATTGGTAGAACAGTGAAAATTTATTGACCTGTTAGTCAGTTTCTCATCAATAGAGCTTTCCAGATCACCTAGTGATGGATGTCGCAGCATTTACAGTTCTCTTACTGTAAATACAGGTAAAACAGTGTTATTGTTTCTCACTTGCTAAACCCATCCAATTTTACTATACACCTTCCTCATCTCAGTCTTTTGCAGAAGGCAACCAGTATTCACATGACTGAAGAAGTTTCATGGGTCCATAATTTCACCAACAAAATCAGTTTACTTATACTTGAGGATTCCAGGACTTAGTTACTACTCTTAATTGTAAATTTACTGTAATTGTAATTATCCATATTAAATATCATATACAACTGTATGTTCTTATCAAACTGAGGTTGAAAATTACTGTTAATGAGGATTGTTGTATTTATATGCTGTATTAGATTCAGTTTATAATATAATTACAAACAGTGTTGAATATTTTATAAGAATATCTAACTGTACTTAGCACTATCCTGTACTTTCTCATTTGGCTGATGTTGCTGATAATCATTGCTGCTTTTCAGTACTCAGAACCTGTCCTGAAGTAATGTAGGCATGTGATGTGCATATGTTGCAGGTTGAGTGAAGGCCCAAGATATGCACAGACCACAAATCTGTCTTCTTCACAACCTCCACTGCCTACTTTAGTGAGTACAAGTGCCATTAATTCCCGCATTGGGGCCCCAGTCCAGAGTCGGCTATACCCCTTCAGCTCAATGCGGGTATCTTCAACACATATGACTCCTGATCCAGATACTGTACATAGAATTTGGAATGACCAAAGGGCAAGAGGGAAAGGGAGTGACAGGTTGGTGACTGGGGCTTCCAGTGATGGTGGCGGATTAGCTTGGATGTCTCCTGGGGCTCCACCCATGGGTACCTACCGCACTCTGCCTAATACTACAACTCCTACTGATGCTAGTAACATTAACAATAATTGGAGTGGGAGTGTAAGAAGCACCCGCAGTGGGGATGGAAGTACTAGAAGAGGCCCACTTTACTTCAGGGGTCACCAACCCAACACTTCTGGCATTCTCAGGGACTCCAATAAATTTAATGTGAGTATTGCATTTGTGATATGGCTGTGAAATACTTCATGCAGAAGTTGTTCATAGAAGTGTTATTGTTCAATTCAAGCACGGCTGCTTCAGTTTTACAGTACATGAGGTATTGCCACAGTTTCAATGTAATATTACTTTTATATTTTCCACATTCTTTGTTCTTGTGACTTTGCTTGATGGAATTTTAAACTTTTTTATTTTGTGCCTTGGAACTTCTCTGTATTTTAATCTTAATTATTGCATTATAGCTTTACAGTAGATACTCTTAGTGCATTATGCATCCTTTTTCCTTGCATTGCTTTCACAAGTAGAAATAGTGATTAACCCCATCTACAATTACATGCTAACAGACTGTACAGACTTCAACAGACTGGGACTGGTATGACATTACTTCAAACTCTTTCACCTGATATACAGTATCTCTGATGCAGGTACAGGAGAACAATAATGTATTCTACTAGACACAAATACACATTATAACATATTCAGAAAGGAACATACCAATTTAAATGTGACGGCCTATTGTATAGTTTTCAGGTGTAGAGTATTTGGACTGTAGGGAAGGGAGAAGTCTACAGAACTTAACGTGGATTATTAATCCAGGCTTTATGCTTTGGAATGAGAGTTTTATGTCTGCAGAACAGTTAAAGAAATTCCATATCCTGTTCCAAAAATGGAAAGAAGCTTCTAGCAAAGGATCGTTAGAATGTGGGATTCCTTAGCAGAATGGCTGAGGGCCTGTGTTTGAGCTTCAGAGCTAAGCTTGTTGGTTGTGTGGTGATGATGCAGCAGACGACAGGAGTAACGGACGCACGACCGAGACGAGGAGGCTGGGGGGACCTCCGGGGAGGGGGCGACGCAGGACTCACGATGACCACGGAGCTGCGGAGGTCGCGCTCAGCCAGCTTAGAGCTAATCCTCTCACCTCTCATACAAAGCACGTACCAGTGAGTATCTGACCCCCACTGCCTGCTCACCTGCTTGCTTGCCTGCTGCTTGCATTCATCTTCCTCTGTTGAGCATCTATCCCTTGTTGCCTGGCATTCAGGAACATATCACTTTGTACCTGAACTGCACACCTAATGTAGCAGCTGTAATGAGTCCTTGCCTGCACATCTGTTGTTACCTCCTGCTGATGTTTGAGATGCAAAAATACTCAGTGGTTAACCAGTAGCACAGGTGTACCCATAGCCTTTACTGATTATTTTAAAACTTATTGCATTCCAGTTGATGCAGATGTAAATTCATTACCATGGCTGAAACATTACTGTTTGCATAATAGTTGTTTTAAAGGTTTAAATATGTAATAATTATGTATGCCATTGTTTCTCTGATAGTTAATGCAACTTCAGAAGGGATCTGAATGGTGACATATTAACCTTTTTCGTGTTTGGGTTTTCAGGAAAAGATAGTACACAGTTTTATTTAATGATTTCCTAGGCATGTACAAATTCACTGTGCAGGTTGCAAATGATTAGCTTCAGTACTGCTGACAGTTTCTTTTCACTAATATTATTACATAACAAAGATGTACAGAAGAGAAGGATCAGTCTTCAAGTGCTATATATCTCATGCATAGCATGGGAAGTATTTAATGGTTCGAACATTTTACTGGAAAAGATTAGAAAACATATATTTGTTCATTTTGCCTTCAACTAATAGTGCCTATTTCAAACCATGAAAAAAGATAACCAAAAATGGGAGGTTGATTTGTTAAACTGTTGTTATTGTGAGATTAGTGGTTTATAATGACATAGCATGCAGCATAGTCATTGTGCATTTTATTTTATTTTCATGTAATCATAATTCCTGGGTAGCATGATTTTAAAATAGTAATTTTATTTTAATCACTTATTTAAATCCTTTGTGTACTTAAAAATTATGGTAATGAGTTTGTAATATCAGTGAATTTTCTTAATTTTTTAGTAAACTTCAATACTGATACCTGGTCTGATATGTTTGTTGCAGACAAGCACGGTGATTGGCTCTTGTTGGACCAATGACACAGCCACAATTCGAGAAGATGATGAATCACAAGATCCAGCACAAGTTAGTTCACCAATGCATAAGGCAGCCCCTAGCAGTAATGTGACTGAGCCTGCTACAAACACATCACAACAGTCCAGTGCAAATAATGGTGTACAGGAAATTGCTCATGAAATGAGTACAGAATTATGAGCAGAGTGGGAGTTTTGACATTACACAGAGAGAAAATAAAATAAAACTGTACAAGCAGACCAACCAAAGTCACAAATTAACAGTTTTACTGCCAAGTGGGATCACCACAATAACATTCATTACCTGTATGATGATACAGAGAAAGTGCCATGTTTTCACATCATCAAGTATAAAATCATTTACACAAACTAAGATTCAAGGTAATAAAGTGAAGTCTAGATTAGATCTTAAGTCATGTCTGTAATGAATCCAAATGTCCATAAATACAGGTGTTCACAGAAGCAATTTTGATACACTATGTCCAAAATGTAACTACAAGATACTGTTTCTTGTACATAAACTTGTCAGGTGGGTGTGTGTGTGTTGTGCCAGTTTTCTCTTGTATATATGCATGCCTGAGCTGTACATAATACACGTTCAATTATGGTGGAATGTGTGTGAATTTTAACATAATCATTTTCTTTCTTATTTATGGCACAGTTTTCTTCATTCTGAGGTGGAGGCAAAGGTAGTGCATAACATGCTGAAATGTCACCACTTGTCAGCAAAATATCATATACAGCAGTAGTCAGAAGTGAAGAAATGTATATCTCTCTATGATTAAAACACTCAATGCAAATATAGGTCTAGTGTTGAAAGAGTTAATTAACACCATACTTATAATCACAAATTCTGTTATTAACAGAGTAATCAACAAATCAAATATTACAGTGACCATTTGACCTCTTATTCTACTAAATAAATTCAAAGTATTTAAAAAAAACATGCCAAATAAAGTCTTACACTAATAAGATCTCTAACTTGTGTAGTCTACAATTTGATTCATACAGTGAGCCATTGTTGAGAAAAATATTTGAGTTTGATTTGTATTATATTTGGTCCATATGGACCAAAATTAAATCTGCCTGACAACTTTGAGTGTGGACCCTCAATATTGATTTTTATTAAATTCCATTAAGTAAATTTATAACTTAAATATATGAAATGTGGCAGAAATTATTTTTGTCTTAAACGATCGTTTATAGGCCATTTTTTTATAACATGAGTAGAAATTTTAATTTACTATCTTGATGGTATTTTGCTGTACAGGGGTGCATATAATGCATGAAGAATGTGTGGATGTGTTGAATGTTCCATTTCAAAATTAAATGTAAATGGAGTACACAGATTTCACTAGTAGGTTTTGCAAAATGTGTTCATCATTTATCGTGTATTACAGTCTGTGAATGGTGTGTACTGCAACAGTGTTTGTCATCTTAAATGTTGAATGTGTTTTCACCTTTTTATATTATGAAGGAAGAAAACATTTTTATAATGATAATTGTTGTTACTGACAGTTTATATCCTGACTTGCTATCCAAATGTTGTCAAATGCATAATTGTGAAAAAAAAATGCATATATAAGCTAAAAAATTGTTCTTTTTTATGAATTACTTTTCCCACACTACATTATTTAACTTAGCATGGCAGGGGTGATCAACTGCATAGGCACACGCCAATTTTTTCTTGGGAGGGTCTGACCCTGAGGCTATATATAATTTATGCTTGATTTAAGAATTCTGTTCTGAAAATCATGTCAAAATCTCCAACCTGACATCTAGGCAGGTTATGGTGAAAATTATAACTAACTCAAAAAGAAAAAAATTACATATTTTTAAGTTTTTATGTATTTTTCAATATTCCAATGTACTGGTCATCATCCATTTTCAGTAGATGATTTAGGTTGTAGCATAAATCATGCGAAACCTTTGCTGTAATCAGGTCTATGAAATCTGTGTTTTTTTTTAATTTCACTTTGAGAAGGGGGGGGGGCAGCTTCCCCCCTCCCCCCTCCCGTGGGTGCGCCAATTCTGAATTGGGTAAAAATATGCTGGTACGCCATGTAGTACTCCTTTTTATCCCTGAATCTTATGCCAGTAATCTGTCTGTTGAGGTACGCACAATATTATATCACTTGTAGATATTGTACATCATTCAGCTTCATTTTCAAAATCAAGTAGAAATGCAGTGAGGAGGAGATTCAGTTAACATTATACACAGGGGCAATAATGTGTCATTGTATTTCAAATTCTCTTGCTTAAACTACGTAGCTGTGTTAGAGGATGTTGTTTCCTACTTTGTAAAGAGACCCATTTAGTTTTTAAAGATGGTGAATATGTGTACATCACACAGATTTTTTGTAAAGATATGTTAACTTCCCAAAATTGCAAGTGCCATCATATTCCAGTCTCAAGTGTTTCACATACGTTTTGTTTCCATCAATAAGTTCTAAACCATTACAAATAATAACTCTACTGAAGATTGTGTGCATAAAATATATCCCACTTATTGGAAGAGAAAGTAGTGTCCATAGAAGCTAAAGGATAGTGATTGGCCAGTTAAACAAAAATGAAAACCATTTAAAAGTTTCGTGGACCTCTTTCACAGCATCTGTCATACTAGGGACAGATAACAAATGCACACAAAATGTATGTCTCAAGACCTGAAGGGAAGAATGAACTTGAGAGACATAAATGTAGGTGGAAGAACAATGAATCTTAGAAAAAGTGGCTATCAGGTGAGAGACTGGCTTTATCTGGCTATGGACTGAAAACGGTTCTTTTTTAAGTTGTGGTTGTAATAATTTTCATTGTCTTTCTTACCTGCACAGTTCATCAGCATGTTTGCAAGACAGTCTATCCTCTGCAACCAAACAGCAAACAGCCAATCAGAGCACTGAAATTTCATTAGCATTATAACAGCATCCTTCAACTCATACTACAATCTTATCAGAAGAAATAACATGCAAACCAAGACTGCATTCATCTTGTTAACTGAAGCAAGATACATAAAGCAAGAACCCTCAATATGTGTTCAGTAACAGTTACCTTACAGTGAACATGAGTCTGTTCATTCTAGGGCTTGGTTTTCTGCATCATGAACATCCACGAATTTTTAGATGTCTCATGCCTCCGTGAACATCCTTGCACATGGTATTGTAATTTGGGGTTCCTCTGGAAGCATTAATATAGATACACATAACATGGTCAGAATTCTGTAAGACACCCTTCTTTCAGTAGTAATTCCAGCACTTCACTAGCACATTTCTTCAAGATATGGTCACAATCACTTTATTGAAAGACACTACCAAGCTAATCTTATTTCAATGTCACATTGTACCAATAATGTAGCATTTCAACAGAACTATATACCATTCCAAAATATGTTTAAAACCCATACTATTATTCCACTGCAGCATTTACATTAGAGGGAATATGGTTCATCACAACTCTGTGGTTCATCTGGAACAGGAGAAAAATAATTTTTTAAGATATTTGTGTGTGTGGTTGTTGAGCTGTGGAAGAGTGGTTTGGTGTGAGTTGAGTATGGTGGACTTTGAGAGATTTCACAGAATTTGCTAGAAGTGTCAGTATTCTGTGTGCCTGTATTAGGCCCAATAGGTAACATCAGTTCTGTAAAAAGGAAGCAGTGAACAGGTCCATTTATTTATTTCCCTATTTCATGTCGTCCCAGTAAAGGATAGAATATTCATAATACACGCATGTGTTCATATGGACATCGAAGTACCCAGAAAGCCAAGAAGTATATACACAGTTTATTTTGCTAATGGAAATACAGTACATCATTTTACTTAAAATTGGAGAACTACAGTGGGCTTAAAATGAGATAATGAAAATGTACACATAACGTGTGACGTCTTACCCCAGGGAATAAAGGAAACTGTTTTTAATATGATAAAACATATAAGACAAAAGGGACATAATTTTAATAATGTTTTTAGTTCACAGTGATTAAAACAAATTTTATAGTGAAATGCATATTAATTCAAATGACATCTAATGAACTTTGAATTGTGTCATCCTCATTGTGTGTGTGAAAACTGGAGAGGGTATGTAGTCAAACACACTTATGTCAATTAAGATGTTTTAATGACTATAACTAGAAAAACTACATGCTTCGGCACTTATTGGTCATCGTCAGGTTTTCTTCAAGAGAACCTGACGATGGCCAATAAGTGCCGAAGCATGTAGTTTTTCTAGTTATAGTCATTAAAACATCTTAATTGACATAGTTGTGTTTGACTACATACCCTCTCCAGACATCTAATAAAATCGTTTGGATTGCAGAATGAGAACAACATATGTAGTAAATATAGAACAGGCCAGTCCCCTGTGTATCTTTCTGTAGGAATATTTCTCGGGGAATGTAATGAAAATAGTTGTTATTTGAAGAACATTTTAATGAATAGTTCCAAACCGCCCCTCCCTCCCGCCAGTATTCTAGAAATTATGCCTCTGAACGTAGCTGTAAGACTCAACATTTTTAATGCAAGACAATATAAACAACTTTCTCATTGCATAGATTTCTACTTCTGCAAGTCTGTTAGTGATTTTGTGGTATCATTTATTTCAATTTCAGTTTATTTTTTCTACGAAAAACATTTTACTGAAATGCACATTCTGTATGTGTAAAATTCGTTGGACATAACCTCGAAGTTCTGCACTGTCGCCATTTTGCCTTCCAAAGCGTCTTACACACACACACACACACAATGTGCATTTGTGGGCACGATCTAACCCCAAACCACGTCTCAGGCATCTAGCTTCAGTGGTTTAATCGTTCCTGCCATGAAGGCATACAAGAGGAGAAAACATTAGCTCCATTCTATCTTATTCTCGACATGAGATGAAGGTGAGTGGTAAGCTCCAGGCCCCTGCCGCTTTTAACCCATGGAGAGAGATCCCCGCACCTATTAGGTAGGACGTTTGCATCAGACTCAGAGCTGGTCTCGACGCTTTAGAAAATATAAAAAAGTCTTATTCCCGCTGGTATCGAACCTCGATTCCTCGGTCATCCATCCCGCACGCTGAAGACAACAACAGGGAAACAGACGGAAATAGCTCACTATCGTATCCGTTGGAGGGCCGGAGGAGGAGATTTCGACTCCCAAAAGGATAGGAATTTTTCTCTTGCCAAACTTATGCCTTTTTGGTCCACCGATCTTTCAGTTAAATAAACGTCAGGGTGCGAAGTTCATCAGACCTCCAGTTATGATGTTAAAAACAGAGCCAATCCACCATTAGACTTCCAAGTTTGTTGTTCACGTAAAAAGAGAATCTGATGTCATCGCCGTCATTTAAAATCCCGAACTTCGTCCACACTACTTTGAGAGACACGAATTAATCATGATCGCTGCTTTTATTATTTCGGTATGGTGTTCAAATTTGAGGTTCAAATTGGCTGAGCATGTGGCTCGACTGGCGGATGTAAAGGATTATATATGTAATTTTGACAGAGACTCTTAGAAAGCGGCTGCTTGGAATATTAAGAATACTGGTTATCATCAAGATGAATCTTACAGAAATAAAGTTGTGAAACAGGGTCATGGATGGAATTATCCCAGGATCCTGTCCGAATCAAGGGATTAGTGAGGTTGTATTCAAGAAAACTCTTTCCTGCTTCTCTTCCATACGATTTCAAAAGATAAGAAAAGGAACCACATAAACAGTAGTGTGCTCTAAAGTGTAATGCACTTGAAAGTCTTGAAGAAGACTAAACTCATCAGTGGGTTACCTTGCTGACTGGGTAGCTAATGGCAGAAAATGACAAGAAAGTGCTGTGTCATTTTAAAACCCACTTTCTTGCGAATAAAAGTTTTTTTTTTTGTACTTAGTTGGTTCAGTGGCGAAATTTTTCTCTCCCTGCGGTGTTTGCAAACCGTCAGTGATGTTATTAATAATGTTATTAACAGTTTTACAGGCACAGCAACTGGGAAACTTTGTTGTTGCGGGGAGTAATAACCTCTCACAATGACTTCTTAGTCCACCAACCCAACAAACTAATATATGTAACAAATAAACTGTTTAACAAAAACTACCTTCGGAGATACGAGCTACCTACCTAGTAACCTAAACCACAAAGCAACTATACAACTCTCCAGCTACAAAACCACTCCCTATTTACCTCCCTAAGCACTTACATTATATAGCTACCCAAAAAACTGAAAATGTGCAAGACACGCAATGTACGTGTGAAGTAAGTGCGGGCTGCTTTCGCCTTGACGAACGTGCCAACACGGCCATATTACGTCTACTGCAGACTGTTCATGTTATAAGGTTACTTTTGTGTCAACAGTGCGTTCCCTTAGTATTTTTGGCCTATGTGTGTCACATTTCAATTTTGAACGCGCTACCATGTAATCGCAATAATACGTTCTCTTATTAGGCCTATCGTTGACCTAAACAGTCAGCAACGTAATCAGTACTGAAAGAGTTGCCGTGGGAAAAAAAAGTAATTCGTTCCTCTTGCATTGTTGAGTCATATAAATCGCTCTCAACAGTGATTTTATGGCGATTTGATGTGGTCGGAAAAATAAAACCTATTTAGGTCTTCACTAAATTGGCCGATTTTTTGGTCGATTTTAATCAAATTAGACAGATTTTAATAAAAGTCTCCACTATCAAGTTTAATGAAAGTCCATTCACTGGGTGCCGGACTGTTGCATGCGGACAGACAGCTAATGAAGAAGCTAACAGGCGCTTTTAGCGATTTGTGCGAACGCTCCTAAAACTCGGCTAACCAGCGGCCTAACACCTAACGGCACGGTGAAGGTTTTCCGTCGGGTATCAAAGAGGTATTCCGCTGATCAATAAACTGTGCTTTTAAAAGACCCCAAGTTTCATTATGTGTTTACAAAACACCATCGCTGTAAGTCAGCTCAACATATTTCACCTCACACATCTTGATATCCTAAACATTATTCTTATGAATTTCTTTACGCATGCGATTTGCTTGTCCCTTCAAATTATTCATTAAATATGTACGTGAATGGTGGCCGCGTTTCCTTCGCTTTACGAGTGTACAACAGAGCCACGTGAGCTGCAATTTACTTGTCTCATTTGAAAAACTGAGATTGATTATAAATATGGAGTTGGTACCAGCACCCTGCTGCGGAGAATGAGGCAAAACGTGAAATCTGTCAGTAGCAATAACCACTCTCACGACCAGGAGGACCGTGCGGCGACTCAGGCGGTTATTCGCTGGGGTCTTATCTCGGTGGCTCGGATGCAAACCCTACCAGTCCATATGGGATTTGTGGTGGACAAAGTGATATTGGGAACGGCGTTTCTTACAGCATTGGGTTTCCTCCTGTCATTATCCCCTCCTCCCCCCCCCATTATCCATCTCATATTTCATTCACATGCTCCTGCCACATAATCTCATAAATTAAGAGCGTCATCGAATAAAACACTTCTTCCCCAACCCACCCTCCAACCCATCCAAAATTTCAGTTTAAAACTTCCCCGGTTATGAGCAGGAGCGCCAACTGCTTAGTTGTGACTTTACCTACGAGTTACAAACGACGTTGACTAAACAGAATAGACTTCCTGTCTCCTGAGATGTGACGTCATATAGTCTTCTACAAAATTATGATATTTCTGAAGATCGCACCACCTTTATCTCCTGGGTAGAAGAAGGAGGAAGAAAGTGCATGCCTAATGTTGCTAAATTTCTACCTCATTCTATTACATCATATCCCAGAGTATATCCTTCGTTTAATTGTGACATATAGTGCAAAGGATGAATACCGGATAGTAACTGAAAAACTGTGAGTCAATAATTAGCTGAAGGTGAAATATTTTCGCGCATGGTTTCAGTGAAAAGTTATTTCGTGTGTGATGAATTAAAAGCAGGCTATAATTAGAAGTAGGCTATAATTAAAAGTAGCCTATAATTATCCGCAACAAACCAAAATCATCAGAAATGTCAGTTTTGTGGGTGGCGGTTACATTGCACGTATGGAATTCAATTACAAAATCATCTACTTTCTTTTGGCATGTCTTACACCTTGTTCTTCTTGTTTTATCTTCTTGTCGCTCTTTAACACCTTCTTCTAATTCTTCTGCAATATTCTATCCAACATCGCGTGGAAGCCTGAGGATAACCACGAAAATATTTAGCCTCAGTAGAAATATTGTCCGTTCAGGAACTTGAAACAGGTATTTCGCTAGCACTTGTCAGAATCGCTACAAACTAGTTAATCTGCTCGATAACCGGCGGTTGTGTATCGTACCGAGTTAAAATATCTGGGCAATGTCAGAACCATAAAAAAGATTCCATGAAAAGAATCAGTCTTTTCTTAAGAATGCGAAGCTTGGTGTCTGCTGCCATCATTGCCTGTCCTCAGCCTCTACCGGCAATCTGTCTCAACACTGGATTATTCGCATGCCTAATCTTCTGCTGACTTCACAACAAAACTATACCTTACAGCAGCAGACACACTTTGTAAATTACTACGCAAGAATACGTGTTGAGTTAGCCCACACCCTGGCCCAGCCTCAAGCAGCCCGACAGACGACAGCCTCTCCGTAAATTCGCATGCTCAGTACTCACGTTTTGCTTAGCATCAGGAGGTTAAATTAAGTTTTGTTTTGTCGTTTAATGGTAAATTAAAAACTTTAAAAAAGTAAATCGAAGGATACGGTCGTCATCAGATAAATATGATGCAAGCGGTATTTGTCACATGAGTGTAGTGCAGTGTGTGGATGACTAAGATAACTGCTTTCGTGGAACTGTTCTTCTTGACAAGTTACGATACTGTGCTCACAGTACCGGCCACTGATGCATTTCCTGAATCACATCAATACTGTAACACTGCAAGGTCCACATCTTCAAACTCTCTTCCTTCAAGATCAATTGCAATATTATCTTCCAAACTAATACTTTACTTTTTCCTGTGGCGCTTCGACCCGATTCCGGGTCATGGTCTCCCCTTATTGGGCTTCGTGATCACTCTCATTCGACAAACCACACTCGGCAGGAATCCCCTGGGCAAGTGATCAGCCCGATATTCATGCCCCTTACGGGATTCGAACCCGCAATTCCAGCAAAAGAGTGCCCGCAGACCCACGCCTTAGACCGTGCTGCCACTAGGACCGACAAGTCTAATATTTGGTCTTGCAAATATTCTATTCCCTTCAGGTTCGCCGAGCAGAATTAAATGCTTTAAACCTAACATAGCACAAGTGTCTTTATTTTGTTTTTGGCAGAATACGCATTCGTCTATCGTCTACATGTTTTCTATTTACGTCAGTCCCATTGCTGTTTAAAAAAAGGTAAAGCAGCCCCGTTGCAGGCCCGAGGTGCCCAGAGGGTTCCAGGAAGTTAAGGTTCCCAGATTACGTGACAACAGCACAGAGTGGTGTTAAGGTTGTCAACCCTACGCACCGGCCGCCTTTACCCCAAGGAAATGCTCCTGGTACTCGTTTCTGTTAGAGGCTGAGTCAACCCCAGGGCCATAGTGCGATCGGAAGGATTATGTCAATGAAAAATTGCAATTACGCCATCTGGAATCGAATCAGCGATCTTCCAATTTGTAGCACATCACCTTAACCACTGTGCCACCGCGGTCCCCCATTACTGTTTAAAACTAATGAATAAAACAACAGCATAGCCCCTGAGATTTTGAAGTTTTACTCAAACCACCAAGTGATGGGTTAATTTTGTATACTTCCTTCAAAGAACTCAAAAGAATCATGCAAAAAAATAATTGTAACTAGCTGTCTGACTTAAAAAATGTATGGTGACCGGTAGCGGTTATGAAAGCAAGCGAAGTTGTAACACAGTGCATGTTGTTTAGCGAAGAGACTACCTATTCGGAAATTAAAACAAAACAAAAAAGAAGGCATCCCACATACGAAGCTGCTGGCATACTAAGACTTGTCGCGTTTAATGACAGACGACGAGTTACTACAAACGTGTTGTGATTTTTAACGAATGACCATTAGATTCTTCAAGTATATCTACCAAAAACTTGTAAAACTTCCATCTAGAGGCGATAATCTGCAACTCTCACATTCATGGCCCTGTAAAGCTGTGTACCACTTATTAATTAATTATACTGTCTCCCGCCCGAGGCATATTCGATATATGTGATGTGTCGGTAGTAAGCTCCACATCGGTGTGCTTCATGTGATACGGCGTAATTCCACGGAAGGACGGGCAAGATATTAATCAAACATTCTAACTTGGCCTTCCCCTCTGTCACTGATAGTTCCTACAAAAAAGTACCAGAATACGAAACAACGAACACAACAGTAACCCAAACATTAGCCTTCCCAGTTCTAGAAACGCTCTGCGTATTACACATATTCCTACTTCAGCCAACAGTTACACTGCCATAACGCACCCTCATATTTGATGCCATTCAAACTCCGACAAACCACCACGCTTTTTTACTGAATATTTTGGCGGTACGTACCGGTAAACAAAAACAATGTTTAGTAGGACATGTCTTTCCACGCAGATTTGTGGAGGCTAATTGAGCATGGTGGTTTATAAGGGTTTGATTGCATTAGCAGAAACGTTTGGTAACTAGATGTACAGTTCTTATTGTGGCTCTTCTTCCCCATTCATCCGTTACATTCAGCATTTGTTTAATATGGAATTCTATGAACATTAAAGACAAGGTTAATGCTCTAACAATACCTAAAAGACGTATATCCTTTCATCTGAATTATTCCTATGATTTAAGTAAAGGTTAATTTACGTCCGTCCTTGGAATGCATCAAACTAGAGAATCATTAAAAGCGTGCCGCAAAATTATTGTACAGTTACCATACCGTAATCCATCCAAATAAGTCTTGTGTCTGTGGCACCATTTTGCTTTTTCAGTACGCCTATACGATTAAAGATAACACAGTTGTATCTCATTATGTTGATGACGATTCAGCATAAGATAAATAAAATGATAAACACAATTTCTAAATTCTTACATGCGTGTTCACTGAAAAATTTACTTCAGAATACATTAGGTACCATAATGGCAATTTTAGGTCGTATGCCGACGTATGGTCCCATATATTTTAGAAAGATATATTTGATCGTGTGTTTGTACGGGAATTTTTTTACTCTGAATACTGGGACAGCATGTTTTTTCCAAAATGTTGTTCCATTCTACCTGACACTTGGCATCAGAACACTGAAGACCGTCATCTTAAAATGACATAGCTGTTTTCTTTATACTCAAAGCAACAGGCTTCTTAAAGAACCGTTCCATAATGTATACTGATAGGAGTTTAAAGACACTAAATCCTTCAGAAATGCATTTCTATCCTTTGTAGAAGGCTGGGATGAAATAACGGAAGAGTTATCACTCTAAGCATTGAGCGCAGTGCAAAAGTAGTTGTCCTACTAACAGCATTCGGTGAATGAAAAGTAGTGCCGGATACATCCACATCAACGCCAGCGAGTTCGGAGTATGTCAGGTCTGATACGGCTTCTCAAGAATCTATTTTAACATATCTATGTTACCCTAGTTATAAGCGAGGATACAGATTAAATATTTGTTCCTTCTGACAATTTGTTATGAATCACATTACTGCTTTTAACCATTTAAAGGCTAAAGCAAACCAGAATCATAATTAAATCCTGGGCTCGTACCGAGCAGTAAACACCCTCCTCCTCGATTATAAAAACTAATATATTAATTATATGTAGGTAAATAATCGCTGTTTGTTCTGAGAACCATACAAAACACTAAGAAGCACCGTAGTCTGAGTATAGAATTTGTTAACATTAAACCTGATGTCACGTAAAGTAACCAGTATGCTTTTAAGTATTAATGCACACAATTTGTTAGAATAAGGCTAGATACGTTTCGAAATCGTCGCCACATAAGTGGGGGATCGTGGCAAAATACATAACTTTGGAATTTGCAAAAAAAAAATGTGTAGAAGGGGCCAATTAGCCAGCCATTCTGTTAAAACTTGACTTTGAGCAAGTGGAAAAATTATTATGCCTGAATCTGATGTTTAATGGACCGTGCTGGAGTAGTGTCCGCACCTAACCTCCAACATGCAGCAAACCAAGACCGAAACGATCAATGCGGTAATCAACATCATAGTCGTGAGCTCCTGATGATGGGCATAGTAATGCCCGAAACATGTTGAGCCTATAAGAAGTACAATAAAATAATAAGTGGCATCTAGTTGGTTTTTTATTCTTCAGTTATTACGCCTGAGTTTGCCACGTCCATATTCTAGATTGCGGCTATTATTTGCTTACAATCTGATTAGCCAGAATATAATAATTACTAAGAACGATGCGAAATGAAGAGTGCGATAATTTTCGTGAAATAGATAACACATCGATATTTCTCACAGTTGAAACCTCAAGGAGGAATACTGTACCTGCAAGTGGTATTTCTGACTAACTACATGAATATGTTAATATAATCCCTTTTTTGGTACCGTCGAGCCCGGATAGCGTTGTCGGTGTAGGAACTGCAATGAGCACTGGATAGCCGTTCTCGAATTCAAGCTGGACCAAAAGATCCATATCTTCTCGAAGTTTTCAAACTGGCTCTAGGATCCATCCAGGCTCATATTTAGTGGGTATCGGGACGCCCCGAGTATAAGAAGTGACCGAGTTGTGAAGCCGACCGCTAATCTCCGTCCACTCCCGAGGTTGAAAATTAGTGGATCTGGGCCTCCACTTCCCCTAAGCCTTCATAATGTGGGCAGGGACAACTTGGCTCTGCACCATTACATACTTTGACAAGATTTTTCGATCATGCGTTTCCATCATTTTTACTTATTCAAAATGCGTATTTTGAGTACAGCCCTCAAAGAGAACCGTAGTCAAACGTAGCACACGTAAGGCTATTCCACGAAGGTGTAAGAGGCCGCATTTGGTAGGACACGCTGGCGGAACGTTGACAGTCCCTGCCGTAAGGTGTCGCTAATGGGGTTTTCGTTGTTTTCTTTTCTGTGGAAATCTACCAGTATTCTACACGACGAAATGTGTCCCATAATCAACAAAAGATTCGATAGCCCTGGTCTAGGCCTTCATTTCTGACTCTAAACTAAACTAAAAACTAAACTCCGTGGCCTTAGTCCGCACGCGAACTATACCGACAGAGCGGCCGCCGCCGGTCGGCGAAGTTAGTGCCAACTTTTGCGGATGGAGGGGTGTCACGTGGTCAGCGCAACGG
>Ga0123354_10000584_pt1 | contig 37748 bp, 31 predicted proteins | sample TergutLab28metaG_2_FD_97872 | JGI IMG/M metagenome (GOLD analysis project Ga0123354, IMG submission 97872) | Labiotermes labralis P4 segment gut microbial communities from Petit-Saut dam, French Guiana - Lab288 P4 | ecosystem: Host-associated > Arthropoda: Insects > Digestive system > Gut ... | reverse complement strand
GGTCCGAGTCGACCAGGCGGTAGTATTTCGCGTTGTCGATCCCGCGGAAGCTCAGGGTCGGGCCTTGGTGGTTGCCCTCGGCGGTGTGGTTGTACACCACGTCCAAGATGACTTCGATATCGGCGGCGTGCAAGGCTTTGACCATCGCCTTGAACTCTTGTACCTGCTGGCCGGAGGAGGCGAACGCCGAGTAGCCGTTGTGCGGTGCGAAGAAACCGATGGTGTTGTAGCCCCAGTAGTTCGACAGGCCCTGGGAGACCAAGGACGAATCCTGGACGAACTGGTGCACCGGCATGAGCTCGACCGCGGTGATCCCCAACGACGTCAGGTGCGCGATGACTGCTGGGTGGGCCATCCCCAGGTAGGTCCCACGCTGGAAAGGTGGGATGTTTGGGTGCTGGGCGGTCAGGCCCTTGACATGAGTCTCATAAATCACCGAGTCGTGATACTCGTGCTTCGGCGGACGGTCATGGCCCCAGTCAAAGTACGGGCTCACGACCAGCGACGTCATCGTGTGCGGCGCCGAGTCCAGCGCGTTGCGCTGCTCTGGGTCGGAGAACCGGTACGAGTACAGCGACTCGTGCCCGTCGACCTGCCCGGCGATTGCCTTGGCGTACGGGTCGAGCAGCAGCTTCGACGGGTCGCAACGGCGCCCAGCGGCAGGGTCGTACGGGCCGTGCACCCGGAACCCGTAGTGCTGGCCGGGCGCCACAGCCGGCAGGTATCCGTGCCAGACGAACCCGTCTACCTCGGGCAGGTCGACGCGGGCCTCCGTGCCGTCCGAGTCGATGAGGCACAGCTCGACCCGCGTGGCGACCTCGGAGAACAGCGCGAAGTTGGTCCCCGAACCGTCGTACGTGGCGCCGAGGGGGTAGGCGTGGCCCGGCCATATATGCATGGCTCCACCTAACCAGGCTTCGCGTGTCTCGCCTAGTCAGCCAACACTGTCTACGCGTGGACGACAGACCCCTGGGACGTGATCGTGTCGGCGGAGTGGTCGTCGAACCAGCGGCCCCCGTCGGCCAGGTAGCGGAACGTCACATCAGTCCCCGCCGGGACCTTCACCTGGACGCTGGCCGTGCCGTTCGAGCGTTTGCGCAGCGTGTGCGCCCCTGGGGTCCAGTCGTTGAAGGTCCCCACGACGCTGACAGTTCCCTTCAGCTGGTCTTGGGGCAAAGTGAAGGTCAGCGACCGGGTACCAGAACGGGTCGGCTTGGACAGCTTGAGCACAGCGACGTTCCTCTCGTATGACTCGTGTCTCAGATGGCAGGACTCACATGAACCACCTTATGACAAGTCTGCCCGCGTCTGTGACACCAGCGAAGCCGCCGCGCCGAACACCCTCTACTTCTCTGCGACGATCTCCACCCACGTTGAATCATCGGACGATTCGCTGACGAACTGTGTCCCGTCCTCGGTCGTGATGACCGTCGACCCGTCGACCTCCTCGACCGACACGACCACCAGCACAGTCCCGTCCTCGAGCGTCAACGTCATGGCATCAGGGTCGAACACACCGTCGAACGCGTCCTTGGTGGTCCTGCCCGGCAGGCGCGGTTGCACCGTCTCCGGAAGGTCGTCGTCGGCTTCTGGCACCCCTTCCTCAGCCTGCTCCGCGTCCTCGCCAGTCTCAAGGCCGGACAGCGCGGGGGTAGGCGTCTGCTGCGGCGGCAGGTCGGAGTCTGCGAGCGTAAGCGGCGCCATGGCGGGGGCTGTTGAACCAGGCTTCGGGCCACCTTCCTGGTCGTCACCGTAACCGATCGACGTCAGGATCGGGTCGTTGGGGTTGAATGCCCAGACGTAGGTGCAATCGGTGGCGGGTGGTTGTCCGAACGCTGGCTGCGGTGTCGCGCCAGAGTAGTGGTAGTAGTCGCCGGCGTTCTCGTACTCGAACGCCAGTGCCAGGTACGAGTAGTACAGACCGACGTTCGGGAAGTTGCCGCCGCCGGTGCCGTTGACAGTCACAGAGAACTGGATGTCGAACTTGAAATACCCGTTGACGATCTCGGACGGTGCTGCCTGAGGGGTGAACGTCATCGTCCACACTGGCCCCATGTTGGTCGCAGTGATGACCTTCCCGGATGCGGTGACGGTACCGGTCGTCGATACCGTCCACGTCTTGCCAGGCCCGACAGCGATCTTCAGCGTGGTGCCGTCGGTCCAGGGAGCCGTGGACGAGATGCGGTCTGTCCACGCCTGCGGTACAGCAATGCTGATCGTCACCGGCTGTCCGATGGCCGACTCGGGAAGCCACGGGCTGTACGAGACATTGGACGTAGCACCCTTGTTGACGGTGACCGCCGCCGGCTTCGGGCTGTCGGTTGAGCAAGTGTCGCGCGTCGGGTCGGCCAGTTGAACAGCACCGCCGCCATCCCCGCCGCCTTCCAGGACGCAGCCGAGGAAGATGCCTCCCCAGACGTACCCAGGGTCGCACCGCGAGATCTCTTCATTGCCGGAGCCTTCGGTGATGACCGTCGTAGCGGTCCAGGTGTTGTTCGCCAGTGACGGGTCGGGGTCTGTGCTGGAGACTGTGGCGGTGTTGGTGATGGTGGTGCCGGCCAAAGACTCGTCGAACTGGACGGAGAGCTCGATGGTGGAATCTGCCCCCGAGGCGATAGTTCCTGGTGCGCCAGGCGCAGCAAAATTGCAGGTCACCTCTTGGCCGTCAGAAGGATCGCCAACGACGGTGCACCATGATGGTGACTTCGATACCAAGAACGTCACGCCGGGAGGCAGCGAGTCGACCACGACCGGGGCGGCCGCGACAGAGGTCTCGCTCCCGACAGTCTCGTTCTTGACGGTGAGGGTGTAGGCACCGATCTTGCCGGCCTCGATCGATGCCGGACCAGTTTTGAGCAGCGACAGGTCGATGAGCTGGTGCGGTGTGGACATCGTCCACGAAGCGGTGTTGTTGGCGAGCCGGCTAGGGTCCTCCTGGGGTGCGGAGACAGTCGCGGTGGCGGTGACGGTCGTGACGGGCAAAGCCTGTTGGGTGTCCATGACGAAGGCGATCTGGTAGGCGCCGTTGACGGCCACAGGCCCGTCGATCGTGCAGACAACCAGTCCATGGTCGGGCGTGCCGGGCTGCGGTGTCCCTGCCTGATCGGTGTCACATCTGTCGTTCGCGTCCTCCGGCGTGGCCGAACCCAGCTCCAGGAGACCGCCAACCAGAGGCACCTGGAACTCGACCGTGATGTTCTCGGCCGGGTCCGGCCCGTGGTTGAACACGCTCACCGTGTAGTCGACAGACGTGGCTGAGGTCGGCACGACCGTGTGGCTGCCGTGCATCGTCACTGCTAGGTCGAACGTGCTCTGGTCAGCAGGGGAGCCGAGCAGGAGCGTGGCGTCGCCCAGGGGGTGGGTGAGGTCTTGGGTCCACAGGGCCATGGTGGTGCCGGTGCGGACTGACGCGGTGAGAAGCAGGGCCAAGACAGCCGACACGGCGACGAGGGGCGTCGCTTTGTTCGCTGTGCGGACGAGCCGGCTGAGTCTCATGATGTTTCTCCGCGCTGGCCTATATCACGTAGTCGGGGTTTGGGGGCTTCTTCGGCTGGCGCGGGACGAGCAGGGCGGCGCCGATGAGAAAGCACAGGCCTGCGCCGATGACCATCACCCGGGCGCCTTGGTGCTGCGTCCAGTTCAAGACGTGGCCGACCTTCGGGACGGAGTACATGACCACGCCTTTGACCGCGCGGGCCGGGACAGGTTGGTCCTCGGTGTTGTTCGCGTCACCCTTGGTCACTACTGTGCAGTCTTCGTAGCCGTCGTAGTCGTACACGCGCACGACGCGGTGGGTGACCATCATCGGGTCGTCGGTGTTCGGCATGAACGCCACAACGTCACCAGTCTTGACGGTCTCGCACACCTCATGAGCTTTCACCCCGCGCAGGGCGACCACATCACCAGGGTCCAGGGCCGGGCGCATCGACCCAGTCAGGACGGTGAGCCCAGACCCGGCCTGTGACTGCGGGACGATGAACACTGCCATGGTGAGTCCGGTGACCACCGCCAGGACGACCCAGAAGAGGGCCCAGCCGGCGGTCTTGGCGACCCGGGTCGACATGCGCGTGGTGCGCTGGTGCACCTTCGGCAGCTCAACCTCGTTGGTGGTCGTGGCAGACATGGCTGGGTCCTCTTCTCGCAGGTTTTCGGTACCGTGTCAGGATTGCGTGCGCACCTGGGTAACGGTGACTTTGACGCTGCCGAGGTCCACCTTCGAACTTGCTTCCGCCTGGGTACCATAGTCCTCTTCATCCAGGGGGAATGTGAACCGGATCGCGATGATGTTTTTGTCGGGGTCGACGGGGTCGATGTAGATGTCGGCACTTGCTTCGATGAAGTCCGACAGGTCTCCCGCGCTCGGCGGGAAAGCGTCGTCGGCGCCGATGCTGGTGATCTCTGCGATGAGTTCGTCACCGTCGAACTTAGTAGGGTCCAGGTCGATGGTCACCTCGACGCGAGCCTCGATGATCGAGCCGGGGACGACGCGGAACGTGCTGATATCGATCAGCTCTTCCTCATCGTTGCCACCGACGGTGTCGACCTCGACGTTGTACCAGTCGGCTTCGGCAGTGTCGATCTCTATCTCCCACGAACCGGCGGTGATGATTGTCTGATCATCGAGCGGAGTCGATGTGTTGTCGGTCCACAGGGCGTACGTCGCGCCAGTGATCAGGAGGAAGGCTATGCCCAGGGCGAAGGCGCCGAATGCGCCGAGCTTGTGTGTGCGGTACTTGGTGGTCACGATGATTCCTCTTGGTCGTGGTCCCGTCCTGGCGCGGGTGCCGAGGTGCTCCTTGTCCCGCAGGTGCTGGGCTGCGGTCGATCCGTCTCCTGTCTTGACGACGGGTCGAGACCTTGTGGGGGCCGACGCACGAGCCCATCGGGCCAGGTGGGTGCGGTCGTAGGCTGTTCACCTGCCTGGCTCAACGAGAATGTCGTTCTCGTCCCGGTTGGCTCAGGGGAATCACTCGTGCGGCACCCTCGTCTCTGCTGGTGCTGCGTTGCGACGTCCTGGCGTCCCTGGGTGTTACCCGAGGCCAGCGCGCCGGTGCTGTGGTGGGCACCGGCGCGGGCCTGCTAGCACTGCCCGGTCGGCTGCGCGAGTCGGGTCACGCCACGTCGCACACCACGATGGTGGTGCGGAACCACAGGTGTTCGTCGTCGGCCGTCTGCGCGAACTCGGTCGCGTCTTCGGCCAGGAGGACGAACAGCCCGTTGTCGGTCTCGTCGACGCGCAGGATCGTCAGCACAGTCCCGTCGGCGAGAGTAAGGGTCATGGCGTCGCGGTCGAACACAGCCTCGACGAGGTTGGTGGGCTCGTCGGTGCCGCCGTCGCCGGAACCCTCCAACGACAGTGGCGCCTTCGCTGGGCCCATCTGCTGCGGCTCAGGCTCGGGCTCGGCCTCGGGGTCGGGGATGACGGGGTACCCGTCGGTCGACCACCAGTCGGTCGGCTCGGTCGGGACGTACGTCAGCGCCTTGGTGTACCCAGGAACCCTCGTCCCACCCTGTGCGAACCACGTCTCGTTGTCTTCGGAGTCGAACACGTGCAGGTCGGCCATCATCCATGTCGGCAAGATGACGGTGGTGTCGTTACCAGCACCGGTCATCCGGGTGACGACGACGGTGATCGGGAACGACATGGTCCCGTTCAGGTTCGGGACGACCACCTGCCCGACACCAGAGGCGTCCATGGGGATGAGCGACCCGTTGCACGTGAATGTCGAACCACCGCCCATGGTCACAGTGCCGAAGCACAGCGCGGCGTCCCACATCTTGGCTCCGCTGTTCTTGTCCACGGCGTTGGTGTGCCCGAGAGCGTTCGGTGCTGCCGCGTCCACGAACTGCTTCCACGCCTCGCCCATGTAGATGGTCAGGATGGCATGGTCGTCGGAAGGCTGGAAAGGAGCGGTGATCGTCATGGTGGTCGGAGAAGGAGTTCCTGGTGTCACGACCACGAACGGGTTCCACGGCGGAGGCTGGGTGGGGTCAAAGATACTGCCACCAGGTGTGCCTTCTTCGCCCGGGGTGGGTGTGATGCAACCGCCGGCGAACATGTCGTAGACCTCGCCCTCGGGGCAGTAGACGACTTTCTCGTTCCCGGAGCCTGAGGTGACCACGGTCGTCGCGGTCCAGGTGTTGTTGGCCTCTGACGGGTCAGGGTCGACGTTTGTCGCAGCGTTGTGGACGGTCGCGGTGTTCACCACGGTCGTCCCTGCCAGAGACTCGTCGAACTGGACGCTCAGGGGGATCGACACAGACTTTCCTGTGGCGATCGTGCGTGGTGCGCCAGGGGCCGCGAAATCACATGTCACGGTCTGGCCCTCAGCGGTGCACCACGACGGAGAGTACGAGCCGACAACCACGTTCGACAAGAATGTCACACCGTCAGGAAGGACATCGACGACGGTGGGCGGATCTGCGACCGAATACTCTGATCCGATCGGTTCGTTGGTGACGGTGAGCGTGTACAGACCCATCTTTCCTGCTTCGATGGTCGCAGGGCCAGCCTTGTGCAAAGAAAGGTCGATGAGAACGTTCGGGCTCGACAGCAACCATGAGGCGGTGTTGTTGTCGGTCGGCCCGGTCTCACCCGGTGACGAGACAGTGGCTGTGGCCATGATCTGCGGCGGTGACACGGGGGCGGCGGCGGTCATCGTCACGACGACGTCGTAGGAGGCGTCCGGGGCCAGGGGACCGTCAGCGGTGCACACCAGCAGACCGTGGTTGGGGTCGCCGACCTGCGGTGACGACATCTGGGACGTGTCGCACACCAATGCGGGGTCAGGTTTGACCCCGGTGACGTCGAGGCCCGCCACGATCGGCACGTCCATGGCCACGGTGACGTTGGTCGCGTCGTCGGGGCCGAGGTTGGTGGCACTGGCGGCGTATTCCACGGAGACCGGGAAAACGTCCGGGACGGTGCCCAGCCCGGGCACGACCGTGCGGTTCGCGGACAGTGCCGCGCGCAGGTCGAACGATGCCGGGTCCTCGGGGATCATCACCGTCACGTCGATGATTCCCATGTCCAGCGGCGCCGCTTCGGACCATTTGGCCCCCACGGTGCCGGTGAACAGGGCGGCACCGACCACAAGAACGCCTGCCGTCGCTGAGGCCGCGGGGGCCACGAGCTTGTTCATCAGATGTTCCACTCCGGCTCACGAGCCTTCCTCTTGTACGGCGAGATGAACCACAGCGCTGCCGCGCCGAACATCGCCGCACCACCGACCGCCACGTTGCGCTCGTCGGCGTTCTGGTGCATCTTGTTGATCACTTTGCCCACGAAGGGCACCCGGTACATGACAACCCCTTTGACGGCCTTGGCCGGGACCGGTTCGTCATCGACGTTGTTCGCGTCGCCGCGGGTGGTGACCGTGCACTCTTCGTAGTCGGTCCGTGCGGACACGGCCACGACACGGTGCGTGATCAGGGTCTGGTCGTCGGCGTTCGGCATGAACGTGACAACCTGCCCAGGTTTCACAGAGTCGCAAACCTCGTGGGCCTTGATCCCTTTGACGGCTACCACGTCGCCCGGGTCGTATGTCGGTCTCATCGAACCGGTCAGGACTGTGAGCCCTGACCCGGCTTTCGCCTGGGGGATGATGTAGACGAGGATCGCGATAGCGACGATGGTGGCGGTGAAGGCCCAGAAGAGGACCTGCCCGACGCCCCTCAGCCCGCGTGAGGCGAGCGGAGAGGTTTTCACCGGCGTGTGTACCGGTGGAGGTTGTGGAATCATCGGACAGGTCCTCTCTTGGGCAAGGCGTGCAAGTGTGCGAAGCCGACGCGCTTAGTCGAGCGCGGGGCGGACCTGGGTCACGGTTACGGTCAGTTTGCCGAGGTTGACAGCGACGGGGTGGCCGCTCTCGGTCGCGTAGTTGTTGTCCTTGTCGTAGGGGAACTCGATGGTCACGACGACTTCCCCGTCGACCACGTCGGCGTCTGCCCTCAGCCACTCCACCGCCGTCGAGGCGTTGCTCTTCACCGACAGCTCTGAGACCTCGGCCTTGAGGTGGGTGCCCTTGGCGTCCAGCGTCAGGTTCACCGCGTCGACCGTGGTGACGCCTTGGATCTTGTCACCAGGCACGAGGGGGAAGTCCGCCAGCGTGATCGCCACCGGAGTGCTGCCCGTCTCGGGAGAGACGTCGTACCAGTCGGTGGTCGCATCGAGGTCGAAGCTCCACTCACCGGTGCTGATATCGGCCGGGTCGAGCCCGAGGTCCCCGTTCTGGCTCCATGCGGCGTAGGTGGAACCGCCACCCAGGAGCAGCGCGAACGCTGCTCCGGCGCACAGGGCTGCCTTGGTCTTCCTGCTGGTCGTGATGGTCGTCGTCGTCGTCATGGTCACTTCTCTCTACTGGTCACTGCTGGTGTCTTATTGGTCACTGCTGATGTCGTTGTGGCGGACAAGTCCGGAGTCCGCCCGTTCCTTTGCTATTGCCCCGCTCTCTTTTCGTCGCGCAGGCGCGCTTCACCTGCCGGCAGTGTCTGCGGGATCTGCCGACGGTGGGTTGAGTGTCAGGGAACTGTGCTAGATGGCGCCGCCGTCGTGAGGCACGTGTGTGCCGACGGCTTCAGAGGCGGGGGTGCCGCGCGCTATCTTCGCTCACGGTCACTGAGAGTCGAACGGTTCCATGCTCGTGGCTCCTGCGGAAGGTCTGAGGCCTATCCCTGGCCGATGACGAGCTGTCCGTGCTCAACCCCGTCATCGGAATCCCTGCGGCTAGCCGTAGCCCATTCACCCTTCTAGCCGAACATGAATGCCGATCTTGTCCGGATTGCCCTGGTACGCTGACCCGTCCGACCGTCCACGGCCCTGGGTTTTTGCTGTCGCTGAGGGGCTCGCTCGGGCCTTGCGGTCGCCGGTCTCAACGGCACCGTTGCCCGAGGTAGCGACGCGTTTTTTCGATTCACTAACCGCGCCATGAGCTGTTCGTTACCGTGTCTTCGACGAACAAGTAGCACATGGCAGGGTAGCCCGCAAAAGCACCCCAGCCGCACCGCAAAGCGTACATAGACCATTCAACGGACAAAATGACATGCTGCTCCGCGTGCCACCTGTGAATGCCACGGGTAATCTCAGCCTGTTACAGCCGAGCCGCGGATTGCGAACAGGTCAGCGCCGCGCCGGTGGACCTGACGAGAGCGAGATCGACGATGGAGCGAAGGACGCGCCGCCGTATTGTCACCGTCGCCCTGGCGGGCGCCGCAGCGTTCGCCCTGAGCAGCTGCATGAAGATGGAGGTCGATATCGACATCAAGTCCGAAGAAGACATCCGGACCTTGATGGTGTTCGGCATGGAACGCACCGCCGCCGAGCAGATGTCTGACTCAGGCCAGGAGATGACGCCCGAGAGCCTGTGTGCCCAGACAGACACACAAGTCCCGCTGGGGAGCGGGGACGCCGATGTGATCGACGTCTCGGACGACACGTACATCGCCTGCAGGGTGAGCGGCACCGCCACCTTGGCAGATATGAGCGACCGGCTGACCCACGCAGACGACAAGTACACCTTCGTGTGGATCTCCGACAACCCTGACGACGACTCCGGGACCATGGCGGCGACCAGCAGCATGTTCGACTCTTTCAGGGTCTCGGTCACCTTCCCCGGCAAGGTCTTGGAACACAACGGGTCGTCGACCGTCAAAGGCACGACGGTGACCTGGACCGACCCGGCCGACATGTACGGGGCCGAAGGGCTTCGGGCGGTGGGGCGGGACACCTCGTCGTCGTCGGGCGTGCCGTGGCTCGTCTTCGCCGGTATCGGCGCGCTCGCGCTGGTTGTCTTGGCGGTCGTGCTGGCGCTCGTGCTGCGTGGCAAGGGCAAGAAGAACCCGGCCGCTGTGCAGCCGTACCCCCAGGCTCCGCCGCAAGGCCCGTACCCACCCCAGCCCCAGTACCCGCAACAGCCCCAGCACCCTCAGGCATTTACTCCTGCGCAAGGTCCGCCGGAGCAGTACCAGGCTCCGCCGCCCGCACAGGGCCCGGAAGCTCCGCAGCCCCCTCAGGTTCCAGCGCCTCCGGAGGGTCCGGAAGTTCCGCAGCCGCCTAGCGCCTGACCGGGCAGCACCGGTTCTCCAGACAGTGGGGACGGTTCCTGTGTCTTGCGGCGCCCGCCGTCCCGGCAGGCGCCGCAAGACACAGGAACCGTCCCCACCGTCTGCGCCCCCATGGCAGGCTTGGGCTGTGCGTCTGTTCCTCGCTGTTGTCCCGCCCGCGCAGGTGCTCGACCACCTCGACCTCGCCTTGGCTGCGACGCGGCACGGGCCAGCGGGAACCCACCAGGCCGTGCGCTGGTCCGCCCGCGAGACCTGGCACCTGACAGCGGCCTTCTACGGCGAGGTGCCCGACGGTGCCGCCGGTTCGTTGACGGCCGGCCTGGAAGGGGCGTTGGCCGAGCTGTCCCCGTACTCCTTGGCGCTGCGCGGGGCAGGGGTGTTCGCGCACCGCACCTTGTGGGTCGGGGTGGGTGGTGACACTGACGCACAAAGACGTCTCAGCGAGCTCGGCCAGGGGGTCGGCGACGAGCTGGGCCTGCACCACGACGAGCGCGAACGTAACCGGGCCCACCTGACCATCGGCCGTGCCCGGGCCGGCACCCGTCCGGCGGGCCGTCGGCGTTCCCGCAGCTCGGGGCCCGCCGAGCTCAGTGGTGTCGACCAGATCGTCCGCGCCCTGGCCGTGTACGACGGCCCGTCGTGGACCGTCTCGTCGGTGTCGCTCATGCGGTCCGAACCCGGTGCCGGGCGCTCCGGCGGACCGAGGTACACCACAGTTACCCAGTGGGACCTGGAGCCAGGGACCGGCGAGCCATAAGGCTCGTGCACAGGGCAGCGCCGGATCTGTGGCAGCATGGGGCCATGACCTCGCACCGGCGCTCTGATCGCCGATTTGCGTGGCCCGCCGGGCCGCAGCGCTGACCACTCGGTCGCCATCGCCGCGGCGGCGGGCGTCACCAGGCTCCCCACCCGGTCGGGCGCATGCGTGCCCGCAGCTCGGAAGGTCCCACATGTCCACCCCCTCACCGCTGGATGCCGACGCGGTCGCAGCCGTTGTCGACGACGCCCTGGCTGCGTTCGCCGCCGCTGCAGATCTGGCCGCGCTCAAACAGGCGCGCACCGCGCACCTGGGCGACAAGAGCCCGTTGTCGCTGGCCAACCGTGCGATCGGCGCCTTGGACCCGTCGGACAAGGCCGCCGCGGGCAAGAACGTCGGCCAGGCCCGCCAGGCGCTCAGCAGCGCGTTCGCCGAGCGCTCCGAGGTGCTGACGGCCCAACGTGACGCCCAGGTGCTCGTCGAGGAGAGCACCGACGTCACTTTGCCCGCCCAACGCCGTCCGGTCGGTGCGCGTCACCCCCTGGAGACGTTGTCCCAGCGGATCGCTGACGTGTTCGTCGCCATGGGCTGGGAGATCGCCGAAGGCCCCGAGCTGGAGGCCGAGTGGTTCAACTTCGACGCGCTGAACTTCGGGCGCGACCACCCGGCCCGGGGGATGCAAGACACGTTCTTCGTCGACAGCGGCCAGCCGGGCACCGGTTCGGGTCTGGTGCTGCGCACCCACACGTCCCCGGTGCAGGCCCGCACCCTGCTGGACCGTCCGCTGCCGGTGTATATCGCCTGCCCGGGCAAGGTGTTCCGCACCGACGCCCTGGACGCCACGCACACCCCGGTGTTCCACCAGGTGGAGGGCTTGGCGGTGGACCGTGGCCTGACCATGGCGCACCTGCGTGGCACCCTTGACCACTTCGCCCGCGCCATGTTTGGGCCGGAGGCGCGCACCCGGTTGCGCCCGTCGTTCTTCCCGTTCACCGAGCCCAGCGCGGAGATGGACCTGTGGTTCCCGCAGAAGAAAGGCGGTCCGGGCTGGATCGAGTGGGGTGGGTGCGGGATGGTCAACCCGAACGTCCTGCGGTCAGTGGGGGTAGACCCGCAGGTCTACTCCGGGTTCGCTTTCGGCATGGGTATCGAAAGGACGTTGATGCTACGGCATGGTATTGCCGACATGCGCGACATCGTCGAAGGTGACGTCCGTTTCTCTACGCAGTTCCAGGCGGTGGTCTGACATGGTGCTCGTGCCCGTGAAGTGGCTCGGCGACCACGTCGAGATCCCCGAAGACCTGACAGCCGAACAGCTCGCCGCCGACCTGGTGCGCGTCGGGCTGGAAGAAGAAGCCATCCACACCGGTGACATCACCGGGCCGGTCGTCGTCGGCCGGGTGCTCGATGTCACTGGCGAACCACAGAAGAACGGCAAGACCATCAACTGGTGCCACGTCGACGTCGGCGAGGGCACACCACGTGGCGTCATCTGCGGGGCGCACAACTTCGCCGCCGGTGACCTGGTGGTCGTCGCACTACCGGGCGCGGTGTTGCCCGGCGGGTTCGAGATCACCGCCCGCAAGACCTACGGGCATATCTCCGACGGCATGATCTGCTCGGTGCGCGAGCTGGGCACCGGCGACGACCACTCCGGCATCCTCGTGCTCACCGACGCTGGTTTCGACGCGGCTGACCTGGTCGTGGGCGCTGACGCCCTGGCGCTGCTCGGCTTGGACGAGCAGGTGCTGGAGATCAACGTCACCCCTGACCGTGGCTACTGCTTCTCTATCCGCGGCGTGGCCCGCGAGTACTCGCACGCTACTGGTGCGGTGTTCACCGACCGTGGTCTGCCCGGCCCGGCCGAACAGGTGCCTGTCACTGGCGGGTTCGGTGTCGAGCTTGCCGACGACGCTCCGATCGACGGCCGCGATGGCTGCGATCGGTTCGTCGCGCAGGTCGTGCGCGGGGTGGACGCCTCGGCCCAGTCCCCGGCGTGGCTGCGCCGACGCCTGGAACAGGCAGGGATGCGTTCGCTGGGCCTGGCCGTGGACGTGACGAACTTCGTCATGCTCGACCTGGGCCAGCCCATCCACGCCTACGACCTGGCCTCGTTGGCCGAACCGATCGTCGTGCGGCGGGCCCGTCCCGGCGAGCACCTGGTGACCCTCGACGGCCAAGACCGTGCCCTGCACCCCGAAGACCTGCTCATCACCGACTCACCCGACGGCCAGCGCGGAGCGCGCGGTATCGGTATCGCCGGCGTCATGGGTGGTCTGGAGTCGGAGACCGCCGAAGCCACCGCTGACCTGCTCGTCGAGGCTGCGCACTTCGACCCGGTGAGCGTGGCGCGCACCGCCCGGCGGCACAAGCTGTCGTCGGAGGCCGCCAAACGCTTCGAACGTGGTGTAGACACCGCGTTGCAGCGGGTGGCTGTGGCACGCGTCGTCGAGCTGCTCGCGCGCTATGGCGGGGGAGTGGCCGACAAGACCGGCACCGATATCGGCACGCCGGACCTGCCAGCGACGATCGCCTTCGACCCCCAGGCCGCCACCCGCCTCATCGGCGTGCCCTACCCCGACGACCTGGTGCGCACAACCTTGACTGCCATCGGCTGCGAGGTCAGCGACCCGGGTGCCCACGGACGGGTCGAGGTGACTGCTCCGACGTGGCGGCCGGACCTGGTCTGCCCCGAAGACCTCATCGAAGAGGTGGCCAGGGTCTGCGGCTACGACGAGATCCCCTCCGTCGTGCCCTCGGCTCTCCCCGGCACGGGTCTGACCCGTTCGCAGCGGGTGCGCCGTGCCGTGGCCGACGCGCTAGCCGCCGACGGTCTCGTGGAGGTGCTCACCTACCCCTTCGTCGGCGCCGACGCGTTCGACGCCATGGGCCTAGAACCAGGCGACGGCCGCCGTCGTGCGGTGCGCCTGGCCAACCCGCTCGTCGACTCCCAACCCTTCATGCGCACGAACCTGCTAGTCACACTGCTGGACACAGCACGGCGCAATGTCGCCCGGGGCAACGCCGACGTGGCGGTCTTCGAGCTGGGCCTGGTCACCATGCCCGGTATCTTGCGCCCAGGCCAGAACCTCGTCGCCCCCATGGTCGCCGGCGGCTCACGTCCCGACGACGCCACCCTCGCTACCCTGCGCGGTGCCGTGCCCGACCAGCCCCGCCACCTCGCCGCGGTGCTCACCGGCCGCCGTGCCCCCTCCGGTTGGTGGGGTGCGGGCCGTGAGGTGGACGCCAGCGACGCTATCGCCCTCGCCCAGCACGTCGCGTCGGTCGTCGGCGCCACCTTGGACGTCGTCGCCGACCCGGTGGCCCCCTGGCACCCCGGCCGGTGCGCCGCGCTCGTCGTCACTCACGCCCTGGGAAAGATCGCCGTCGGCTACGCCGGCGAGCTGCACCCCAACGTCGTGACCGCCTTCGACCTGCCCGCCCGCTCAGTCGCCTTCGAGCTGGACCTCGATGCCCTGACTGGCCTCGCCGGGACCGACCCCGTCCAGGCCCGCCCCGTCTCGTCCTTCCCCGTCGCCAAAGAAGACCTGGCGTTCGTCGTCGACGAGAACGTCCCCGCCGCCACCGTGGAGTCGGCCATCCGCGCAGCCGCAGGCGACTGGGCCGAAGACGTCCGCCTCTTCGATGTCTACACCGGCGAACAAGTCCCCGAAGGCACCCGCTCCCTCGCCTTCGCCCTCCGCCTGCGCGCCGACGACCGCACCCTCACAGCCGAGGACACCGCCACAGTCCGCCAGCAGATCGTCGCCGCCCTAGCCCACCAGTTCGGAGCCCAGCTGCGAGCCTGATCGACGAAACCTGGTGGGTCGCCGTCGGGTGGCATTTCGGGCACGAGAATCCGACGGTGGTAAACCCTGCCCCGCACAGATCTGCTGGAGTGGGTCCTACCACGTTGGTGCGCGAAACCCGATCAGAGACGAGGGGTGTGGTTGAGCAACACCGGCAGCGACCAATCCATGTTGTGCGGGCCCATCTCGATACCCGAACCGGCGATACGCACCCTCGCTGGGCGGTCCCCGTGATACGGTCCGCGCATGGCTGACGACCTGCAAGAGATCGAGAAGTACCTGGTGCTCCAGGAGGGGGTGTCGAACAAGTTCTGGCAGGTACAGACCGACGGCGCCCAGCAGACGGTCCGCTACGGCAGGGTCGGCACCGACGGCCGCGAGTCCGTCAAGGACTTCGCCGACGCGGCCATCTGCCGTCGGGACACCGAGAAGCTGGTCTCCCAGAAACTGCGCAAGGGCTACGTCGAGGTCGCCGACGAGTCGGCGGTCCCTGAGAAGGCCGAGCTCACCGAGGACGAGCGCGCCGAGCTCATGTTCTGGGACGCGATCGAGTCGTCGAACAAGTGGAAGAAAGCCCACTGGTCGGAGTATGACATCGACGAGCACCTGGAGAACCTGACTACCGCCCTGACGAAGAAGAGCAAGAACACGCTCGTCCAGTTCCAGCGCCAGTTGGTCCTGAACCTCAACGCTCTGTACACAGCTCAGATCGCTGAGCTCTACACGGTCCTGAACAACAAGTTCTCGAAAGATGGAGACACAGTCTTTTTCGACAGATACATCTCTGCCGACGGGTTCTTGTACTTCCGCTGCTGGCTGCTGCTCAAGGGTCGAGCCTTCGTCGAAGACATCACCGCGGACGTCGATGTCTTCGTCAACGGGAAGTACAGCTTCGACATTGGCGACTGCTGGGCGGAAGGCCTGCTCACCGTCGCAGACATGGCGTACGCCGAGAAGAACGGCACCGACCCGGACGACGCCTACGCCATTGACGACGCTCTGCGCGAGCTTGACTCCAGCCTCAGTTACGACCGCCCGCCGGACATCGACCGCGAGCCGCTGGCCGGAGCAGAGCTCCAGCGGGCCCACCCCCGGCTCGTCGCCGACATCGTCGCTATCCGATAGGACCGTCGACGTCGCACCTCGCCGACCTCCCACAGGGCGCCGACCCGCACGGCACGCAGCCGGTCGCCGAACGGGAGGGTCTGCTCGCCGAGGTACAGCACGATACCGACCACCATGTCGTCGCCCAGTTCCCGATCTGCCGCTAGATGTGTTCCACATCTGCCGCCCCCGATACTCTCGATCTGCCGCTGCCGGGTGGCGCGCCACAGGCTGGGTCCTGCCTGTGGACTTCGCCACCACGAACGCCTTCGCCCTACGCCTACGCGCCGACGACCGCACCCTGACAGCTGAGGACACCGCCACCGTCCAGGTTTCGATGTCGATGGTTCTGCAGTGAGGTAGATGCTTCGGCGGTGATGTCGAGGGTTTTGCCCTCGACGTCACCGCCGAAACATCGACCTCATTCCGTTCACCGAGGGAGGTGTGATGGGGAAGACAGTGGGGACGGTTCCTATGTCTTGCCTGGTCAGGAGGACGTACAGGTCTCGCGGTGTCGGTGGACCCAGTTCCGAGAGTAGTGCGTGATGCGTGATGCTGCTATGCTGGGCGCATGAGGACGACGTTGGAGATAGACCCCCGCGTCCTGGCGGCTGCGCGGGGGCGTGTGCACGAAGGCCGCAACCGCAGCATCGGCGAGGCGGTCTCCCAGCTTGCCCTCGCTGGGCTCATGTCCGAAGTGCCCCAGTCGACGGCTGGCGGACTCGTGCTGCTGCCGTCCGTCCCTGGTCATGTCATCACCGACGAGATGGTTGCGCAGGCGCTGGCCGATGAGTGACCTTGATCTGCCAGATGTCAACGTGCTCGTCGCTCTGCTCCACCCCGGGCATGTCCACCACCACGTGGCACAGCAGTGGTTCGCCAACGCGAAACGGTTCGCCACCACGGCGGTCACCGAGGCGGGGTTGCTGCGGATGGCGCTCAACCCTACGGTGACGGGCACCGAGGCCAGCACAGCCGCCGCCCTGGCTTCGCTGCGTTCGTTACGTTCGGATGCTCGTGCGCAGTTCTTGCCCGACGATTCTTCGCTCGCGCACGCGACAGTCGACCTCATCGGTCTGATGGGCCACAAGCAGGTCACCGACCTGCACCTGGTCAACCTCGCTGCTTGCCACGGTGCTCGACTGGTGACCTTGGACAAGAAGATCCGGCTGGTCCTCGCACCGGGCGACCAGGCATGTGTCGTCACCCTCAGCTGATCGACACAGACCTCTCGGCACCGCCTGCTCGATCAGGCTGCTGGACCTGCGTCCTCGTCAAGCTGCCTCCACGGAAGAGGTGTGGTTTCTGTCATCATGTGTGAGATGAAACACAACGCCAAGGACACCTGTTGACGAGCCAGACTGCGCCTGCCTGGGGAACGCCGCCCGCGAACGCACCCGACGACGCCCCGGTCGCCGACGAGCCGACGGAGGAATCCTGGGAGCTGCGCGACGAGGGTCGCAGCGTCGACCAAAGTTATGAGTCACTCGGCGTCATCGTCGGGTCTGAGAACGATGCGATGCGTCTCTTGGAAGAAATCGCGTTGAGACGCGCAGCAGAATCTGGGGATCACGACGGGATCCTCATCGTGCAGGACGGAACATCAATTATCCTGTCACGTCTGAGGCCCCTCATCCCGAGCGCAGGCCGCGTGGAATGCCGGCTCACAGCAGTGCGGATCCTGGCAACGATCCCGCCGACCGGGCCAAGAGTCAGATCGACGTGAACAATGCGGGAGAAGGCCGGTTTTCCCTTGCGCGGTGCCTGGCCACATGGCCGCCTCATCGTCATCGCCTGCCTGGGCGCCGGGGTTTGCCGCCGTGCCGGCGGCAGTGCGAGGCCAGGTCGCGAGGGGCCTTGGTCTGGCGGGACCCGACGACGAACGACATCCCGCTGGCCAGCCAGGTGCCGCACCAATGTTGGGGCTGACCAGGCAAGACATAGGAACCGTCCCCAATGTCCCCACGCGGCGCATGTGAGTTGAAGGCTAGACAACTACGATGTCAGGTTCAGGCCAAGACCGTCGCTGGAGGTCGATGTGGCACGGACGGCAGCCGAACGTCTTGCTCGGTTGTTGGGTGGACCAGAGTCCGAGCAGGTGTTCTGCACCCACGGGACGGTGCCGACCGAGGCGATGAGGCTGACAGTGGAAGGACTGCGGTCTCCGGTGGGGCTGCCGATCCGGGCCCCAGGGGCAAAACAGCTGATCTCCGTGGCGCAGCCCGCGGTGTTCGGGCGGCGCGACCAGACGGTCCTTGACACGGACGTGCGCGACACGTGGGTGGTCGCTTTGGACCAGGTCTCGTTCGGTGAGCGCTGGGGCAGCGAGCTTGAACGGGTGCTGGACCAGGTCCGTGACGACTTCGGGCTGCCCGCCAGCTCGCGGTTCGAGGCCCGGCCGCACTCGTTGCTCGTGTACGGAAAAGGCCAGTTCTTCGCTCCTCACCAGGACTCGGAGAAACACGACACGATGGTGGCGACCCTTGTTGTCGTCTTGCCGTCGCTGCACACCGGCGGCGAGCTCGTCGTCGACCACGGCGGCACGCCGAAGACCTTCTGTGGTTCGCGTGACGAGATCCGGTACGTCGCGTTCTACTCCGACTGCCGCCACGAGGTCACACCTGTGCGTTCGGGGTACCGTGCGACGCTGACGTTCGACCTGCTGCTCACCGAAGAGCCTACCGAGGTGCTTGGTCCGGTGGACGAGGCTGCAAGCCTGCTCACGGAGCACTTCACCAGCCCTGGGGTCCGCTGGGGCCGGGAGGTCGACCCACCTGTGCGTCTGGTGTTCCTGCTCGACCACGAGTACTCCCAGCGCGGTCTGGAACGCGGCCGCCTCAAAGGAGCCGACGTGGAGCGCGTCGCCGTCCTCCAGGCTGCGGCGGAGCAGGCAGGCTACCGCACTGCGCTGGCAGCCGCCGAGATCCAAGAAGTCTGGGACGCCTACCCCTCACCCCCGGCTGGCAGGTACTGGGACAGGTACGACTACTGGGACGACGGCACCGACGACGTCGAGGACGACGAGTACGAGCTCAACGAGATCGTCGACAACGCGACTGTGCTGGGCTGGTGGGCCCTGGGTGGGGGCGAGGAGATCAACCTGGCTCTCGGCGACGAAGAGGTGTGCGCGGTCACCGAGACCAGGAACCTGACCCCGTACGAGTCCACGTTCGAGGGTTACACAGGCAACGCGGGCAACACCGTCGACCGGTGGTACCGCCGGGCCGCGCTCGTCGTCTGGCCGGACCGGCACGAGTTCGCCGTGCGGGCGCAGGTCACTCCGCAGTGGGCGCTGGAGCAGGTCGGCGAGGCGCTCACTGCAGGGCGGCTCGACCAGGCACGTGACCAGGCGGCCCAGGCGGCACCGTTCTGGGGTGGCCTGCCCCCTGAGCGGTTGGCCTTGGCGCTGGATGTGGCCCACGGTCTGGACGAGCCAGACGCTGCGACCAGGCTGCTCAGGGCTTTCGGCTTGGGAGCGTACATGCCCCACCACGCCTCTGCCGCAGCCCGGGTGGCTGGCTGCTACGGCCATGACTGGGCTGACGCGCTGGTGGCGTTACAGGTGGCCGGTCCCAAGTACGCTCCCGCGTCGCCACGGTTGGTGTGGATCACCAACACGTTCCCGGCGTGGTGCCGCGCCTTGCGCCAGGTCGGTGCCGACAGGCTCGCAGCGTCGTACGAGTCGAACATCTGGGGTTCGGTGCTCGCCGATCTCGTGGCGGTGGTGAGCCGAGGGGGACCGCGTGACAAACGGCTGCAGGTGCTGGCCGAGCACACAGCGCACATCGCCGCCATCGCCGAGGTGGCCGACCACGACATGTGCGTGACGATCGCCACCGACCTGCGCGGGCTCGACGACGATCTTCTCGCAGCGGTCGTCCCCGCCTTGTGCGCACCGGCTGTGCGCGAGAACCCCGCGGTCAGCGACCTGGTCGACCAGATGTGCGCCCGCGCAGAAGCCGTCGCGGCACGTCCCCTGCGCGCCGTCGAGGACTGGTCGATTCCGTGGAGCGGCTGCGGCTGTGACCTGTGTGCCCATCTGGAGACGTTCTTGCGTTCTGGTTCCGTGCGCGAAGACTGGCCGCTGCGCAAAGACCGTCGTCAGCACGTCCACCAGCAGATCGACCACGCGGACCTGCCTGTCACGCACCAGACCCGGCGCCAGGGCAGTCCGTTCACCCTCGTGCTGACCAAGACCCGCGAGCTCTTCGACCGCGAGACCCGCGACCGCGACACCGCCCTGGTCCACCTGTCAGCGCTGCACGATGCGTACCCGACCGCCAACACCTCGTGAGATGCACCCTGAGACGTGGTTCAGCGGCTCCCGGCAGGTGTGAGACGTGGGATGGTGTAGCCAACCAGTTGGGTGCAGGCCTGCGCACGCGGTGAGGGAGGAACGTCATGGGCGACGACAGCAGGGTGGGCGAAGTTGTGGAGTCGTTCGCTGGCGGGCTGTACTGCTCGCAGGCTGTGCTCTCCGCGTACTGCGAGGAGCACGGGTTGGACAAGACCACTGCGCGGAAGCTGTCGTGCGGTCTGGCTGCCGGGATGGCCCGGTTGGGGTCGACGTGCGGGGCGGTGACGGGGGCGGCTCTCGTGATCGGTCTGAAGCACGGGAGCAGCCGGCCAGGTGACGGCCAGGCGGTCGAAGAGACCTTTGCGCTCATCCAGGAGTTCGACGAACGGTTCGTCGAGGCCCACGGTTCGACGAGCTGCCGAGACCTGCTCGGCGTCGACCTGCGTCACGGTGACCCAGCCCTTGCCACGCAGCAGGTGAAGACCATCTGCCCTGGCCTCGTCAAGGACGCGGCCGAGATCCTCGAGTCCATCGTGCACCGAGACGACAGCGCAGGATAAGGACCGGGTGCCCGAAAGCGGTCCGCTCGGGTGAGAACCCTGGGAACAGGCGGCCCGGTGCCGACCGGAAGAGGCATGACCCCACCGGGACCGTGCGGACCGGACAGGTTCGTCCCGGACCTGGACACCGGTCCGCACGTCGAGCTCGACACCGCCAACACCCGTGTTCGCGACGGGGTGAACGCGTGCCCGACCTGCGGGTCCACGCAGGTCAGGCTGGAGGCTGCCAGCGGGCTGCTGAGCTGTGGCTCGTGCCGTCACCAGTGGTCCGAGGCGCGGGTCGAGGAGCAGTTCGGGCTGGGCACCGGGATCGACGCTCTGACCGGCACGACGACCGGCACCGGCACCCGGCCGGGGCACGGCTCGGGCGTGGTCACCCTCGAGTGCCAAGGGTGCGGGGCACAGGTCCAGGTCGACACTGCCGCCGCCCTGTCCGCCCAGTGCCACTGGTGCCGTCACCGGTTGTCGGTGAACACGCAGATCGCTGGCGGGACCGTGCCTGACGCGGTGCTGCCGTTCGGCGTCGACCGGGCACAGGCCACGGCGATCATGACGCAGTACCTCGGCCAGCACCGCAGGTCGGCGGCTGCACGGGCTTTCTCTGCGGCTGCTGTGGTCGGTGTGTACCTGCCTTATATGGTGATCGACGCCAATATTTCGGTGACGTTCGACGTCAACGTCGCGCCGCAGCACCGGCTCACCACCGACGACTACTTCCAGGGTGCGTCCAAAGCCTCGAAGACTGTCGAGCTCACCGTGGACGACCTCGTCGTCCACTCGTCGGTGCGCCGTGCGAACCGGTATGCCACGGAGTACACCAACGGCGTCATCGACGACCTGTTCCCGTTCGACGTCAAGAACGCGGTGCAGTGGAACGCCGACTACCTGCGCGGTTTCACCGCCGAGCACCGTGACCTGGACGTCGCACAGCTCGGTCCGGTGCTCGAGCACCACGCCGCCCAGATCGCACAAGACCGGATCATGCCCGAGGTGCACCGGCGCCACCCCGAGGTCGCCTGGGGCTCCGAGACCGTGCAGGTCGAAGGGTCCCGGTGGGTGACGATGTACCTGCCGGTATGGCTGTACACGTACTACCACCGCACCGACGCCGGCACCGTCGCGTACCACGTCGCCGTCAACGGCCGCACCGGCAAGATCGCCGCAGCCCTGCCGCCGGACCGGGCACGAAAGGCCTTGGCCGCCACGAGGGTCGCGCTGGCTGTGGCCTTCGTGGGGCTCGTGGTCGCTGCGGGCTCGTTGCCCTTCGGCCTCTGGCTCGTGCCGTTCGGGGCGTGGGTCGCCGCGATGCTCTGGCTGAGCCGGACGCTCCTGGCACCCCGGGAGCCGGACCTGGCCACGGTGTGGGAAGCAGCACGTCCAGAGTACGAACGCAGCGCCACCGTCCGGACCCGCGGTATCGACGGACCGTCGTGGACACGCGGTCCGGGCACCGCAGGAGCCGACACGCTGCTGGGGATCTTCCGCCGCCAGCGGTGACCGCCGGTCCCATCGATCATGAAACCTGAGCGTCGGGCCGAACCCGGTTTACGCCCAGGTTTCGGCCCGACGCTCAGGTCTGAACCGGTAGGTTCGGACCCATGAGCATGGTGCCCGATCCCGCAGCCGGTGTCCCCGCCTACGGCACCCCACCTCCCTCTGGCACCCCCACTCCCGCTGTCATGGACCAGGCCGACACTTGGCCCTCGCCCCCCACCCCGACGAATCCCGCCGAAGTGCGCACCAAGGTCGCTCACGACTGGAAACCCCGCGACGTGGTCCTAGTCTTCGACGGTCGCGTCCTGGAGGTCTTCGGCTCTTTCAACCACCTCGGCGACGGGAAACCGGCGTCGGCCCGTTTCCACGTCGGCTGCGCCTGCCTGAAGGTATCGGAGCCCGACCGCAAAGGCCGACGCACCGTCAAGCTGTGCGCGTCCCGGACCCCTTGGGCGCAGTGCGAAGTGTCGCTCACGATCGCCTCCGAGGACTGGGCCTCCATCGCCCCCTTCCTTTCGCGCATCGCGGCCGCCTTCGCCCGCGGCTGATCGCAGGGTCGTGTATGGGTGCAACGGTTCGCATCGGGGATAACGTGAAGAGACACTGTTCGCGTCGAACCGTTGCATGTGACGCGAAACCCTGCGTTCGCCGGGACGGCGTCAGGAGTTCAATTTGGGGCGGCAAATCGCTTGGAACTCGGGTGGCGTGGGTGAGGGCGTGGGCGGCGGCGGTGTCCAAGGGGGTTCCCCGCTCTGCGCACCCAGGGTTAGTCTGTTGAGCCTTCAACCTGTCCCGCACAGCAGACGGCACTGGTACTATCGAACATGAGTTCGATGGGAGTGCTCATGGGTGCTGTGGCGTCTGACCGGGTGGCTCTCGCCCGGGCTGCGCTGGCTGCTGCCGAGGAGCGGACGGGTGCGCGGCAGGTGTCGCTCGTGGGGCAGCACAGCGGTGTGCCCAGCCTTCTGACCAGCGAACGTCCGCCGTTGGCGGTACCTGGTGCCCTGGTGCCCCTGCTGCCTGAAGGGCTGAGGCGCGGGACGACCACAGTGGTGTCCGGGTCGACCTGGCTGGTGCTGGGGATGCTCGCCCACGCCCTGGTCGACGGGGGTTGGGGGGCGGTTGTCGCCCACCGGGACCTGGGGGTGCTGGCCGCCGCACGGGCGGGAGTCCCGCTGGACCGGCTGGCTCTGGTACCTGACCCGGCAGACCGCACAGCCGAGGTGCTCGGCGCGCTCGTCGACGGGATGGGTGTGGTGCTCGTCGGGCCGCGTTCTGCCCTGCCCGCCGCTGACGCCCGGCGTATCACCGCCAGGGTCCGCGACCGGGGGAGCGTCCTGCTTGCCACCACACCTTGGCCAGGTGCTCACGTCGTGCTGCAGGCCAGTCCTGTGCGCTGGGAGGGCGTGGGGACCGACGGGAGCGGGCGGGTCCGCCGCGGGCGCACCAGCGTCACACGCCACGGCCGTCCTGGTGCGCCGGTCGACATCACCTTGCCTTTGCCGCTGCCTGGTATGGACGACGCCCCCGCAGACCAGAGCGGGGCACAGCTTCGCGGGACACAGCGTCACAAGGCACGGGCACAGCTTCGGAGGGCAGGATGAACGCGTCGAGCACACGCACCACTGTGGTGTGGGTGCCTGACTGGCCGGTCGTCGCCGCTATGGCCGCGGCCGGGGTGGACGCGCACGTCCCAGCCGCGGTGCACGACGGGCGCCGGGTGGTGGTGACGTCGGCGACAGCCCGGGCGGCGGGGGTGCGCCGGGGGATGCGTCGTCGCCTCGCCCAGGGGTGCTGCCCACAGCTGGTGCTGCTGGCGCGTGACCCGGCCCAGGACATCGCGTTCGAGCAGGTGGCGCGCGCTTGCGAACAGGTGGTCGCGGGGGTGGAGGTCGTGCGGCCCGGGATGCTGCTGCTGCCTGCCGGAGGGGCCGCGCGCTACCACGGGTCAGAGCAGACGCTGGCCGATGCCCTGGTCGAGGCCGTTGCTGTGGGTACTGGGCACGAGTGCGGGGTCGGGACCGCCGACGGGCTGCTCGCCGCGGTGCTCGCCGCCCGCACCGGTGCCGTGGTGCCCGCTGGTGGTTCGGCGGGGTTTCTCGCCGACCAGCCGGTCGGTTCGTTGCTCACCGCTGTGGTGGACGACAGCGACGAGGTGGACGACCTGGTGGGGTTGCTGGTGCGGCTCGGCCTGCGGACGCTTGGTGCTTTCGCCGCCTTGCCGCACGCTGACGTCGCCGCACGGTTCGGACGTCTGGGTATCTGGGCGCACACCTTGGCCAGCGGGCGCGACATCCGCCCGCCAGCACGCCGGCGCGTCGAACCGGACCTGGTGGTCGGCGACGACCTCGACCCGCCCGTCGAACGTGCCGACCAGACCGCGTTCGCCGGACGCCGTCTGGCCGAGCGCCTGCACACCCTGCTGGTCACCCGGGGGTTGAGCTGCGGGCGTCTGCGGATCTGCGCGCGCACCGACGGCGGTACCGAGCTGGCGCGGGTGTGGCACGCCGACACGGCGACCGGTGGGTTGTCACCTGCGCGGATCACCGACCGGGTGCGCTGGCAGACCGAAGGATGGCTGACGCACGACGGGCCCGACTCAGGACTGGTCCGCCTGGAGATCGCGGCGTTGGACGTCGTCGTCGCCGGGGCGCAACAACCAGGCCTGTGGGGTGCGGCCTCGGGCGCGGACGTGCGGGCTCACCGTGCCTTGGACCGCGTCCAGCAGCTGGTCGGCGACCAGGTGTTCACCGCCCGGCTCCAAGGCGGCCGGGACCCGGCCGAGCAGGTGCACCTGGTGGCCTGGGGGAGCGACGAACCGTCCGACCGTCCGCTCGACCGTCCCTGGCCTGGGCGTCTGCCTGACCCGGTCCCGTCGTCGGTGCTCACCGTGCCCCGCGACGTCACCCTGCTCGACGCGTCGGGCCGTCCGGTGCTGCTCGACGAACGCGGGTGGCTCGACGGCACACCTGTGACGGTGGTACCGGGGACATCTTGGACGCGTGGTCTCGCCCTGGGTGGGTGGGGGCAAGACGGTGGGGGGCAGGACGGTGGGGACGGTTCCGCAGTCGTCGCGCCACCACCGCCGTTGGCGGCGGAGCCGCGAGACAGTCGGAACCGTCCCCACCGTCCTGCCCCCCACCGTCCCGCCCAGCTCTCGTCGCTGTCGCGTCTGCCGGTTCGCCCTCTCGCCTCGGTCGAGACCGGAGTGCGGGACAGTGGGGACGGTTCCGACTGTCTTGCAGATCTGCGCCGTCAGCGCAGGTCCCGCGAGACTGCGGAACCGTCCCCACTGTCCCGCACTCCACCACCCACCCAAGCCGACGTGGTGGGCTGGTCAGGACCATGGCCATCGCCCCCACGCTGGTGGCGCGAACCAGTCCCGCAGGCAGTGCCGACCAGCTACCCCGGCTCTCCCCGTCATCCTGCGGTTCTCGCTCCAAGCCCGGCGGCATCGGTCTCGCAGGAGCCTGTCACCTGGTCAGCGCATATGCAGGTGCTGACCAGCGACGACCGGGTGCTGCTCGTCGCCGCCCGTACCGACGGGTGGACGTGGGTGGCGACCTATGACTGAGCCCGATCCGGGCTACCCCTGCCGCTCGGACCAAGAGGCCCGCCAGCGTCTGCTGCGTTGGTTGCCAATCACTGCAGCGCACTGGCGACGGCACACGCGGTGCTGGGTCCTACAAGGTGTGGACGCTCACGCCGACGAGTCCTGCTGCCAGGGTTTCGATGTCCTGGGGGTCGCAGGTCATGATGAGGCCGCCGCCTTCGCGCACGGCGACGGCGACGACGGTGGCATCGACATGGTGGGCGGAGCCAAGCCCTGCGCGGGCGAGGATGTTGCCGACGTTCTTCGCCAGGGAACGGGTGGTGTCGACGACCCCGATCGCGGGGTATCTCGACAGGCACGCGTCGACGAGGTGGTCGTGGCGTCCGCCTCGGTACTGCTCGGCGAGGACGGCGGCGGGGACGACGACGTCGTTGCCGAGCTCGAGGGCGGCCTGGAGGGCGGCCAGCACCGGTCTGGCTCTCGGGTCGGATCTGCCTGCCCGTGCGACCACGCTGAGCGCCTCAGAGTCCAGGACCAGGTTCCTCATCCGAGCAGCGCCTTGAACCTCTCGACCTCGTCACGGTCGGGCTCGCCGTGGAGCTCGGTCAGGTCAGCGACGAGCGCCGCCAGGGACGCCCGGCGTGCCCGACGTTCTCGCTCGGCCTGGAGGACCGCGTTGATCGCTCCCGACAGGTTGTCGGGGTCGTCCGCGCTGAACGCGTCGACGACGTCGCTGTCGAGGGTCAGCGTCTTGCGAACCTTGGTGCTCATACAACCATCCTACACCAGTCTTACCTGCGCGTGAGGCCCCCGTCCGGACTCCGGGGCAGTCGACGCCTGCCCCGGACCATCTGGACCGCGTCACGAGCAGACCGACCACGACCAGGGAAAACATCATCCAGATCGTGGAGCAGGTGCAGACAGCGAAGCCGATGAGGCAACTACTAACTCAGAGTTAGTAGTTGCCTCATCGGGATCTCAACCCGGGCGCAGAAAACGAGCACTCTCTGCGCGAACATGTAACTCAGAGTTACAGGTTGTTTCCAAGACCTCACCAGCCAGGATGGCCTCATCATGCCACGAGGGCGTCACGCCGCACCCCCGTCGATGATACAGTCGAACACATGTACGTCCAAGGAGTGTCGGCGGAGCGCTATGCCGAGCTGCACGTGCACACGGCGTACAGCTTTCTCGATGGGGCCAGCCAGCCAGAACAGCTGGTCGCGGAGGCTGTGCGGCTGGGTCTGAGCGGTCTGGCTGTCACTGATCATGACGGGCTGTACGGGGTGGTGCGGTTCGCGCAGGCGGCCAAGGGGACGGGGCTGGCGACGGTCTTCGGGGCTGAGCTGCACCTGCCGGTGACGAGCCTGTATGGGCCGGATGTGCTCGACGCACCGACGGGGACACCTGACCCGCAGGCCACCCACCTGGTTGTCCTGGCTCGTGGGCCGCAAGGGTACAGAAATCTGTCGCGGACTATTGCCGAGGCGCACCTGGTCACTGGGCGCAAAGGGGCGGCCGACTACTGCTTGGAGCGGCTGGGGGAGCAGGCTGACGGGCAGTGGCTGGTGCTCACCGGGTGCCGCAAAGGGGCGGTGCGTCGGGCGTTGGCTGGGGGAGAGTCTGGCGGCGTCAGTAGCGACACGATGGCTGCGGCGCGTACCGAGCTGGACCGGTTGGTCGCGGCGTTCGGGGCGGACAACGTCGCTGTGGAGTCCACGCTGCTCGGCGGTCCGCACGACGACGACCTGGCTGACGCGCTGGCGCAGCTGGCCGACGACGCGGGCCTTCGGCTGGTCGCCACCGGTGCTGTCCACGCCGCAACCCCTGGTGACGTAGACCTGGCCCAGGCTCTGGCAGCGGTCCGAGCCCGGCGCAGCCTGGAGGACATGGACGGCTGGACACCTCCCGCGCCAGCGTTCCTGCGTTCCGCGGACGAGATGCTCGCTCGCCACCGCCGCCACCCCGAGGCGGTGGCTACCGCCGCCGCCCTGGCCGACGAGTGCGCTTTTGACCTGAGCCTCATCGCCCCCAATCTGCCGCCCTATCCTGTGCCGCCGGGCCACGACGAGACGACGTGGTTGCGCGAGCTGGTCGAACGCGGCGGGACGCAACGTTATGGTCCGCGTGGGGGCGAAAAGGTGACCGGCGCTTGGGCCCAGCTTGACCATGAGCTGGAGGTTATCGAGTCTTTAGGATTCCCCGGGTATTTCCTCGTCGTGTACGACCTGGTGGAGTTTTGCCGCCGCAACGGCATCCTCGCCCAGGGGCGAGGGTCGGCGGCAAACTCGGCGGTGTGTTACGCGCTGGGCGTCACCGCGGTGGACGCTGTCGCGCACGGATTGTTGTTCGAAAGGTTTTTGGCTCCCGAGCGCGACGGCCCACCAGATATTGACGTGGATATCGAATCAGGACGTCGCGAAGAAGTCATCCAGTACGTGTACGCAAAGCACGGGCGCGAGCACGCTGCCCAGGTCGCCAACGTCGTGGCGTACCGTCCGCGTTCGGCGGTGCGTGACGCAGCCAGGGCGTTGGGTTACGACGCGGGCCAGCAAGACGCATGGGCCTCGTGCGTCGAACGGTGGGGGCCGTTGCGAGGCATGCCGATGTCCAGCAAGTGGTGGACGGTGCACCGCGCGCCCCCGGTCGGTCCTCAGACACCGGACGTCAAGTCTGTCGACGGGATCGACGAGATCCCCACCGCGGTGGTCGACCTGGCCGACCGGATGCTTCGCCTGCCGCGCCACCTGGGTATCCACCCCGGTGGCATGGTGATGTGCGACCGTCCGGTGATCGAGGTCTGCCCGGTGGAGTGGGCCCGCAAGCCGGGCCGCACCGTGCTGCAGTGGGACAAGGACGATTGCGCCGACGCCGGCCTGGTGAAGTTCGACCTGCTGGGCCTGGGAGCCCTCACTGCCCTGCACCACTCGTTCGACGAGGTCGCCCGGCACGGTGGACCCCGGCTGGGCCTGCACGACCTGCCCAAAGACGATCCCGGGGTGTACGAGCTGCTCTCGGCTGCCGACTCGGTGGGCGTGTTCCAGGTGGAGTCGCGCGCCCAGATGGGCACCTTGCCCCGTCTGGCTCCCCAGTGTTTCTACGACATTGTCGTGGAGGTCGCGCTGATCCGCCCCGGGCCGATCCAGGGAAACTCGGTCCACCCGTACATCGAACGCTCCAAAGGTCGCGAGCCGGTGACCTACCTGCACCCGTCGCTGGCCAAGTCCTTGTCGAAGACCCTGGGTGTCCCGCTGTTCCAGGAACAGCTCATGGAGATCGCTATGAACGTCGCAGGTTTTAGCCCCGGCGAGGCCGACCAGCTGCGCCGGGCGATGGGCTCAAAACGTTCCGCCGAACGTATGGAGGCCCTGCACGAGCGTCTGCTCTCCGGTATGGCTGACGGAGGTATCGACCGAGAGACAGGAGAACAGATATTTGACAAGCTCCGCGCGTTCGCAGATTTCGGTTTCCCCGAGTCGCACGCGTATTCTTTCGCGTACCTGGTGTACGCGTGCTCCTGGCTGAAGCGTTACCACCCCGCAGCGTTCTACGCCGGGATCCTCGCGGCCCAGCCCATGGGTTTCTACACCCCCCAGTCCGTCGTCGCCGACGCCCGGCGCCACGGTATCGAGGTCCTGCGCCCCGACGTCCAGTCTTCGCAGGCCCTGGCCTGCGTCGAACGCGTAGCCCCACCTCCCCCAGGGGGAGAACCTCCCCTGACCGTCCTGCCGTCGGGCAGCGCCCACCAACCAGACAAATCGGGCAACCAGCTACGTAACGGACAGACCAATGTGAGCAACCAGCTACGCACTGAACCGGGCATCTCGGGCAACGAGCTCCCAGACTCACCGCGTTCCTTGGCGGTCCGCATGGGCCTGGTGTCGGTCCGCAACGTCAACACCGACCTGGCCCAGGCCATCGTCACCGAACGCACTGCGAACGGCCCTTTCGCCGACCTGGGCGACCTCGCACGACGTGTCCACCTGACCACCGCCGCCCTCGAAGCCCTCGCCACCGCTGGCGCCCTGACCAGCCTAGGAACCGACCGCCGGTCCGCCCTGTGGGCCGCAGGCGCCTTAGGAGCCGTCGGTCCTCACACCCTCCCTGGCGTCGTCGCTGGCGCTGCTGCCCCCATGCTGCCCGGCCTGGAAGACATCGAGGTCGCCACCGCCGACGTGTGGGCCACCGGTGTCTCCACCGACACCTACCCGACCCAGTTCGTCCGCTCTGGCCTCGACGAAGCCGGCGTCGTGCGTGTCGCCGACGCCTACCACCTTCCCCCCGGCGGCCGCATAGCCGTCGCCGGAGTCGTCACCCACCGCCAACGCCCCGGCACCGCCAACGGCATCACCTTCCTCTCCCTCGAAGACGAGACCGGCCTGCTCAACGTCGTGTGCACCGCCGGTGTCTGGCAACGTTTCCGCCGCACAGCCCGCACCTGCCCCGCCCTCGTCGTGAGAGGCCGCCTAGAACGCGCCGACGACGCCACCAACCTCCGCGCCGAACATATCTCCCCCCTCTCCCTAAAAGTGCGTACCACCTCCCGCAACTTCCGCTGACCAAGCACCTGCGGAGCCGAGACGCAAAGTGTCGGCTCACGACGGGGCCATCACCGGCACCCTGGAGACGACCGTCGTCGCATGCACGTCCGGCCCGCGAACCCCGCCGGCCCTGCACATCGCCCTTGTCGACAGACCAACGCTCAGGCCGCGACGCTCTGGCTCTCGTCGCGGTCTGAGGCTCGGGCGTATGATGAATGGCGGTTGTTGCGCACTGAGAACAAGGGACCTGCGGTGGAGCAGATGGCGGAACCTCCCGGACTGGTGGAGCTGACCGGCTTCTGGTTGCAGATGGCCAACAAGCACCTGATGCACAAGGTCCGGCGTCACCTCGAGGCCGAGGGGATGACCCTGCGCTACTTCTACGCGCTCACCGCGGTGGCCAAGCAGCCGGGGATGTCTCAGCAGGAGCTGTCGTCACACCTAGGGGTCGACCCGACGATGATGGTCGCCGTGGTCGACGATATGGAGGCACGCGGTCACGTCGCGCGGTCCCGCAGCACCAAAGACCGGCGTCGCTACGTCCTGACGATCACGGCTTCGGGGCAGGCCGAGTACTCGCGTCAGCTGGACGGGATGAGGCAGGTCGAAGAGGAGTTCTTCGCCCCCCTGAGACCCTCGGAGCGAGCGAGCCTCGGTGCTGCCCTGCGTGTGCTGGCGGCTACGCCGTCGTCTGAAGCGCCCCCATGTGACGACGACTCCCACGACCAACCGAGAAGTCGATAACCAGGCCTCGTCTACCTGGCTCTCCCGCAGGCCTGACGACGGCGACACGCCTCCAGGCTGGTGTGTGATGGGGATGCGATCTCGTGTCTGACCTGCTGCACCAGCACGTCCTGTGCCCACGGCAGCAGCCCCAGCCAACGTTGGTTGTCTCGATAGTTGAGTAGCTCGATCATCGACTGTATATAGTGTCGTCTGGTTCGACGGTCCGCAGCCCAAGGAAGCCGTCGCGGTCCGACTGCGACGTGCCCCGGCGCGAGAAGGAGATGATCCATGACGAGTGCGACAGGAACGATCCAGGCGGTCGAAGACAAGTCTTCGGCACCGCTGCCTGGGGCGGCGTGGACGCTCACGGCGGTCTCGGTGTCGACCTTCTTGCTGATGCTCGACCTGACGGTCGTGAACGTGGCCATACCCGACATCCAGCGTGCGCTGGGGGCCTCGTTCTCGTCCATGCAGTGGACCTTGGACGCCTACGCTCTGGGGCTGGCTGCCCTGGTCTTGGCGTCCGGTTCGATCGCTGACCGTTTCGGGAAGCGCCGGGTCTTCGCCGTCGGCCTGGTGCTCTTCACGCTCGCGTCGCTGGCCTGCGGCCTGGCCCCGTCGGCCGCCGTGCTGATCGCTGCCAGGGCCTTCCAGGGGCTCGCTGCCGCGGTGCTGTTCGCCATCGGCCCCGCGCTGCTCGGCGACGCCTACCCGGGGCGTGGCAAAGGCATGGCCTTCGGTGTGTTCGGAGGCGTGTCCGGCATGGCCATCGCCTTCGGGCCGTTGATCGGGGGGAGCCTGACCGACGCGGCCTCGTGGAGCTGGATCTTCCTGGTCAACATCCCCTTGTCGTTGGGGGCGCTGGTCATCACGCTGGCCAAGACCCCGGTCGCGCCGCCGCACCCTGACACCGCCCCGCGGCTGGACGTCTTGGGGCTCGTGCTGTTCACCGCAGGGATCACCGCACTGGTGTGGGCAGTCCTTCGTGTCCAAGAGCTGGGCTGGACCGACCCGCAGGTGCTGGCAGCGGCGTTCGTCGGTATCGCGACCCTGGTCGCCTTCGTGCGGGTCGAGCGGCGCAAGGGACCGCTGGCGATGATCGACCTGGCGTACTTCTCCAACCGGACCGCGTCGCTGTTCTCCGTCGTGACGTTCGTGGGAGGGGCGTCGGTCATGGCGTCGCTGTTCCTGCTCATCACCTACGTGCAGAACACCTGGCAGCTGTCGGCCTTCGAGACCGGTGTCAGGTTCCTGCCGATGACGGGCACCTTGTTCGTGTGCGCCGCGCTCGCCGGTCTGGTGTCCGACAGGCTCCCGCCCCGGCTGCTGATGGGGCTGTCCCAGACCTTCGTCTCCACCGGGCTGTTCCTGACGCTCCTGTCTGGGTCGACGGCCCAGACGTGGACCCGTCTGCTTCCTGCCATGGTCTTCCTCGGAGCGGGAATGGGGTTGTTCAACGCGCCCAGGGCTGTCTTGTCGATCGCCGTCGTCCCGCCCAGCAAGGCCGGGGCCGGCTCGGGGATCAGCGAGACCTTCCAGCAGGTCGGTGTGGCGGTGGGGATCGCGGCCCTGGGCACCGCCTTCGTCAGGTTCTTCACCCGTGAGCTCACGGCTGGACCGGCCGGTGAGATGCTGGGCGGCCAGGCGGACCAGGTGGCCGCAGCTATCGCCGAGAACCCGTCCTCCCTGGCCCTGCCTGCCGGGACGGACCCTGCCACCCAGGAAGCGGTGATGTCGGCGGCCGTGACCGCGGCGACGAACGCCCTGCACTCGTCCATGATCATCGCGGGTGTGCTGACCTGCTTGTCCGCCGTGGCAGGGTTCGCGATGCGCCGGTCAGACCTCTACACGTCGTAGTCCTCTGCATCACATGACCTATGTTGCCCCGTGGCCTGTGCGTGCCCTCGAAGTGTCGTACCTGGAGGCTGGCGATAGGCCATTCGGGTGTCGTCCGGCGGTTGTCGGGTGATGTCGCGCCGAAGGGGGTGGTTGGGGCTCGGAAACGACAGCAGGCCACCGATGGTCGCGACGTTGCCCGGGGCCAAGATGTGCACATTTGGCATACGGGCGGCGGAACCTGTCGAATGCGACGTGTCTGAGAATCCGTCTTTTTCCGCCTATTTCTTCTTCGGGGCCAGGTGTGTCAGGCAGTTATCTGGCTGTGTGGGGGCGGGAGCACCCATCTGCGTGGACCACCGGCGACCTGGGATTCTGCGCGGGCGGAGGCCGCTGCCACGGGTGTTAAAACATGTGATGATCGCTGTCAAGCCAGGCAGCACGGTCAGCAAGAGTGCGCTACGGTGTGCCGCGTGAGCAGCCTAGACGATGTGCTGGAATCAGTCGTTCGTGATGTTGACGGTGCGATTGGGTGCGCAGTTGCCGACATGCGCTCTGGTGCCCTCCTGGGGGTGGCTCAGCACGTGGAGTACTTCACGCAGGAGTATCTGGAAGCGGTCGCTGCCGCTGCTGTGCAGATGTTCCGCGGGCCGACGGTGCGTCATGTCGAGGACCTGATCTGCCACAGCCGTGGACGGCCCACCGAGCGTCTCGTCGAGGAGATGCAGATGACGACGCGCCACACCATCCATTTCATGATGGTGCTGCCCAACATTCCGGAGGCCGTCGTCGTGCTCATCACCAGGCGCGACACGTCGCTAGGGATGGGGTGGGCGGCAACGCGGCGCTCGGTCCTGGACATCGAGCCCATTCTCCTGGGCCCGGCAGACTGAGGCGCGGTCATGAAGATGCCCCCGAGCCCGGCCCGCCAAGAGGCAGAGGCCCTTGCCCACAACATTCCAGCAGAACGCTACGACCGTATCGTCCGGCTTGCGCAAGCGATCTTCGGAGCGCCGATCGCCGCGCTGAACCTCATCGGGAACGACTCGCAGTTCACGGTCGCCTCCGTCGGCTTTCCGAAAGGGGAGATACCGGTCGAAGACTCTGTGTGCCGTGTGACGGTGCTGCAGGACGAGATCCTCGAGGTCCACGACCTTCGCGAAGACGAACGGTTCTCGAATATCCCAGCGGTGGCTGGCCCGCCGAGGGTCCGGTTCTATGCGGGGTTCCCGGTCCATGGGCAGAGCGGCAAGAACGTCGGCGCGCTGTGCATTCTCGATCTCGTGCCGCGCACGCTGGGTCGTCAGCAGCGTGAGATGCTTGCCGACCTAGGGGCGCTGCTCGAACGTGAGCTCGCGGTCCAAGAGGAGATGGACCTCGCCGGGCAGGTGCAGCAGCTGATGCTGCCGACATCAGCGCCGGATATCGACGGTGTCGAGATCGCCGGCCGTGTCCAGCCTGCCCGTGAGGCTGGTGGCGACTACTTCGACTGGTTCGTCGTCACCGAACCGGGCGATGCCGGCAAGCGGCTCGTGGTGGTGCTCGGCGACGTCATGGGAAAGGGGCTCGCTGCCTCCCTCATCGCTTCGGAGGTCCGAGCGGTGCTGCGCGGCCACTCCCGCTACACCGACGTGAGTGACTCCGTCGCGCGGACGTCGACGACCACCAAGCACGACCTCGACGCCAACAGCCGGTTCTCGACGTTGTGGGTCGCACGGCTAGACCCGACCACCGGAGTGCTCGAGTACATCGACGCAGGTCACGGGCTCGCAATCATCGCCTCGCAGCGCGGGTACCGGCGGCTCTACCAAGAATACGTGCCGCTCGGGGCACCTATCGAAGACGTCTGGGAAAAGGCCAGCGACGTCTTGGCGCCTGACGAGCTGCTGGTGGTGGTGTCCGACGGCGTGTTCGACGTTCTTGACGACTCGTTCGACGAGGTCGAGGCGAAGATGCCCGCCATCTTGGACCCCGCTCTGAGCTGTCGGCAGATCGTCGACCTCATCGTCGACTTCGCTGTCTTCCACGCAGCCAGCGACGACGTCACGGCCGTCGCTGTGCGCCGGATCCCCAGAGCTGATGGTGACGTCACGTCCGCCGGACCTGCATCCACGACCTGATTGTCGAAGACAAGGAGCACCCGCTGATGAGTTTCGAGGAAGTGGACCAGAGCGCGTATGTCGTGCTCACGCCAGAAGGAAAATTCAACCTGGTCGCGGCGCCACCGTTCAAAGCGCGGGTCGACGACCTCGTCGCCGCGGGAAAGGTCCGTCTCGTCGTAGACCTGCACGCAGTCGACTTCATTGACTCCTCAGGGCTCGGTGTGCTCATCGGCGGGCTCAAGTCAGCGCGCCAGCACGACGGGGACCTGCGGATCGCCGCCTCGGGCAGCCAGGTGCAGGCGGTGCTCAAGCTGACGAACCTCGACCGGATCCTCACCCCCTACGCAACGATCGAAGAGGCGTGTCATGACTGGTGACGGGACGTGTAGCGAGTACGTGCTGGAGGGCTTTGCTGTGCCCGACCAGCTCGACGCTGTCCACACCCTTCTTGCGCAAGCCGCCGACGAGCACCCCGATCTTGACTCGATGGACGTCATGCTTTTCGAGACGGCAATCATCGAGATCGCCAACAACGTCGTCGAATACGGGCGGCCGGAGGGCGAGGTCCGCTGGAGGTTCACCATCCGTGTGCGCGAGGACGAGATCGAGGCCGAGCTTGATGACACTGGTCAGATGTTCACGCCCCAACGGGGAAAAGGTATGCCCGGCGAGGACGCCGAAGGAGGCCGCGGGCTTCCTATCGCCGAGGCGCTGCTCGACCGGATCGAGTTCACGCGGATGGACGACACGAACCACTGGCGCATGGTGCGAAGGCTGGGACAGCCTCTACCAGGCTGACGGCACCGTCCGTTTTCCGCCGCAGACTCGATTGCGCTTCCGGAGCGGTCCTGGCGGTCCGGGGCCAGCGTTGTAGGTCAGGCTCGAGCGGCTGGAGGTCGACGGTGGTTTCTCCGATGCGGTCTACCACGGCGCGCGGCGAGAAAGGAATGTGAACCATGTCAGGCATCACACCCATCACGCCCGTCTCGTACGACGTCACCGCAGCTAACCTGAACACTTTGGCCACGGACGGCAGCGCGGTGCTCACCCCCGCCAGCGCTGCACCGACCAGCGCCTCTGCCACGCAGTCGACGAGCGATTCTGCTTCCGAGTCGACATCGGGCTCGACATCATCGAGCGATTCGACCACCACCAGCGGATCGACTTCGTCTAGTGACTCGGCCAGCACCAGCGGCTCGACATCCTCAAGTGATTCGACCAGCAACGCGCTGGCTTCGACGAGCGATTCTTCAGCAGGGACTGCGGCAACTTCTACTTCTATGACTCCGAGCGACTCGGCGAGCCTGTCCGCCTCGACGTCACTCAGCCTGAGCCAGTCCACCAGCGCATCAATCTCGGACTCTATCAACCAGAGCCAATTTATCAGCCAGTCCAACTCGGTGAGCACGGCGATCTCCAACAACGGTGGTGGAAGCGTCGTCGGGTCGCAGGTTGGGTCTTCTTCGTCCCGTCCGAGCAACACGCAGCAGATCCCGTCCAACTCACCCACGGCGACGGACCTGTCTGGTTACGGCGCACCCGGTTTTACCGTGACCCCGCAAGGGGGGTCGGGCAACTGGGTGGTCACTGCGCACAACGTGGCTCCTGGCACTGTCCTTTCTTTCTACGCGAAGACCGGTTCCACCTACACTGAGTTTTCTATCACCGTGTGGGGAGACGGATCATATTCAATCCCGATGGGGACCCCGAACATGATCTTCATCTCCACAAATATTCCTCCGGGAAACAGCCAGTTCGTATCCAACAGCCAGAGCCAGTCGGTCTCGACGAGCCAGAGCACATCCACAAGCCAAAGCACGTCAACCAGCCAGAGTGCGTCGACCAGCCAGAGTGCTTCGACCAGTCAGAGCGCGTCTGCTAGCCAGAGTGCGTCAACCAGCCAGAGTGCGTCCGCTAGCCAAAGTGCTTCAACCAGCGACAGCCTGTCGACGAGCACAAGCACGTCGATCAGCCAGAGCGCATCGGCGTCAGAGTCCAGCGCTGGCTCCGACAGCGGCTCAAGTTCGGCATCGCAGTCGGCGAGTGCGTCGACGAGTGCCAGCGAGTCCGCCTCGACCAGCGAGTCGACGTCCACCAGTGCGTCGGAGTCGACGAGTGAGTCGGCGTCGGAGTCGACGAGTGAGTCGGCGTCAGCAAGTGCTTCAGAGTCCGCCTCGGACAGTGCCTCTGAGTCCACGTCGACCAGTGCCTCTGGGTCTACCAGTGCGTCGGAGTCGGCCTCGACGAGCGCATCCCAGTCGGAGTCGACTAGCGCCTCAACGAGTGCCAGCGAGTCCGTCTCCGCCAGTGGGTCCGAGTCCACCTCGACCAGCGTCTCTGGCTCAGTCTCAGCCAGTTCGTCGGAATCCGCCTCGGCCAGCGCTTCCGAGTCCATGTCCACCAGTTCGTCGGAGTCTGCCTCGGCCAGCACCTCTGAGTCCGCGTCCACCAGCGCCTCCGAGTCGACGTCCACAAGTGGGTCGGAGTCTGCGAGTGAGTCGGCATCTACGAGTGCGTCAACAAGCGCCAGCGAGTCCGCTTCCACCAGTGCTTCGGAGTCTGCTTCGGCCAGCACTTCCGAGTCGGCATCTACGAGTGCGTCCCAGTCCGAGTCGACCAGCGCATCGACCAGTGCGTCGGAGTCGGCGAGTGAGTCGACAAGCGAATCGGCCTCTGCCAGTGGGTCTGAGTCGACCTCGACCAGCGTGTCTGGGTCGGTCTCGGCGAGTGCGTCGGAGTCGGCGAGTGAGTCGGTCTCCACCAGTTCGTCGGAGTCCACCAGCGCTTCTGAGTCGACGTCTGCTAGTGCGTCGGAGTCGGCGAGTGAGTCGACAAGCGAATCGGCCTCGACTAGTGAGTCGGAGTCGAGTTCTACGAGTGCTTCGGCCAGCACGTCCGAGTCGGTAT
>Ga0123354_10000583_pt1 | contig 37773 bp, 38 predicted proteins | sample TergutLab28metaG_2_FD_97872 | JGI IMG/M metagenome (GOLD analysis project Ga0123354, IMG submission 97872) | Labiotermes labralis P4 segment gut microbial communities from Petit-Saut dam, French Guiana - Lab288 P4 | ecosystem: Host-associated > Arthropoda: Insects > Digestive system > Gut ... | reverse complement strand
TTTCTGCTTCTGCAAGTTCTTTCTTGAGTTTTGCGATACGTTCTTTCTTGACTTCTTCTTTGTGTTCTTCTGATTTTTGGAATATATTTACTTGATCTGCTGTTCTTAGATGTGAATATGTTCTATCAAGCATTGTTGTATCTTTATGACCCAAAACAATAGCAAGTGACTTCATTGGAATGTCTGGTCTTTTCACCATTCGAGTAGTGAAAAGATGACGTAATGAATACATAGATATATCTTTTGTGATTCCACACATTTCTAAACTTTTCTTGAATGCTTTCTTGATGTTCTTTATTTGCTTCCCGTTAGAGTTGACAAATACATAATCATCTTTATTTTTCGAGATGTTATCTCGCGTCTTTAAGTCTTCAATGACTCTTTTTGCAACACCAACAAGAGGAACTGCCGTATTCACTTTCCCACTTTTGCTCTTTCTGTCTCTAATCATGACAAAAGACTGTTCAAAGTGTACGTCTTTCCACTTAATCTTGTTAAGTTCAGAAGGATAACGTATCCCAGTATTGGTCACAAATGATATAATCATCCAGTAATAAGGTTTCGTCTCTTTCCAATAACTTTCTAATTTTAAATACTCATCTTTTTCAAGAATAATATCGCGTGGTTTTTCTGGACGTCTTTTATATGATGCGATATTTTTTCCTTGAAACGCATTGAGACTTTCTCTTGCAAACCTCAATATAGACACTAACAAACCACATTCTCGATTGATTGACACGTATCCAACTTCATCATAATATCTTCCTTCTATGGTACGACGTTTCCTTTTGTATTTTTGCTGCTCTTTATCTGGATGATTCTCGTAGTAATGCTTTCTCCATTCTGCATAGTCATCATAGTCTTGTGCATTGATATGTTCTATTGGCATTTTTGAAAAATACTCAGCAAGATAAACAGATTGACGAACATATTCATTGATTGTTCTATTGGATACTCTTGACGTTTTATGCTGAATAAACTTTTCCACTACGTCTGCAAACTTCAATGATTCGACTTTTTGCTTACGTGGACTTTTGCCTTCCTCTGCTCCTTCATATTTTTTTATAGCATATCTAGTCGCTTTGTCGAGATCCTTTGTGCTGGTAGAACCCCGATACACTCGCCCTTTGAATGAAAAATAGTAGTAAAAAGTTGGATTATCGTCTCTCTGGTAAAGAGCGATTTTTTCGTAGGGGTGTGCCAGTTTTGTGAAGACTTTTGTCGTGCCCATTTTTTACCCCGATTTGTGCAAGGTTTGTGCAAGGTTTCTTGGTCCGTTTTCAGGGTTATCAGATTGTTTTTATTGTGTAAATGGTTGCTACTCAATCCTTGCTTTTTGAGCGATATAATACATTGAAATATAATGATAAAATGCTGGTTGCGCCTAGTTCGTAATCAGCAGGTCGAGAGTTCAAGTCTCTCAGTTGGCTCCAGAAAACATAAGGTGTTATCCTCTATCAGAGGGTAACACCTTTTTCTTTGCCGCTATCATCCCGCTATCATTTCTTTCGTGTTTTCTCCCTTGCAATGTATCTGGCTGTGTGCCCCCGCTCCCTCACGCATTAGTAGCGCTTACGCCCACGTTATCCGGGAGAGGGGGCACATCCTTTAGTGCTCGCGTTAGCGAGCACATGTCCGTTAGCGCCATCGCGCCTCTCCCTCGCTTCTCTTCTGAAAAAAACAAATCAGAAATGTCCTGGCGCGCTGAGAGCAGAAAAAATAAAAATGGGTCCTCTCTCCGAGGATCGCCAATGTGGTTACGCGCCAATGGCATGGGCATGGTCCATGCCTGCAAAGGCGCGAGCCACGCCCAGACCTCGCCCGTGCGCCGGGTGATCCGTGAGAGACTGCCCCACTCCGGCCGGCCCATCCCCGGCGGCCTGCCCTTGTACATGCTCGACACCGGGACCCTCAAAACCATGGCCATGTCCAGGCTTCTGAACCCTGAAAGCTCCCAGCCGTGCAGACTGAACGCGGGGGCCAGACGCGATCTGGTCGAGCAGCTCGCCGCCGAGCATCAGATCCGTAAGGGCGGCAAAGGGGCCAAGCCTTTGCACGGCATGAAGGTCATCTGCGCGTACATGGAAAAGTCTGAAAGCACGGTTCTCAAGTACATCCGGGAAGAGGGATTACCGGCGGGAAAGATAGGCGGCGAGCGGGTCTCGGATGCGGGGCGTATAGACGCCTGGCGTCTGGGGCGGATAGGATAAAATTTACACAAAAAAATGAGTATTTTCTCTTGACAACACACAAAAAAATGAGTAGAAAATAATCAAGACGAATGGGAAAGGAGGTGCGATGAAGCCGCGGGAAGTAATGGAGAAGCTGAAGGCGGCAGGCTGGACGGAAGGCAAGGGCCGGGAACACGCGCTAGAGGCGGTAAGCCCGACAGGATACCGGGTCCCGATTGCAAACCATCCCGCCAAAGACATCCCCATCGGAACCCTGAAAAAGATTGAACGATTAACCAAGGTAAAGCTTCACTAGAGGGAGGGGGGATCCCCCCCCTCCCCAAGGAGAGCATAGATGAAAACGAAACAGTTCTACATCGCCGGGATAGTCCCGGAACGCGCGGAAGATGGAGGCGGCTACTCGGTGTACATTCCTGACGCGCCCCAGGCGGCGGCGGGCGGTGAAACCGTTGCCGAGGCCATCAGCAACGCCACGTCCGCCCTGTATCTGGCTCTGCGCGGCATGGCTGAACAACAGGCCGTTATTCCAGCGCCGTCCGGCATGGAAGAGGTACGGGGCAAGGTTCAGGCGGAACGGCGGGGAGACGGGTTGCCCTACCCGGAAGAGACGGTCTATCAGTACATTCCCGCTCCCGGCCTGGATATGGTCCCGGTGCGCTTGAATGTTTCCTTGTCCAAGGCGCTGGTTGAAGAGATGGACGATGCGACGGACCAGATGGGCATGACCCGCTCCGGTTTCATCGCGGCGGCAACGCGGGACTACCTGGACCGGGTAGCGGCAAACCAGTAAAAAGCCGTAAATTCCCCCAAAAAGCCGTAAATAACCGTAAAAACCCGTAGTGGGGTTCCCATCCCCCGGATGAGCGGCGTAGCCCTCATGCGAAATCCAACCGCGATTTTGCATGAGGGCTTTTCATGTCCCAGGCGCAGACCATACAGACCCCCGTCATTATGCCCGGCCAGAAGGGCTTTTGGCGCGCGCTCTATAACAAGATGCTCGCCGCCCTGGACGATGGGATGTTCCTGCGCTTCAACGGGTACGTCGTTGCCGGTCGCACGTTTAATTACCGCAGCGTGGCGGACTTTCAGAAGCTTCTAGCCTGGGTAAAAGACCAGGCCGACGTCGAGGACGGAACGCCGTCTTACCGTGGCCGCCGCTATGCCGGGCAAGGGGGCCGGGGCTGATGGCCGCGTCCCGCCGCCCACGGATGCCGGGAAGGCAAGCCCGGTCCCGGTCCGCCCGCCAGAGCGTCCGCGCCGTCACCGTGTCCCCCGGAGCCCGCGAAGGATATGCCGGAGCGGTTTCCTCGCGCCTGACCGGAAACTGGTTTCCCGGCGGCCTGGACTTAAACTCCCTCATAGCCACCGCCTCGCCCATCCTGCGCGCCAGAGTGCGCGACTTGGTGCGCAACTTTCCAGTTGGCGCGAGGACGCGTCCAACGTGCTGCACGGCTTCCAGATGCTTAGGCCCGGGCAGCTTAGGGGCGTATCGCCCTTCGCCCCGGCCATCATGCTGGCCAGGGACATGGGCGAGTACACCGGCGCGGAGATAGACGCCGCCAAGCTGGCCGCCAAATGGCTGGCGTTCGTCAAGAGCATGGACCCGGCCTCCTCTCAGGGCCTGCGCGGCGGGCTTCCTGGAGGGCAGGCCGCACCTGACCGCGGCGACATCGAATGGCTGGAAAACGGGATTATCGAGTATCTGCGCGAAAACGAGGACATTACCTTCGCGCCGAACACCAACCGCCCGGGCGACTCGTTCGACCGCTTCACCCGCTTTGTGCTGCGTATGACGGGCATCACCATTGACGTGCCCTATGAGATCGTCTCCGGGGACTATCAGGGCCTCAACTATTCCGTCAGCAAGGCCAGCCGCAACGATTTTTCCAAGTTCCTCGTGCCGCACCAGTTCCGCATGGACACGCATTTCACCCGGCCGATTTTCCACCGCTGGCTCGCCTGCGAGGCCCTGACGCAAGACTACCTCAAGGGCTACTGGATGGACCCCGTCCGCTTCCAGAAGGCGATGTGGATTACGCTGCCGCGGATGGGACAGGGCGAGGCGGCGTGATGTGGGACGTGGTGAGCCATAACTTCTGGCAGTTGCTCATAGCCTTGGACCAGCTTCTCCACGTGGTCGTATGCTTTTTTCTGCGCGAGCTGGCCTGGGCGGATGAGACCCTTAGTTCCCACGCCTGGCGATGGGAGAAAGACGGTGTGCGCGCGTGGCCGCGCAAGGCGATTGACGGCGTTGCGGCGCTGTTTGGCGACAAGGATCACTGCCGCGAGAGCTACCGGAACGAACGGCGGGGCAATCAGCTCCCGCCGGAACTGCGGCCGAAGCCCAGACGAAAGCGGGAGCCGCGCCCGCCGTAGGGGCGCAAGCCTGAATGAATGAGCCGTCCTCAATAAGAAGCGTGCCGGGCCTATTGGTCCGGCACGCTTTTTTATTTTGCGACAGAGTCGAGCGGGCTCTCAGGCGTGGGCTTTTCCCTGTTCCATGGCCTCAAAGATGCGCGTAACAAACGCTCCATAGTTTTCAGCGGGTTTCCGGCCCAGCCCGTACTTTCGCCCCAGATCGTCAAGTTGGTCCACAAAATCCTTGCCCGGTCCGGGACTATAGCCGATTCCCGCCGCAGCGAGATAGCCCGAGCGAGTCATGCCCAAGTCGGCCGCTTTCCGGTCGATCCGGGCCAGGGCGGACTTTGTGAAGCTCACGGACACCCGCGTGGGGGATGCGTCCGGGGCCATGACCAAGGCCGACAGGAAAGGCGATTCATCGGGGCTGTTCGGATCATGTTTGCGAGACCACAGCAACCATGACGGCACGTCAGTCGAAGGCGCGGGAATATCCCTACCGGCCGCCGTATATTCCTCTATGGTCAAAGCCAGGGCATCACGGGCCATGGCCATGGCTTCGTCCCAATCATTCCCTTGCGTCAGAGCCTCTGGGAAATCCTTGAAAGCGACCGTATAGCCGCCTTCCCTGGCGGGATAGAAAGTTGCCACATAGTGCCTCCCCATCTCCGAGCCTCCTTTCGGGGAGGGGTTTCCCCCTCCCGGTTAGTAGAGTTTTACGTCTGTCTGTTTTTCGATTGCCTTGGCCAGGGCTTCCTTGATTTCGTTGTGCCGGGGTATGGTGGTTCTGAAGCGTCCCTCGGCATCGTAGGCTTTCGTGTGTCCCCCGCCATCCTTGAAGGTGAACCCGGCCTGCCTTAGTTTGTGGATGATGTCTTTTCGCTTCACCGCACCCCCTTTGTTGATTTCACTATGTACATGTTTTGTGCATTTGTCAACATATTTTTATATAAAAATGGTTCATTTTTTGAGGGTAAAAAAACGGCCCCGCGTGTGCGGAGCCGTTACAGGCCGTTGGCAAGCTGGGATCTGTGAAGGGCTACTTCATCATGTCGGGCGGGAAAATATAGCACTTTTCAAGGCCAACGTCTTTCATCACAAACCCTTTCACTACCCCGGATATAGCGGCGGAATCTCCGCGTTTTAATAAGCGCAGTGTGGGGTCTGCCTTGTCAACATAGCAACGCACCCCTTCAAATCCGTACTTGTCAGAAACAAGATATACATAAGCAGCTCCCGTGAAATCTTTACCGACCTCTTGGACACGCCCGGTGACTGATATGCGTTTCCCTTTGAAATCGTCGTCAGCAACCACTTCGTTGTTTTTATAGCGTGTAACAAGATTGGCGGCCTTGATCTCATAATACGGAGCAAGGTTAAAACTTTTGATCCTTTCTTGGTCTGTCCAGGGGGGCGAAAATCGTTTTCCCGTTATTTTGTCTGGTGCAATGGAACTATAGTAACCGACAAGAGTTGACGTATCGCCTTGATTCCCAGCATAGAAAAGGACATTTGCGCGTTTTACCTTTAACCGCTCTCTGGCGTCTTTTGCTACGGTTTTCATGGCGTTTTCTGTCGCGCCTGCAGGTGTGCCGTACACATGAAGGAAAGCAAATTCGTTTCCTATTTTGCTTTGTACTTCAACGTCTATACTGTCTGCGGCATAGGCAATGCTGGTAAAAATGAACAATAGACAAAGTGCAAGCCTGGATATTAGTTTCATACCAGCCTCCTATTCATTGTCTTGGTGCGATGAACGGGCAACATTGCCGCCAATAGGGGCATCTTTCCCTGTCCGCAAAGTAAAATTGTCGCGTTGCCCGTCGGTTTGCCGCTCACGCAACATCCGGTTTTCCCTAGATAGCTCTGTAATCTCCCGCAAGGCGTCAGCTAGGATAGGCTGTAGCGTGGTGTTTTCCGTAGCTTTCGGGCTATTTTCTTCATTGTCATCTAATTCCAGGAAATCTCCTCTGCGGTGGCGGATTTCATCGAGCGGTCCGTGTTCTTGAAATTCGCTTTCAGTCAAAAAGGGCTGACCTATTTGTGCCAGCAAAAAATTGGCGTTTATCTGGAGTCCCGGAGGCAGAAGACGTATGACCAGCCATAGCCTCTGCCTCCTGCTTCTCCCTGGCATGGCGCATCAAGATCCCGATGCGAGCGGCCGCCTCCTGCCTGGCGTCCGGGCACAGGTGGCTGTAGCGCTTCGTCATCTCCACCGAGCGATGCCCCACAAGCTCGCCGATGGTGAACAGCGGCACGCCGGATATGGCCAGCCACGAGCAGTACGTGTGCCGCAGTGTGTGGAAAACAACCTTGTGCCGCCGGTCCGTGACGTTTTTATTGAGTTCGCAGTCGGCCACGGTGCGCACGAAGCTCTCGTCCGAGTCCGTTTTGATCGGCGCGTCGCCTTTGCCGCGCCTGGGGACGAAAAGATACCGCCCCGGAGCGTCCGGGCGTCTCTCTTTGAGCAGGGCGCGGACTTCCGGCGTCATGTGGACGATCCGGCTGCCGGTTTTGGCGTCTTTCACCAGGATGCGGCCGGCCGCGAAGTCCAGATGCTCGCCGCGCAGGGCCAGGATCTCGCCCTTGCGCATCCCCGTATGCAGCGAGAGAAAGGCGATGTCGTGCCACGTGGGGCTACGCTTCTTGAGGCTGTCCAAAAGCTTCAAGGCCTCTTCTTGCGTAAGGTGGCGTGTGCGGGCGTTATCGGCCTTGGGCATGACAAGGCCGTTCGTCGGGATCGGGCCGCCGTACACGCCCCAGGATGCCAGTTTGCGGTATGCGCGGCGCACGTCGCCCAGCGCCAGCCGCACCGTGGAGGCGGAAAGACCTTTACGGAGCAGGGCGGTCTTGAGATCTTCGAGTGTCAACGCGGTGATGGCATCCATGCTCCGATGCCCCAGAGGCGATTTGAGGTACCACTTGTAGCGGTTCCGTTCGTCCTGAGGGCTGGCCAGGTTCGGCAGCCATTTCTCATTAAAGATCGCCCAGCCCTCAGCGAAGGTCATGCCGGACCCGGCTCTCTCGCGCTTGGGCTTCTCGCCACGGGATATGCCGTCGAGGATCGCCCCGCGGCGCTTGTTCGCGTATGCGGCGTTGACGCCGTCGCTGGCGTAGCCGATGAACTCCCAGCGGAACTTGCGGTCCTGATTGCGGTAGCATACATCAAACGCGGTATCCGGCTTGCCTGTGCGCTTGTTTACGATGCTTCTGGAATACACGCCCAGGAAGCGCGTTTTCGTGCGTCTCGCGCCGCTTTTTGCCGCTATCGTGCCGCTAGCATTTTTGGCCATGAGAGTATCAATCCGCTATCGTTTGGAGATTCCAAGGTATCCGCACATAACGCAAGAAAGCCCGTATCTACGTGGTTTTTCTCTCTGTGGCAACACAACGGAACACAGGGAAATAGCGCCCCAATGTTATTCGTAATCAGCAGGTCGAGAGTTCAAGTCTCTCAGTTGTCTCCAGGAATATCAAGGACTTACGACTAAAATCGTGAGTCCTTTTTTCGTCATGGCGCCTTTTACTCTTTCGGCGGGGCGAACAGATTCTTCACGCCATGCGGCGCGGCGCGCCAATACATGGGGGGAGCCGTGACCTGGGCTCCCAGCGCGGCGGCGGCGCGCCAGCCCCAGCGCGGGTCATAGAGCATGCCCCGGCCTATGGCGACCATGTCCGCTAAGCCCGCCCGCAGGATGCTCTCCGCTTGAAGCGCTTCGGTAATGAGCCCAACGGCGATGGTCGGCAATCCGGTGGCCTCCTTGATTTGCGCGGCGAAAGGCACCTGGTAGCCCGGCCCGAGGACGATGTTCTGCGCAGGCGTCAGTCCGCCGCTGGACACGTGAATGGCCGCGCAGCCGCGCGCTTTCAGCGCATGTGCAAGCACGATGCTGTCTTTCACGTTCCAGCCGTTTTCGATCCAGTCCGTAGCGGAAATGCGCACGGTCACCGGTTTGCCGGCCGGGAATACGGCGCGGACCGCCTCAAAGACCTCCAGCGTGAGGCGCATCCTGTTTTCCAGGGAGCCGCCGTAGTCGTCGGTACGCGTGTTGGAGAGCGGAGAAAGAAATTGATGCAGAAGATAGCCGTGCGCGCTGTGGATTTCCACCAGATCGAAGCCTATGCGCGCCGCGCGCTCGGCAGCGGCGGCAAAGGCGGAAACAATATGTTTGATGCCTTCGGCGTTGAGGGCAAGCGGCTTTTCGTCATCGGGCTCACAGGCCAGGGCTGAGGGCGCTTCGGTACGCCAACCGCCGGCACTTGTGGATGGGCGCTGTTTGCCGCCCTTCCAGGGAACCTCGGAGGAACCCTTGCGCCCGGAATGGCCGAGCTGCACGCCGACGGGCATGGCGGAATATGTCCGGATTGTCCGCAGTACGGGGATCATGGCGTCGGCTGTTTCATCGGACCACAGGCCCAGATCATGAGCGGTGATGCGTCCTTGCGGCGTAACCGCCGTGGCTTCGACGAGTAAAAGCCCGGCCCCGGAGCAGGCCAGTTGTCCGTAATGGATATGATGCCAATCCGACGCTTTGCCATCCTTGGCCGAATATTGGCACATGGGAGGGATGACGATGCGGTTGGACAGGGTCAGGTCGTCCAATTTTTGTGGGGAAAATAAGATGTTCATGCCTGTACTCCTTGCTTACGCTCATTTCTGCTGGTGCCGGTCACACTTTCCGTGTGTCATCGGGAATCCTCTTTACCCTATGAGGCAGAAATCAGCAAAAAATTCGATGCGCCGGACTTGACAATAAATAGTTTGCTATTAAATAGGTCGCTATGAAATTGACGATGCACAAAAGGGCGCGTCTTCACGAGCGCCTTGGAATTGATCTCAGCCGTGTCGCACGCTTAATGCGGACCAGGCTTGACGAACGCTTGGCGCCGCTCGGTCTCACTCAGGCCAAGTGGCTCATTTTGTTGTACCTCTCCAAGCATGGAGGCACCATGCCTCAGAAGGATATTGCCGAATGTATCGGCGCTGAGGGTCCGACGGTGGTCCGCGTGCTTGATGGCCTGGAGCGTATGGGGCTCACCCTGCGCCAGGGCGAACTGGCTGACCGGCGCGCCAAGACGGTGCGCCTCACAGCCCAGGCCACGCCTGTTTTGGAGGAGATTACGCGCATTACGGAAGGGTTTCGCCAGGAAATGTGGGCTGGCGTTGCCGAGGAGGATCGGGCGGCGCACGAGCGCGTCATGGCAATACTTTTGAAAAACCTCGGCCCGTCCGCGCGCATCCGGTGATACGTTGGGCGTCTGTGCGGCGCTGCGCCGCGTTTTACGTAAGGAGTTGAAGCAGTATGTCTGGTGAATCAGTACAAGAGCCGAAAAAATTGAGATATCCTTTTGTGTCCCAGCCTCAAACGCGGCGCACGCTCATCCTGGCCGGAGCCGGGGTGGTCGTGCTTGGCCTTGTCGCCTGGATCTACGCCCGTTGGAATCATATCACGGAAAACGACGCGTATGTTCTGGCGGATATGGTCACGATAAGCAGCCGCATAGACGGCTGGATCGCCGAACGTCCTGTCACGGACGGCGATACGGTGACCAAGGGGCAGATCGTGACGCTTATTGATCAGCGTGAGGCCAAGCTCCAGGTGGATGAGTTGAAGGCCAAGAAGGCCTCTTTAGAAAAGCAATACGAACAGGTGCAGGCTCAACTGGGCGAGACCAGGGAGTCCACGGAAAACGCTGTGGCCGCGGCTAAGGCCCGCCACCAGGAAGCCACCGCCAACGTGGGTACGCTCGCCGCCCAGGCGGAGCAGGCCCAGATTGATTACAAGCGCAATAAACCTCTGGTGGCAAGCGATGTCATCTCACGTGAAACTTGGGACCAGACCCGCACCACCAATGATGCGGCTGTGGCGAAGCATCAGCAGGCCAAGGCCCAGGTGACGGAAGCATCGGCCAATTTGGCCGACGCCATAACGAAACGGGCCGATGTCACGGTGCTTGAAAAGCAGGCGGAGGACCTGGCCCATCAGATTGACGAGGCACAGGCCCAGATCGGCCAGAAAGAAGTGGAACTCGAAGACCGGGTGGTACGCAGCCCCATAGACGGCGTGGTGGATCAGAAGTTTGTGGAGCCGGGCGAATACGTCATTCCCGGCCAGCGTCTGGTACTCCTGCACGATCCGAAAAGCGTATGGATTGAAGTCCATCTGAAGGAGACGAAGCTGACTGACGTGCGCGTGGGCCAGCCTGTGGAGATAGAGGTGGACGCCTATCCCGGCCGGAAGTTTACCGGCCATGTGGAGCGGGTGGGTAATGTGGCCACGAACCAGTTCGCGCTTTTGCCCAACCCCAATCCGTCCGGCAACTTCACGAAGATTGCCCAGCGGGTTCCGGTCCGCATCAAGGTGGACCAGCCGGCCGACAATCCCCTGCGCCCCGGTATGATGGTGGAGGTGGACATTGACGCCTCGCACCACTGAGTCGCTTTTTGAGCGCTATGGTCCCGCCTATAAGTGGTATGCCACCATTTCGGTGATGATGGGCTGTATCGCGACGATTCTGTCCTCCACGATGTTCAACGTGGCCCTGCCGGACATCATGGGCGAGTTCGGCATGGGCCAGGATCAGGTGCAATGGCTGTCCACGGCGTTTCTGGCCGCCATGACCACCTGTATGCTGCTTACGGGCTGGGCATTGGCCGCGTATGGCCCGTTGGCGGCGTACATGGCGGCTCTGATCGCCTTCAGCGCGGGTTCTCTCATTGGCGGGGTATCGAATGGCCCGGAGATCCTTATTTTAGGGCGGGCGATCCAGGGAGGAGCAGCCGGTCTCATCCAGCCTCTGACCATGGTGGTCATTTTGACGGTGTTCGATCCCTCCAAGCGGGGGCTGGCCATGGGCATTTACACCCTGGGGATTGTGGTGGCCCCGGCCCTTGGCCCGACGCTTGGCGGCGTGCTTGTGGACAATTATTCCTGGCGCTATATTTGCTTTATAGGGATTCCCCTGTGTCTTATCGGGAGCGTTCTGGTACTTGTTTTCCTGCCCCGGCAGGGCAAACGCAATACGGATGCCGGCGCGTTCGATCTGGCCGGGTTTGTCGTTTTGTGCATTGCGGTGTGGTCGCTCTTAAGCGGGATTTCCAACGGTCAGCGCCTGGGCTGGGATTCGAACTTCGTCAGAGTTTCCTTTGTGGTAAGCGCCTGTACCTGGGCGGCTTTTCTTGTGCGCGAAAGAACCTGCAAGACGCCGCTTCTGCCGCTTGACGCCTACAAAAATCCCCGGTTTCTGGCCGCCGCCATAGTTTCTTTTATCCTTGGCGTGGGGCTCTATGGGTCCACGTATCTCGCGCCGCTTTTTGTGGAGCTTATCCAGGGATATACCCCGACATCGGCCGGACTCATGCTTCTTCCGGCGGGGCTTGCCCTGGGAGTCCTCGCGCCGATCTCGGGAAAGATGGCGGACCGTTTTCCTCCGCACCTGCTCATTATTTTGGGGTTGGCGTTTTTTGGCTGGTCGAACTTCCTTCTGGCCGGCGTGGACGTCTCCACGGATTTCTGGGTGTTCACGGGGTGGATGCTCCTTGGCCGCGTGGGGCTGGCGTTCATCTCTCCGGCGCTGAACAGCGGCGCGGTGCGGGTGCTGCCGCCTGAACTTATGGGACATGGCGCGGGTAACATCAACTTCATGCGCCAGCTTGGCGGGGCGGTGGGCATAGGCATTTTGTCCGTCTATCTTGAACGCAAGACCGCGCTCTACTGTCAGGCGCTAAACGATATGCAGACCGGAAACCATGTCGCCACGGACGCCTTGGTGACTATCTCGAAGGAACTTACGAAAGTGGGGAGCTATGATATTTTCTCCCAGGCATTGCGTCCGCCCGCCGCGTATTATTACCTGCAGGAGATGATCGAGGCCAAAGGGAGGATGATGGGGTTTAGGGACAGTTTTCTTTTGACCGCTGTGGTGTTTGCGGTGGCCATTATCCCCGCCTGGTTCATACGCCAGGGCCGCAGGCGCGCAAAGACCGGGCATTGAACCCGGCACGGGTTTCCCGTAGAGAACCGTCATGCAGCCTGTTGCGCGCGAAATACTGTGCGTGGTGAAATCCGGAGACCGGACGGCCAACAGTATGGCCGGAGAATTCCTCGCCCGCATTGAGGCCCTGGGGGCCTCAGGGCGGATCGTGGAAAACCGTACCGATCAGGAAGGATGCCGCGACGCCGCAAGCCTCATCGGCTCGTCGTGGCGGCCCGATCTTGCCGTGGTGTTTGGCGGGGACGGCACCATGATAAGCGTGGCCAGGAAACTGGCGGCGGACTCTGTGCCGCTTGTGGGAATAAAGCTCGGACGCCTTGGTTTTCTCGCGCAGCTGACCGCCGAGGAAGATTGCTTGGAGTCTTTGACGGCCGTGGTGCGGGAAGGGTTTGCGGTCAGCCGCCAGATTATCTTCTCGTGCGAGGTGATCCGCGAGGGCCGCCAGGTCTTTGTGAGCAGCGCCGTCAACGATGCCGTGGTCAGGGGCTCCATGGCCAGGCTCGTCAAGGTCGGCGTGGTGTACGGCGAGGAGCGCCTGGGAGGGTTTCGCGTGGACGGCGTGGTGGCCGCCACTCCTACAGGGGCCACCGCCTATTCGTTAAGCGCCGGAGGACCTTTGGTCCACCCGGAACTTCAGGTGATCGTTCTGACACCCATCTGTCCATTTCTCTGTGATTTCAAGCCCATGGTCTTGCCTACGGACCGTCCTCTGGAGCTTGGCGTGGAAGAGGCCACTGGCGGGGTGATGCTCACCTGCGACGGTCAGGCCACCTTTCCCCTCTTGCCCGGCGATCGGGTCCGGATCGGTCTTGCGCCCTCTATGCTGCAGCTTGTGGCCGTGGGCAGGCATACCTATTTCAACAAACTCGCGGATAAAGGATTCGTCAGGGAACGATGAGCCCGTCCAACTTTCCCTCCATTGGTTCGACCTCCGATCTGCGCTACGGCAAAGACCCGCTGCTTGATGCGTGGCTTTTGCATTTTATGACGGAAAACTCCATTGAACATTCCATTGATCCCGCACTTAATGCGTCGCCCGAACAAATACGGTTCATGGTCGCCCTTGGCGCGGACCAGATCTACGTGCCCTGTTCGGACGCGATGCTTGGGCATCTGCTTGAAAAGAATCTGGATCCTTCGCTGCTGGATGAATATTCCGCCGTATGGCGCCGAATCCTTGAGCTTATCGGGAACTACGCCCAAACTGAGTATGACAAAGTAAAAATAGAGGCCTTGTGCGACCATAAGTACCGTCAGGCCTTGAGCGCGCCTGTACTCATCCCTTCCAGGCTCCAGAAGAAGCTGACTACCATCTTTCTGGCTCAGACCGGGCAATACGACCCCTACAGGGAGCGCAAACGCTCCATGAACCGCCGCGCCGCGGATTTTCTCAACTCCGAGGCCATGGGGGCGCTCTTGAACACGTGTCCGGGGCTTCCCACGGCGTGTTCCACCATCCGGGACATGCGCTTTGAGCTGGACGTGCTGGAAATTTCCCGGCTTTTGTGCCTCTCCGTATGGCCGGCGATCTGGCGCGACGAGCATTTCACCCCCACATACAAAGAGATTGAACAGAAACTCGCCGAATGTCCGTCTTTTGACGCGCTGCGCCGCGCGCTGGATCAGGGCCGTCCCAAGTCCTTGAAGATACTCTATCTGCCTGATGAGGCCGGGGGACTTATTTTTGACATCCTGGCCGTTTGGGCCCTGGTGCGTATGGGGCACCGGGTGATTCTGGCCTTGAAGGACGGATTTTTCTTTGACGCGCCGACTCTCTGGGATGTTGAGGAGGACCCCGCGCTCACTTCGGCGCTGGCCGGGGCGCTTATTGTGAATAACAGCCGGATAGGCAAGAACGCGCTGCTGCAGTCCATCAAGGAAAATCCTTTTCTGGTCATTTCCGACGGGACCAGGGAGCGTCTGAATCTGTACAGGACGAGCCTCACCTTTGCCCGCGCCTGGAAAGAGTGCGATCTCGTCCTGGCCAAGGGCGAATTGAACCATCGCCGACTGTTTTTGACCAGCGTCCCGTTTACGCGCGACGTGATCTGCGTCCACTGCGACTCGGACGGAAAACCTCTGGTTGACGTGAAGGAACGCCCGGAGGGCGTGTGGATCTTCACCGAGCAGGAGATCACGGCCAGGGCCGAAGCCATTATTGCCCTGATGCGTTCGGAACAGGCGGCGGGCAAGACCATCATGTTTTATTCGGCCATCGTGGGGTCTATCCCGCATGAGACCCAGACGGCCATGGAGGTGTTGAACACCTTTGTCGCCTTTTTGCGGGCCAAGATGCCGGGCGCGTACATCATAAATCCTGCCGAGCATTTCGTTACGGGCATGGACGCGGACGACCTCATGTTCATGTGGGAAAAGGTGCAGCGCGCGGGTTTTATCAACGTGTGGCGCTTCCAGACCAGTCAGGATATCGAACAGGCCTTTGAGCTTTTGGGGCGCAGCGTTCCACCTATTTGGACCGGCAAAGACGCCACATTCTCCACCGGCTGTACCAAGGAGATGCGCATCGCCCTGGATATGCAGCAGTCCCACCCCGAAATGCAGATCATCGGCCCAAGCCAGGACAAGTTTTTCCGCAGACGGGAATACGGAGTAGGGAAGTTCTTCGACGCCGCTATCGCGGCCCGGTAAGTTGGGGCGTTGTCCCTTGCGTTCCGCACGGAGATTCACATGAAAAGAATTTTTCTTTCCATTGTGTTGCTCGTCCCGCTGGCTGGCTGTTTTATTGGTGACCCGGCGGCATATCTTGGGGCGCCGATAATCTTCGGCATGGAACTCCATCCTCAACTCAATGAGGAGGCGGAGGCTGCCGCAGGCTCGGTCCTTTTTTCGGAAGAGCGTTCTATGTCACGCCAGATTGCCGTTCTTTCCACAAACGGCAAAACAGCAACCCTCTCTAGGAGAGCAACGGACGGAACAGAAACATACTGTTATGGATACCTTCATATTGTATGTTGTTCCAGTAGCGACGGAAAGAATTTCGACAGGCGTCAATATGATACGTTGCACTTTAGTTCATATGGCACGAAACGCCTTAGCAGACAAATATCGTTTGCAAAAGGTAAAAGGGTAGATTCTACAGAAAAATATGAATTGGTATATGATGGAATTGATAATGAAAATATAAAATTTACTTATAAGAAATACAGTGTTGATGTCAATAATCCGATATATACACAAGAATTACGTTTTCCTGTTTCCCCATTTCCAGAAACTATTGACCTCGGAAAGGTATATCCTACAGCTGATCTTGGGAAAGTATATGGTGTAGCATCGTATGTTGTCGCTCTTAATCTTCCGAAGATTGAAGTGCTTGGCGTACATGATAATGTCATAAGATATAAAGTGCTGTCCGGTTTTTCTGATATCTCTTATCAGAGGCGATCGCAGCAACTAGGGCAACAGCCTGTGCAAAGCCAATAGACCCTGCTACGCCCATTGACCGCCCATGTCCGGGACTGTAAGTTCACACGTCCCAATTCTCCCAGGAGTCATGCGATATGGCGCAGTATGAAGCGGTCATCGGGCTTGAGGTCCACGCCCAGCTTTTAACGAAAAGCAAGATTTTTTGCGGTTGTTCCACGCAGTTCGGGCGAGAACCCAATGAGAACGTCTGTCCGGTGTGTTCGGGGATGCCGGGCGTTCTGCCGGTTTTGAACGCCACAGCGGTGGAATACGCCGCCAAGATGGGCATGGCCGTGGACTGCACGGTCAATCCCGTATCGGTCTTTGCCCGCAAAAATTATTTTTATCCCGATCTGCCCAAGGGCTACCAAATCTCCCAGTACGAAGAACCGCTGGCCGAGCATGGCAAGGTGGACGTTCTGGTGGATGGAGAGCCCAAAAGAGTCGGCATTACGCGCATCCACATGGAAGAGGACGCGGGGAAGAACATCCATTCGGCCACAGATAACGTGAGCTTCGTGGATCTAAACCGCGCCTGCGTGCCCTTAATCGAGATCGTGAGCGAGCCGGATATGCGCTGTGCCGAAGAGGCCGTGGCGTATTTGAAGGAACTGCGTTCCATTCTTATTTATCTGGGCATTTGCGACGGTAACATGGAGGAAGGATCGTTCCGTTGTGACGCCAATGTCTCGATTCGTCCTGTGGGGCAGAAGGAATTCGGCACCCGCGCGGAGATAAAAAACGTCAACTCCTTCCGCCATGTGCGCATGGCCATCGAGTACGAGATCGAGCGCCAACGCGGATGCCTGGAGGATGGCGAACCCATTGTTCAGGAGACCAGGCTCTACAACCCGGACAAAAACGTCACCGCGTCCATGCGCGGCAAGGAAGAAGCCCATGACTACCGCTACTTCCCGGACCCGGATCTGGTTCCCGTGCGGCTTGACCCGGTCAAAATGGAAGAGTGGCGGGCGTCTTTGCCGGAACTGCCCCGGGCCAAGCGTGAGCGCTTCATGCGCCAGTTCGGGCTCTCGGCCAAGGATGCGGATCAGTTGACGGCTGAGCGCGATGTGGCCGCGTATTACGAGGCCGCTGTGGCGGCTGGGGGCGATCCCAAAAAGACGGCCAACTGGATTATGAGCGAATTTGTACGGGAATTGGCGGACGCAAAGCTCACAGTGGACCAGGTGGCGCTTGCGCCCTTCGATCTGGCGAAGCTTGTGACCCTAATCGAGAGCGGGCTTATTTCCGGCAAGATCGCCAAGCAGATTTTTCCCGAACTCTTTGCCAGGGGCGGCGATCCCGAGGATATGGTCAAGGCCAAGGGACTGGTCCAAATATCCGACACAACGGCTCTAGATGCCGCCATAGATGCGGTGCTTGCGGCCAATCCCGCAGAAGTTGCGGCGTATCGAGGCGGCAAGACCAAGCTCATGGGATTTTTCGTGGGTCAGATCATGAAGGCCACCAAAGGGCAGGCCAATCCCGGGTTGGTGAGCGAGCTTCTTGCAAAAAAATTGGGGCCGGGCGCATAATGACCGATCATATCCAATTCTCCCCTGAACGGGACGCGCTTCTTCTTCTGGATCAACGCATTTTGCCCGGCCAGGAAGACTATTTTGTCTGCACGAACACCAAGGATACCATCTACGCCTTGCAGACCATGGTGGTGCGTGGCGCTCCGGCCATCGGCGTCACCGCCGCGTACGGCTGCTATCTGGCCTCGCGGGAGGTGGCCGCGGGCTTGGGTTGGAGGGACAATCTGGCGAAGCTCTTGAGAGATCTGGAAAACGCCAGGCCTACAGCCGTCAATCTGCGCTGGGCCGTCGAAAAGATGCGCGGCGCTTGGGCCGCTGAGCCGAATCTCGCCTTGCCTGATCTTCAGGCCAAATGGCTGGCCATGGCCAAGGATATTCACGCCACGGACATTGAGATCAATACGGCCATGGGCCGCTTTGGGGCGGTTCTTATTGACGACGGCGATACGGTGATGACCCACTGCAACGCCGGGACCTTGGCCACAGCGGGCTATGGCACGGCTTTGGGCGTCATCCGGGGCGCATGGGCGCAGGGAAAGAAACTCGACGTGATCGCCAATGAAACCAGGCCGTTTCTGCAAGGAGCGCGGCTTACGGCATACGAGCTGCACAAAGAGGGTATTCCGGTCAAGGTGGCTTGCGACAACGCCTGTGCGCTTCTCATGCAGCGGGGCATGGTGCAGAAAGTGGTGGTGGGCGCGGACCGCATCGCGGCTAACGGCGACGTGGCCAACAAGATCGGCACGTTTGGGGTGGCGCTTTTGGCCAGACATTTCGGCGTGCCTTTTTACGTGGCCGCCCCGGCCAGCACCTTTGATCTGTCCATGGCTACTGGCGCCGCCATCCCCATAGAGGAGCGTACCCCGCGCGAGGTGACCCATATAGGCGAGCATCAGATCACCCCTTCTGGAGTGGATGTTGTGAACTACGCCTTTGACGTGACTCCCTCGGAACTCATAGCCGGGATTGTCACCGAGCGCGGCGTCATCCGTGCGCCCTACCGGGAGAGCATCGCCGCGATCATCGGCGCGCAGTGAAGTTGATCCGCCAGACTTCGTCCAGGGCAGGGCTTTACGCCCCGCCAGCGGAGTTATACTGTGCCGCCGTGAACATTCGCATTAACGGAAAAGACGCCGTCATTCTGGGAGGCCAATCGTTGGAAGACGTTCTCACTTCCAGAACATTTGACCTTGCGGCTGTGGTGGTTGAAGTAAACGGCAGAATTGTTCCCAGGGACCAATGGACGACGCTCTCACTTACCGAGGGAGACCGCCTGGAAGTCGTGTCCTTCGTTGGGGGAGGCTAAGATGTCCGATGCGCTGCGTATTGGCGGCAAGACCCTTGCCAGCCGGCTTTTTTTGGGCTCCGGCAAATACTCTTCCAATGCCCTTATTCCAGCCCTTGTCCAAGCGTGCGGCGCACAGGTCATCACAGTGGCTGTGCGCCGTGTGGACCCTGCGGCTGGGCAAGAGAACATTCTGACCCATATCCCCGCGTCCTGCATACTTCTGCCCAATACGTCGGGCGCGCGAAACGCGGACGAGGCGGTCCGCATCGCGAGACTCGCCCGCGCGGCCGGGTGCGGCGACTGGATCAAGATTGAAGTGATAAGCGACAACCGGCACTTATTGCCGGATAATCAACAGACCATTGAGGCCACGCGGATACTTGCTGCCGAGGGATTTACCGTTCTGCCCTATATGAGCCCGGATCTTATGGCCGCCAAACATATGGCCGAGGCCGGAGCGGCCGCAATTATGCCGCTTGGCGCGCCTATCGGCACCAATCGTGGATTTCGGACCAAAGAGTTGGTCGGGATTCTGATTGAGGAGCTTGACCTGCCCATCATCGTGGATGCCGGCATCGGGCGGCCCTCTGAAGCCTGCGAGTGCATGGAGATGGGCGCGGCGGCCGTGCTGGTGAACACGGCTGTGGCCACAGCCCAGGATCCGGTGGGCATGGCCCGGGCCTTTGGACAGGCTGTGGCGGCCGGGCGCGCGGCTTTTTTAGCCGGGCCGGGCGCGACACATGGAAAAGCGCGGGCTTCGTCGCCGCTGACAGGCTTTTTGCGTGAAGGGCATGACGCTGCCTCTTCAAGAGAAGAGGCGTGATATGACATTCTACGACGAACTCCACCGCTACGACGGCCTTACCATTGAGTCCGTCTTCGATCAGATTACCGATGGCGACATCTCTCGTGCCCTGGCCAAGGACCGTCTCTCTCCTATGGATTACCTGACGCTTCTCTCACCGCGCGCGGCGTTCCACCTGGAGAGCATGGCACAGCGCGCCCATGAACTGACGATACGCCATTTCGGGTGCGCGGTGCAGCTTTTCACGCCGCTGTATCTCTCCAATTACTGCACCAATCAGTGCGTCTATTGCGGCTTTAATGTCAAAAATCCTCTGGAGCGCCGCAAACTCACTCTTGAGGAAGTTGACGCGGAGGGCCGGGAGATCGCCGCGTCAGGGCTCCGGCATATTCTCATCCTCACAGGCGAGAGTCATACGAAGAGCCCCGCCTCCTACATCGCCGACTGCGCAAGAGTGCTAAAGCGCCATTTTACCTCCATCTCTATAGAGGTCTATCCGCTTTCCCAGGAAGACTATGCCGGGCTTATCGCCGCTGGCGTGGATGGTTTGACACTCTTTCAAGAGGTCTATGACGAACCTGTTTACCTGGAGCTGCACCCCAAGGGGCCCAAGCGCGACTTCCGTTTCCGTTTGGAGGCCCCAGACCGGGCGGGCCGGGCTGGTATGCGCCAGCTGAATGTAGGGGCGCTCCTGGGACTTCACACTTGGCGCCAGGAGGCCTTTTTCACGGGCCTTCATGCGGATTACCTTCAGCGCGTCTATCCAGACGCGGAAGTGGCCATATCCGTGCCGCGGATGCGCCCCCATCTTGGGGGATTCCCCCCCAGGGTGATGGTATCCGATGCCGATCTGGCGCAGTATATCGCGGCGTTCCGTCTTTTCATGCCGCGCGCCGGCGTGACCCTTTCCACCCGTGAACGGGCGGCGCTGCGCGAGAATCTGCTGCCGCTTGGCGTTACAAAAATAAGCGCCGGGGTCTGCACGCAAGTGGGGGGACGGGCTACCGGCCAGGACGACACCGGCCAGTTTGAAATATCCGATGACCGCAGCGTGGCCGAAGTGGCCGGGATGCTGTCGCAAAAAGGATATCAGCCGGTGTACAAAGATTGGCAATATCTGTAGGGGCGTTTGCGTGGATGCGTTTGGGCAAGGGATTGCCAGGTATCTCAATCCGGAAGACCTGCAACGGATTCGCGGTGTGCGCATAGGCATCGCTGGAGCGGGGGGGCTCGGCTCCAACTGCGCTTGGATGCTTGTGCGTTCGGGATTTATCGAGTTTGTCCTCGTGGATCACGACCGGGTGGAGGCCAGTAACCTGAATCGCCAATTCTACTTTGCAAACCAGATAGGGCAGCCCAAGGTGGAGGCCCTGCGCCGGAATCTTCTGGCGATACATCCCGCTGTTTCGGTTCTTGCTGTCGAAGCCAAGGTTGTGCCTGCCAATGCCGTTTCGTTGTTTGCAGACTGTCATGCGGTCATAGAGGCGCTTGATGAGGCTTGCGACAAGAAGATGTTTGTGGAGGCGCTTTTGCCCACAGGGAAGTTTTTAGTTGCCGCATCAGGCATTGCAGGGCATGGCGATTCGGATCGCATTACGACCCGCAGGCTCGCGCCTAATTTTTTCTTGGTAGGGGACGGGGTCAGCGAGGCCAGCGGTGATTGCCCGCCATTCGCGCCATGCGTCGCTTTGGCCGCGGCCAAGCAAGCTGATCTGGTTCTTGATTGGGCCCTTGGGAGAACGCCTTGAAAGAGCGTTTGACAAATTTTCTGGCGGGCGGCATCTACGCCATTCTTTCCGAAGAACATTCGTTAGGGCGCTCCAATGTGGACGTGGCGGGGAAGCTTCTGGAAGCCGGAGTGCGGGTGATCCAATACCGCGAGAAACTGAAAAAAGCGGGCGCGATGCTTGAGGAGTGCCTCACGCTTCGCAAGATGACCGCGCAAGCGGGAGCGACGTTTCTTATTAACGATCACGTGGATTTGAGCCTTCTGTGCGATGCGGACGGTGTGCATGTGGGGCAGGAAGACCTGCCTGTGCGGGCAGTACGTGAGCTTTTGGGGCCAGAGAAAATAGTCGGACTTTCCACGCACAACCAAAGCCAGGCTCAGGCCGCCAAGGCGTGCGGAGAGGTGGATTATATTGGAGTGGGACCGATTTTTCCCACCGCGACCAAAAAAGATGTGTGTGAGCCGGTGGGGCTTGAATATCTGGACTATGTGACTGGGGACATTGATCTGCCTTTTGTGGCCATAGGCGGCATCAAGGAACACAATCTTACCCAGGTACGCGAGCGCGGGGCCAACATGATTTGCATGGTCACAGAGATAGTAGGGGCCGTGGATATTACGGAAAAGATACGAACGCTTCTGCGTGTCATGGGACGTTAAAATATATAAAGATTGTTCACAACTGTTGACATGAAATCATCCAAAGCTAAATTCCTCTCAATGGAGTCTCTTTCTCTCCGAAAACCATTTGCGCAGCAACTGCCATTGGTTATCTTGATTGGTATCACAATTATCTATACAGCTATAACATGGGGTCGCTACGGGAATATACATATTGATTTTGGAAGAGAACTGTATACTGCATGGAGAATTAGCGAAGGAGATGTCCTTTATCGGGATATAGCATGGTTCAATGGCCCATTATCACAATATTTTAATGGATTTCTTTTTTATATATTTGGGAAGTCCTTGAATGTACTCTATGCAGCTAACTTGATTATATTAATTTTTATTATTATTTTAATTTATAATATTGTAACAAAATTAAGCAATGTTTTTGCTGCCGCTGTAACTGTTCTGTTTTTTTTGCCAATATCGGCATTTGGTTATATAACTGAAGTAGGAAACTATAATTTTATTGCTCCATATTCCCATGAAATGTCACACGGAATATTATTGCTGCTTCTCTCCATCTTTTTTTTGATTCGATTTTTTGAGCGACAAAATTTGGAAAATGCTTTCTTGTGCGGTATATTTGTTGGTCTTTCTGTTTTAACTAAATTGGAAGTGGCTGCTGCGGCTGTAGTTGGGATTTTATACGGATTCTATGTTATTATAAGACAATATTCTAATGCAAAAGAAAAATTATATTTATTGTTTGTAGCCCTTTTAGGTGTTGTTTTGCCGGTGGTGCTTGCCGTTTTATTATTTTCATTGAGTATACCTTTTACCACTGTTCTTGAAAATATATTCATTCCTTTGCGATTGGTGATGTCAAATCAAGTGAGAAACATCCCAATATATGGTTTTATTACAGGATTTTCCGATGTAAGGCTCAGCTTGTGGATTGTGATGTGGTCTCTGGTTGTAAATATATGTTTTATTGCTCCCGTATTTGCCGTGAAGATTTTTACCCTGACAAAAACGAAAGACAAGTTCTGGGGTATTCCCGTTGCTATTTTGAGTGTCTTGATTGTATTTATTCTTTATTTATTAATAAACGACATATATAAAAGGGATATTGCGCTTTATTTCCCTGCCTGTTGGCCAATTATTTTATTGTTATCTTTTGTTATTTTGCATTTAAGAAAATACAAAAATATACAATCATATCCAATTATTATTTCGATGGTTTTGTGTTCATTCATTTTGAAATTAAAAGTTCCATTAAAGCTGATGTTTTCTCATTACGGGGTGTTTTTTGTCGTTACATCTTTGATGCTATTTATGATATTTATTTTTAAGACAATCGCAAGATCTCCAATATCGTTCGGTTGTAAAGCTGTATATAAGACATATATAGTTGTCATGTTTTTTATCATTCTATTCCCATTGGTAAAAGACACATATAATCATGTTGGGATATTGAATGCGTATGAATATAAAAACGAAAAACGTGGGAATGTCTATCTGAACATACATGAGTTTATGGCTAGCAATATTCTTCAATACGTTGATAAAAATATTCCAAAAAATGAAACTGTTGCAATTCTTCCTCAAGGGGCTGGTGTCAACTTCTTTACAGATCATGTAAATCCAACTCGGTATATAACGGTTTTACCGCTTGAAATTGCCGCATTTGGTGAGAAAAATATTATTGAAGCATACGTTGAACACTCTCCTGATTGGATAGTGATACTCCAGAGCATCCCAGGGGATTTGGAAAACGCGACTTGGCTCTCTTTTATACACCATTTGAGCGAGCATGAAGGACAAAGTTATACACAATATTTTTCAGGAGATGGCTTCCTTGTCTTTAAGAAAAAAATTTAGTGGGTACCGCGTCTGATTAAGTAAAGTTCATAGGATGAAGGTAATTCTGCATGAAAAATTTTAAGATAAATATATCGTCCAAATGGAAGCCGCTTTGGGTGCAATTTCCGCTAGTTCCATTGATCGCTATTGCTATTGTAGTGGCGATGATAACATGGGGACGCTACGGGAATTTTCATATTGATTTTGGAAGAGAACTTTACACTGCATGGAGAATTAGCGCAGGAGATGTATTATATAGAGATATAGCATGGTTTAATGGACCATTGTCACAGTATTTTAATGGACTTATGTTTTATATATTCGGTCCGTATATATCTGTGATATATGCTTCCAATTTATTGGTGTTGATTTGTATTATCATATTGATATATAATATCATGCTTAAATTAAATGGTATGTTTGCAGCGATTGCTTCTGTCTTGTTTTTCTTGCAAATATCCGCATTTAGTTCTATTGCAGATGTGAATAACTACAATTTTATATCTCCATATTCACATGAAATAACACATGGAATATTGTTATTACTTTTTTCAGTGTATCGCCTGATTTGTTTTTCAAAACAGAAAAATTTGAAAAATGCTTTTATTTGCGGAATTGCTGTCGGTTTATCTCTGTTGACCAAGCCGGAAATCGCACTTGCAAATATTGTCGGAGTCGGGTGCGGATGGTGGGCCATCTTACGGTATCACTCTGATCCTAAGGGAAAATGGCGATTGTCTTCCCGTGCTCTTCTTGGGGTGATTCTTCCATCAATTTTTGCGATAGTACTCTTTTCCTTGGCTATGCCTGTTGGTATGGTTTTTGAGAGCATTACAACACCACTGCGTTTAATGGTGTCATCTAAGGTGAGAAACATTCCATTGTACAAGAGTATAGTGGGAATTGAATCTTTTACAGAGAATATTATCGCGGTGTCATTGTCTTTAGCTCTCAATGGCTTTATTATCGCCCTGCTTCTTTTTACAGAAAAATTATTCAAGACTAAGGATAAAATTTTTAATGCGAAATTTATTACTTGGGTGCTTGTCGGTATAGGGATTATATATTTATTAATCCCAGTCAAACAAAGACATTCTATTTCTCTTCTTTTTCCTTCATGTTGGCCATTGGCTTCATTGCTATTGATTTTATTTCTATTTCTCAGAAAAGATAAAAATGAGCGATCCTATCCTATTATTCTTACAATGGCTTTATATTCATTTTTGTTATTGTCGAAAACATTTTTTCGAGCAATATTCGCACATTATGGAGTGTTTTTGTTGATTCCAGGATCATTGTTATTCATTTCATATATTTTTACGATAATTACAAAAAGTTCTGTCCCTTCAATCTATAAGACTATACACAAGGTATGTATAGTCGCTCTATTATTTATCATTGTATTTCCTTTTGTAGAAAAAACATATTATAATCTCTTAGCCAGGAATATTTTTGAAGAAACAAAGCGTGGAAATATTTATATTAATCAACGCGAACAAGGGATGGTATTTGATGCTATTCACTATCTTCGCGCAAATATAGGGAAAGATGATACTCTCGCGGTTCTACCTCAAGGAGCAGGTGTCAATTATATTCTTGGAAAGGTAAATCCAACGCGATATATAACTATTTTGCCTCTTGAGAGCATCGCATTTGGTAAACAGAATATTCTTGATGCCTATGCGCAGCATCCACCAGACTGGGTTGTGGTATTTTCGGAGACAACAGGCGATACGACAAGCGCGGACTGGATGGATTTTGCTCGTCGGCTCGATGCGTATGCGCGTAACTATGCAAAGCCGCTGGAAGGAAGGTTCTTCTCGGTATTTAAGCGAAAAAGTCCTTCCTAATACGTATATTCCCTTTTTAAGGAGAGAGGCATGAAAATCGGAACGGCAAAATCCATTGATGCGGTTACATTTAATAATGATGCCGCTAAAGGCATCACCGCGCGGGTACTCATTGGACAAAAAGATGGGGCACCGAATTTTTGTATGCGCATGTTTGAGATCGCGCCGGGCGGTCATACTCCCAAGCATGCGCATGCGTGGGAACATGAGATGTTCTATCATGCGGGGCAGGGAGAAGTGTTTGGCGAAGGGCGCTGGAATCCAGTTACGGCTGGAGCTGTGGTTCTTGTAAAGGGCAATGAGGAACATCAGGTGCGCAATACAGGCAAAGATCCCTTGGTGTTCATCTGCCTGGTTCCGGCCGGGGCGCCTGAGATTTAGGGAATATCCTCCAATGAATACAGCCTTTGTCCGTATAGAAGAAAATAATATGCCAGCCACGCTTGCCCTCATCGGACGCCCCAATGTGGGCAAATCCACCTTGTTCAACCGTCTGTTGCGCAAGCGCAAGGCCATTACGCACGACACCCCAGGCGTCACTCGCGACCGCCTGGACGGCGATGCCCTGCTCAGCGATGTGCCCGTGCATCTGATTGATACGGGAGGCCTCACGTTGGACGATCCCCAAGGCCTTGAGGTGGATGTCCTGGAGCAGGGCAGACGTGCGGTTGCGGCCTCGGACCTGGTGCTTCTGGTGGTGGACGGCCGCTCGGGCTTGACCAGCGAGGACGAACGCGTGGCAGAACTTCTGCGCCGTTCCGGCAAGCCTGTGCTGATAGCTGTCAACAAGGTGGACGGCGGAGAGTTGGAAGATTCCGCCCTATCCGACTTCTATCGCCTGGGTTTGGACATGGCCCCGGTTTCCGCCGAACACGGCTACGGGGTGAGTACCCTTGTGGAAGAGATTGTCGCCCGCCTGCCAAAAGACGAGGCGGGCATGGAACACGCGCCGACCGACTTGACGTTTTCCATGCTTGGGCGGCCCAATGCGGGTAAGAGTTCAATGGTGAACGCCCTGGTTGGCGACACGCGCCTTATCGTGAGCGACATGCCCGGCACCACGCGTGACGCAGTGGACGTGCATTTTGAGAAAGACGGCAAGCGCTATGTCTTTGTGGACACGGCGGGAGTGCGGCGCAAGACTCGCATAGAGGATCAGCTTGAGCGCATAACGAGCCTGACCGCGCTTGGCAGCGGCAGACGCGCTGACGTTGTCATTCTGGTGATAGATGGGCCAGGCGGCTTGGCCATGCAGGATAAACGGCTCATCGCCTATCTGGACAAGGAAAAAGTTCCTTTTGTCGTGGCGGTCAACAAGATTGATCTTGTGGATGCCAAGGGGCTGGCGGGCTTGAAACAGGCCATAAGCGAAGAGTTGCGCATGTGCCCGCACGTGCCGGCGCTCTTTGTCTCGGCCGTGACAGGCAAAGGGCTGCGCGATATCTTGCCTGCGGCGCAAGTCATACGCGCAGAGAGCCTCATCCGGGTGGGGACCGGCGAACTGAACCGGCTTTTAAGGGAGGCGCTTCAGCGCCATCAGCCGCCCCTGGTCAAAGGGAAGCGTCCGAAGTTCTATTATCTGACGCAGATTGGCGCGGCTCCGGTTACCTTTGTCTTTTTCGTCAATGATCCCGAGCGGATCAAGGCAAGCTACGCGCGCTTTTTGGAGAACCAGCTCCGCAAGCTTTTTGGCATCCGCCATGCGCCGGTGAAGATGCTTTTTCGGGGCAGCCGCCAGAAAAACGAAGAAGGGGAGATCATCGAACGGGCCAAGCCCCCTAAGCCTAAGCCGGGCGCGAAGCCGAGGCTCAAGCCCGGCGCGAAGCCCCGCTCTAGGAAACCGGGCTCCCGGGCGTGACGTGAGCCGACGGCGCAAGCAATTCAAGTCCGCCTTCGCGCTTCACCGCCAAAATCATTCCCTGCGACTCCACGCCACGCAGCTTCCGGGGCTTCAGGTTCGCCACGACGACGACCTGACGCCCCACGAGATCCTCTGGTTTCCAGTATTCCGCAATGCCCGCTACGACTTGGCGCGGCTCGGGGTCGCCGGTGTCCAGCTTTACTAAGAGCAGTTTGTCGGCCTTGGGTACGGGTGAAGCCTCAAGCACTGTGGCTACGCGCAGGTCTATCTTCTGAAAGTCTTCAAAATCAATGGGAGCTTTTGGTTCTTGGGGGGCTGTCGCATCCTGTGGCCTGTCCGCTTCTTTGGGCTTGGAGGCCGTCGCTTTCGTCTGCGTTTCGCCGACCGGGGGATCCATACGGGGGAAAAGATTCGAGGACTTGGCGACCGCTGTGCCGGTTTTGAGTCGCCCCCACTGTTCCGCTTCCACCGTCAGATTGAGCGAGGAGGGCGCAATGGTCTCTCCCAACTGTTCGAGCATGAGGGCTGCCGTATCCGGCATCACTGGCAAAAGATGCGTGGCCACTTTGTGCAGACATTCGAGAACGCTCACGATTACTGCGGCCAGGCGGTCGAGGCTGTTTTCCTTAAAAAGGGTCCAGGGCGCTTGTGCGTCAATGTACTTGTTTAAGCCGCGCACCGACTCCCACAGGGCGTCCAGGGCCTTGGCGGTCTGGAAGCGCTCGAAGAGGCGTTGGAAGTTGAAGCAAGCCTCTTCGGCCATGTGCCGCAATTCTTTTTCATCAGGGCCAATTGTGCCAGCCTCGGGAACGCTTCCCTCAAAATATTTGTGGGTCATGGAGAGGGCGCGGCTGAACAGATTACCCAGATCGTTGGCCAGGTCGGCGTTGTAACGGCCGCACAGGGCCTCTTCGGAAAAGGAGGAATCGTGGCCGAAGGTCATCTCCCGCAGGAGAAAATAGCGAAAGGCGGAAAGACCGTATTTGTCCGCAAGGGCGAGTGGGTCCACCACATTGCCCAGGGATTTTGACATCTTGGTGTCTTTTATGAGCCAGTATCCGTGGACGTTCAAATGCTGGAACGCGGGCAGCCCCATGGCGCGCAGCATCGTAGGCCAGAACACGGCGTGAGGTTTCAGAATATCCTTGGCGATCAGATGATTGGCCGCAGGCCAATAGGCGGCGGCTTTTTCACCGTCGGGCCAGTCGAGCGCGGTCAGGTAGTTGAGCAAGGCGTCGAACCAGACGTAGGCCACGTAATCGGTATCAAAGGGCAGTTCCACGCCCCACGCTAGGCGCGATTTGGGCCGTGAAATGGAGAGATCCTCCAAAGCGCCCGACTCCAAGAGGGCAATCACCTCGGAGCGGTACTGCTCGGGGCGGATAAAGTCTGGATTGGCCTTGATATGCTCCAAAAGCCAGCCCTGATATTTGCTCATCCGAAAAAAATAGTTCTTCTCGGCAATGTATTCGGGCTTGGTCAGATGGTCGGGGCACAGGCCGTTCACTAGCTCTTTTTCCGTGTAGAAGCGTTCGCATCCAAAACAATAGAACCCGGCGTAGTCGCCGAAATAGATGTCGCCCGCGTCGTAAACCCGTTGCAGGGCCGTCTGGACGATGCGCTTGTGGCGCGGGTCTGTGGTGCGGATGAACTGATCGTAGTGGACGGCAAGCTTTGGCCAGAGGCTCTTAAATTCGCCGCTGATCTCGTCGCAGTACTGTTGCGGGGATTTACCGGCGGCCTGGGCGGCTTTGACGATCTTGTCGCCGTGTTCGTCGGTGCCGGTGAGAAAGTATGTGTCCCGGCCCATGAGCCGGTTCATGCGCGCCATGGAGTCGGCCAGGATGCTGGTGTGGGCGTGCCCCAGATGAGGCCGGGCATTGACGTAATAGATCGGCGTCGTGATGTAAAAACGCTCCACGGTCACTCTCCGGGCTGCGGCGTTTGGGCTGTGGCGCCGTCAGGGCGTCTGGGTTTGCGCTTGCGCTTGCGTTTGCGCGGCTGGCCGTGGGGGGCGGAATCCGCCGCGGCTGCGGCTTCGCCGTCATCATTGGCGGGTACTGATTCAACGTGCGGCGGAGCTGCCTGAACAGACGGACGAGGCGCACGATCTTTGGGCGCAACGCGCCCCTGGGGAGCCTGTTGTGACGGGACGTAGGAGGTCCAGGTTTCCCCGGCGATGGATTTCCATTCCTCCAGGGTCATCTCCGTTTCTTCTCCCGATTCGCCGGCCACGGAGAGAACCTCGCGGAAGAGGTTGGAACGCAGCACTTTCATGGGGCCCTGGGTGGTCTGATATTTTTTGCCGATCTTGGGACAACGGCGCTGGAATTCTTCGTAAGCGCCCTGTTCATAGGCCAGGCAACATAGGAGCCGGCCGCAGATGCCGGAAATTTTTGTGGGATTTAGAAAAAGATTTTGTTCTTTGGCCATCTTGATGGTCACTGGCTGGAATTTGCGGATGAAGCGGGCGCAGCAACACATCTGGCCGCAGTTGCCCAGAGCGCCGATCATCTGTGTTTCGTGGCGCACGCCGATCTGGCGCAGTTCGATGCGGGCGCGGTACGACTTGACCAGATCTTTGACCAGGTCACGGAAGTCAATGCGGCCGGGCGCGGTGAAGTAGAAGATCATTTTGGAGCGGTCCAAGAGTATCTCCACATCCACGAGCTTCATGTCGAGCCCGCGTTCGTCAATGCATTGGCGGCAGTGGGAGATAGCCTGGGCGGCCAGTTCGAGGTTTTCCTCGTGGAGTGTCATATCTTCAGGCGTCGCGGCGCGCAAAATGGGTTTGAAGTCCGGACACGGCGTGTCGTCAGGGCAGGATTGGACGTACGCCACACGGGCCATGGCGGCGCCCTGTTCGGAGTTGACCAAGACGTACTGGCCGGGTTTAGCCTCGATCCCTGCGGCGTCGAAGCTGTATATCTGGCCGTTTTCCCGGAACCGCAGTCCCAGAATGGTGTTCATGAGTGTATCCAGGATGCCCTGCTCACAGGGCGGTTTTTGATGTTGAACGCTGTCCTATACCTCTATTCCTCAGAAATTTCAAATCGAGCGTGTGACGCGCGGCGAAGGAGCGGTCATGGGAAAAAATTATGGATTCGGGTTGACACCAAGGGGAGAGGGCGGGTAATGAGCGCTTCCACGCTGGCTGGATGCGCGAGAGCGCTTCGTACGGCGTTAAATTGGGTCATTAGCTCAATTGGTAGAGCAGTGGACTCTTAATCCATTGGTTGTAGGTTCGAGTCCTACATGGCCCACCAACTCGTCATTTCAGGAAGTCCCGCAAAGTCTAAAAAGCCTTGCGGGACTTTGATGTTCCAAGGGGTTGCATTCATGACGCTCATCAAATTCGTTGGCTTTCATGGGTAATGAGAATAATATTTCAAAGAGATATGGAGAAGTTATAGAATTATGCCCGAAGAAAATAATTCTGCGCCTAAAAAGCTAAGTACTGTAGCTTATATAATCGGTGGACTGTCTTTCATTCCGCTGGTGGGCGTACTTTTTGGAATCATTTCGATCACCTGGGGGTTGGCTGCCTCAAAAGCCGATGGAAAACGCCTCGTTGTTATGGGGCTGGCAGGTATTTGCCTCACCCTTATTCTCTATGGCGCGTTATTTTATTGGGGATTCGCGCAGCGTGGGGGAGTATATGACGATCTCCGTAAAAAGCTCACGCAGAGTACGTTGAATTCATTGGTTCCATCTGTCGAGTACTATAAAATGCAGCATGGGCAATATCCGGCATCACTCAAGGAATTGCAGCAATCTTTGCCAAAAGAAAGCTTTGCTTTTGTTTTTGATTCAAGCGCGCCGAGCATTGCATCAGGACCAAAGTACTTTTTTTATGAACGCGTTGGAGAGGATCACTATTACTTGCGAGCGGTTGGACCTGATGGCCAACCATTCACCGCCGATGATATTGTTCCTGAATTGACGCCTGCCGAAGCGAATAAGACGGGCTTGCTGCTGGAACGAAAAGCTGATGCGCCAACTCGTTAAGGCCTTTGGTTCCAAAACGTCCGGGTCCACATGCCTTTGAAACCAGTAAAAGGTTTTCCCGGAAGTTTGAACGTCTCTGTCGCTGCAAGCCCTTGTTTGAGAACCGGGTCGATATGTTGAAACGCTTTGTTATCCCTTTTTGCTGCCTGGGCGTCCTTATGGGCACCCAAGCCTTTGCCGCCGAGCATGTGCCCGGCGAGTACAGCTTCCGGCTTCCTAAAGGGACGCCTCCCTCGAAGTTTCAAGCCTTTATTGACCACGCTTCAAAACGGTATGGCCTGGATAAAGCACTGGTGCGGGCGGTGATGGAAGTGGAATCCGGGGCGGACCCTACCGCGGTCTCCTCAAAGGGTGCCCGGGGGCTCATGCAGATAATGCCCGGGACCGCCAAAGATTTGAATCTGACTGACCCTCTAAACCCGGAGTCCAGCATTGACGCGGGCAGCCGTTATCTCAAGGCCCAACTTGCCGTTTTCGGGGATGTCCGGCTGGCGTTGGCCGCGTATAACGCCGGACCGGAAGCGGTACGCAAATTTGGAGGCATCCCGCCTTATCCGGAGACGCAGCGCTATGTGGAAGCTGTGGCGAACCGTTTTATCCGCTTAAAGACCGGGGGAGACTTAAAGGCTTTTGTGAAGCGGGTTCTCGAGGAAAAATAGTTCAAAGTTGAGAGTGGGGGCTTGCGTCTCCAGGTGGTTTAGCCTATTTCATAAAAGTTACGGTGCGAATCGAGTCCCCTTTTTTCGGAGAAGAGACAATGAACACCAGCGCGGCCGCCTATGCCGACGAGACCGCCGAGACATACGCGGCAGAGCGCTTGGCCTGTTGGCAGGCAGTCGCCGCGCGGGGCGACCGGAGTCGCAAACGATTGCACGCCCACTATCAGGGCTATCTGCACCGTCTCTATCGCTTTCTCGTGCCTGAGGGATTGCGTATTTTGGAATTGGGGTGCGCTGAGGGTGATTTACTGGCCGCATTGAAGCCCTCTTACGGAGTGGGGGTGGATTTTTCCCCGGCAATGCTCGAAATTGCCGAAAAACGCCATCCAGACTTGCACTATATCGCCTGCGACGCCCACCATCTGCACAAGGACGTAAACCCCGCCCTTTTGAGCGAACCGTTTGACGTCATTATTCTTTCCGATTTCATCAATGATGCTTGGGACGTGCTTCAACTGTTCAAAAATCTCAAGCACTTCTGCTCGGCGGATACGCGAGTTCTGGTGAATTTTCACAGTCATTTGTGGGAACATCCTTTCAAATTACTGCAAAAGGCTGGGGCCGTGACGCCGCGCCTTACCCAGAATTGGTTTACTCCGGGCGATACGGCTGATCTTTTTTCTCTGGCCGGTTTTCAGGTCATTCGGTCATTCGACGATTATCTTTTCCCGTTTTCCGTTCCTCTGCTTTCGGGTTTTTGCAACCGTTTCCTGGCGAAGCTTTGGCCCTTTTCCACTCTTGATCTTTTTCATGTGCAAGTAGCGCGGCTTATGCCGGACGTCTCGCCTCTCTTGTCGGTTTCCGTGATTATTCCCGCGCGCAATGAGGCCGGCAACATTGAAGCGGCGCTCATACGCACCCCTGACATGGGAGCGGGCACGGAGATTATCTTTGTGGAGGGCAATTCCACGGACAATACCTGGGACACGATTGAGGATTTGGCCCGCAAGTATTCCCATCGCAAGGTAAAGACGCTGCGTCAGCCGGGAAAGGGCAAGGGGGATGCGGTACGCGTCGGCTTTGAGGTGGCTACGGGCGATGTGCTGATGATTTTGGACGCGGATTTGACCATGCCGCCAGAGACCTTGCCGCAGTTTTATGAGGCCATAGCCTCCGGGCGGGCGGAGTTCGCCAACGGCGTGCGGCTGGTCTATCCGCAGGAAAAAGAGGCCATGCGTTTCTTTAATTTGATAGGCAACAAATTTTTCTCCTGGGCCTTTTCCTGGCTCTTGGGGCGGCCGATCAAGGATACGTTGTGCGGAACCAAGGTCTTGAGCCGGAAGCATTATCTGCAGCTTGCCGCTAACAGACGGTACTTCGGCGATTTTGACCCGTTCGGGGATTTTGATCTGCTTTTTGGCGCGGCAAAACTGAATCTGGGCATAGTGGATCTGCCGGTTCGCTATCGGGAACGCACTTACGGCGACACCAACATCTCCCGCTGGCGGGATGGATGGATTTTGCTGAAAATGGTCTGTTTTGCCGCGCGGCGCATCAAGTTCGTGCCCTGATATGCTAAAAATATGTATGAGGAGAGAACTGTGCCGGAAAAACTTATAATGCTTCCTTCTTCCAAAGACTATGTGAAAGATGATTCGCATGATCCTTTGCGGTTTTATTATTATCCCGTGCTTGGTCCATTATACCGCAAACGGGTGGAGATGTCTCTCGATCTTTTGCCGGGCGGAGATGCCGTCCTGGAAGTGGGATTTGGTTCCGGCGTCAGCTTGCCGAGTCTCAATACGAAATACAAAGAACTGCACGGCATTGATCTGAAGAGTGATTGCGGCTCTGTCAAAGATTGCTTTTCTAAACGCGGCATACAGGCGAATTTGATCGATGGATCGGTGACGCAAATGCCGTATGAAGATGAAAAGTTCGATGCCGTCTTTCTTGTCAGTATCCTGGAACATCTGCTCCCGCAGGATTTACAGAGCGCTTTTCAGGAAATACGCCGCGTTTTGCGTCCCGGCGGCGTTGTGGTGTATGGTGTGCCTGTTGAGCGGCCGCTTATGGTCACGGCTTTCAAAATGATGGGATATGATATCCGGACGCACCATTTTTCCACGGAAAAACAAGTGGAAGCCGCCGCTAAAAACTATTTCGCGCCGAGAGAGAAAAAAGTACTGCATGCCTTGGGGATACCGGCCTTGGCGGTCTATGAGGCGCAACTTTTTTCCAAGAATTAGGAGCGCGCGTGCAGCTTTCCGCTAACACCCGCAAGACCATAGGCTACGCGCTCATCGGGCTTGGCGTTCTCTTTTTTCTGTGGAGCGCCACGGCCTACTGCTTTTCCTCAAAACGCTGGCTTTTGGTGGGGGACGCCACATACGCCTATCTTTTGAACGGGCTCAATGTCGCTACCGGGCACGGCGTTTATCATACGGATCACCCCGGCACGACAGTGCAAATTCTGTGCGCCCTGTTTGTGCGCATCTATTACTTCTTTGCGCCGGACGCGGGCACGAACGGTCTTGTTGTCTCCGTGCTGACACATCCGGAATGGTATCTGAAGAACGTTTTTATCGGGTTTTTTGTTGTCCAGGCCGCGATTCTCGCGGTGGTCGCGGCCTGGGTGTGGGCTTCTTTCAAGAATATCGCGCTGCTTCTCGCTGTCTTGGTCAGTCCGTTCATCAGCCCGCAGCTTCTCATGATTCAGTCCGAAGAGTTGTGGCCGGAGTCGCTCATCCCGGCGATGTGCCTGCTTTTGGTATTGGTGACGCTCATGCGGTGGCGGGAAACGACGCTGGCGCAGCCTTACCCGTCGCGCCTTCTCGCGTTGGGCGCCGGCGTAGTTACCGGGCTGGCTTTTTTCACGAAGATCACCTGCCTGCCCATTTTTTTCATGTCCTTTTTTTTCTGGAAGGATAAAAAGAGCTGGCTATACTATCTGCTCGGATTCGCCAGCATTGTCCTTGTGTGTGTGCCGCTTCTCTGGGGGCAATTGGACCGGACGGTTTTCTGGCTCGTCAATCTTGCGACGCACGAAGGACACTACGGCACAGGTCCGGAAGGCCTGGTTTCCGCGGGCATCTTCCGGGCGAATATGCGCAGGATGTTCTCCTTTAATATGCCGTTTGCGGTCCTTTTAGTCGTAAACCTCGCGGGCCTCGTTGTTCTCAGAAAAAAAAGACGTTCCCTGGGGTGGAAAATTTCCCTGCTGTACATGTTTTCCGTTGTGGTTTCGCTTCTTCTTATCGGAAAACATTACCGTTCGCACTATGTAATGCCTCTGTATTTTCTCCTCTTTTTTATTCCCGTGGTCTATTTCGCCCTGGCGGAAAATGTGTACAAGAAAACAGCGGCGTATGTTGTCTGCCTGATTTTTCTTGTTTCGTCGTGTTATGCGCTCTATACTACCGCCACGACAACCGCCAGGGAAGTGTTCACCGGCAAGTTCGCGAATTATGATCTTCCGGTTCTGCAAGGAAAAACGATTGTTGAATCCTTCAACACCTTTACAATATCCCATGGCTTGGCTCAGGGAAATCATTATGTGGCGGGACGCTACGGCGACATCCTGCGAGCGCTCTATCCCAACATCTACACATACAACATCTGGGCCAACCAGTTTCACCATTTCGAGCAGCTTCTTCCCTTCTCTGTCATAGCGTCCGGGCGGCCGGTCATCATACGCGGCGACCGCTTGACAACCAATAATCCTGAACACTCGAATTTTACCAGCAGATTGATTCTGGGCAGGCAGCTCGCTTCGTTTCCGGAAGGAGATAGAGTGTTTGAGTTGCTCGATGTGCAAAAATAAGGGGTTGCGATATATTCGCAACCCCTTTTGTTGTGTGCGGATTTCGTCCGGTTTTTCCGGAAATCGTCTGTTTTTTCCCTAAAAGCCCAGGTCCTCGTTGACCAGAACCACCGTGATGCGCTCCTTCGGCCACGATTTCATCGTGATGGTCCAGGTGTTGCAAATGCGCTCGGGCGAGGGGCAGTCCTGGCAGCGGTAGGTGGCCGTGCAGGGGGTCTTTTTGTTCAGGCGGGCGGCGTTGACCGGAGCCACCATGTCGCGGATGTGTTCCATGGCCGCGAATTCGTCCGGGCAGAGTTTGTTGCGCCCGGCCAGCACGATGACTTTCTTGGGTCCGTAGATCAGGCCCGCCACGCGGTTGCCCTGGCCGTCCAGGTTCACCAGCGCGCCCTGTTCGGTGACGGCGTTGGCGCTTAAAAGAAAAAGGTCGCACAGAAGCGCCTGGCGGCGGATTTCGGCCAACTCTTCGAAGGGGAGCGAATACTGGTAGGTATCGAAGATTTTGAGGCCGGGCAGGGCCTTCACATCCTCGTAGAGACCTGTTTCCATCATGGTCATGGAGCCGCCGAACGCCACGGAAGCGGGCTTCATCTCGGGGATGAGGGTGTGCAGAATGAGTTTTTTCGCGTCCGCCGCTGTTTGGGTGACGTGGGCGGCGAAATGGTTTTTGCGCAGGGCCTTGGCGGTTTCTTCAAGGCGGGACTGATAAAATTCCGTGAGCTTGGGATGCATGGCAAGTCCTCGATTGACAGAGTGTTTGCGAACAAATGACGCCTTCGGCCTGTTTCTATAGCGCCGTGGGATGGGCCGCGTCTAGTCGGGAGTGATACCGCTTGACGCACGGGCGTTCCTATGTCTATGAAGCCAAGTTCCGTTTTTACCAAGATTTATGGAGATGAGTCATGAGCAAGAGAACCTACCAGCCCTCCGTGACCAGGCGCAAGCGCACCCACGGCTTTCTGACGCGCGTGAGAACCAAGAACGGCAGGGCCATCATCCGCCGCCGCCGGGCCAAGGGCCGCAAACGTCTGGGCGTTTAGGCTTCCCCAGGCAGAACCGCCTGGTGTGCCGTCCGCAGTTTCTCGCGTGTTACGAGCGGGGACGGCGCTATCATTCCAAGGGGTTTGTTTTTTTCGTGCTGACGCGGGCGGGGGAGTCCCGTCATTTCCGGCTCGGTCTTGCGGTCAGCCGCAAGGCCGGCAACGCCGTGCGCCGCAACCGGATAAAGAGGCTCTTGAGGGAATTTTTCCGTATTCATGGGGCAATGATCCCGGAGGGACCGGATGGCATCGACATTGTGGCGGTCCCCAAAAAACACCTGAATACGGCCGGCCTTACGCTTACGAGCCTCGCGCAGGACATCCTGCCGGTTGTCGCGGACATCGCGGCACATTCATAGGACGCTATGCAACGGCTTCTTCTCGCACTCATAGCCTTGTACAAGCGCGCCGTCGCGCCGCTTCTGCCCGGATGCTGCCGGTTTGTTCCCTCCTGTTCGGAGTACGCCCGCGAGGCGATTACCCGTTTCGGCCCCCTGCAGGGTTCGCTTCTGGCCGCCTGGCGGCTTTTGCGCTGCCAGCCCCTGTGCAGGCCGGGCTATGATCCCGTTCCAGAAACCTTAAGCTGGCGCGCGGTGCTGACGCGCTCCAACACGCGCCTCGCCGCAAAATAGGATTTCCCGATGGAAAACAACATGCGCATACTTCTGGCCATCATCTTGTGTCTGGCCATTCTTCTGGGCTGGCATTATTTTTTCCCGTCGCCGCCCG
>Ga0123354_10000582_pt1 | contig 37782 bp, 24 predicted proteins | sample TergutLab28metaG_2_FD_97872 | JGI IMG/M metagenome (GOLD analysis project Ga0123354, IMG submission 97872) | Labiotermes labralis P4 segment gut microbial communities from Petit-Saut dam, French Guiana - Lab288 P4 | ecosystem: Host-associated > Arthropoda: Insects > Digestive system > Gut ... | reverse complement strand
CGCGCGCCCCGGCGCCCGCCCCCACCTGCCCGCGCCCCCCGCCCCGCCCTCTCCGGATCGGGCGCAGCGGGCCGGCCCGCCGGAACCGCCCCCACCGTCTCGCCCCCGCCGTCTCGCCCTTGTTCACTGACGAGATCATCCACACAGGTCACAGCTCGCCGCGGTGCTGCAGGACCCGCATGGCGGTCCAGCCTAGGGGGATACGCAGCCAGTAGGTCAGGACGCGGAAGAGCACAGCCACGGAGGCGGCGATACCAGGGTTGAGGCCGACGGCACTGAGACCACCGGCCAGGGCCAGCTCGACAGTGCCCATACCGCCAGGGGTCGGGATGATCGCGCCAGCGGTGTTGCCGGTCAGGTAGATGACGGCGACCTGCACCAGGGACACGTTCTGGCCCAGGGCCAGCAGGCACGCCTCGAACGCCATGATGTACCCCAACGTCATGACGAGGTTGCCGGTGACAGCCAGGACGAGGCGGCGCGGCTGGCTGAGCATCTCCAGCAGGGCGGGCCACACCGTGCTCAGGGTCGGCCCGATCCGGGTGGTGACGAAGGTGCGCACCTGCGGGACCAGCAGCGACACCCCCACGGCGGCGACCACGGCAGCCAAGACGACCAGCACGGTCGAGGAGACCTCGACCGGCTGGTCGGTGCCACCGGGCACCACCGAGAGCACCAGCAGCACCACCAGCGTCACGATGACCTGGCTGACCTGCACCATCGCAACAGTCGTGGCAGCCACAGCCCGGCTGGCCCCGCGCCTGGTCAGCAACCGCAGGTTGAGCGCCGCCGGGCCGATACCCGCCGGGGCAGCCAAGGCGACGAACGTCGCAGCGGTCTGCACCATGGTCGCCCGTACCAGACCCACCTTCACCGGGGCGAGCGCCACCACAGCCAGCGCCGCGCCGACGAGCGTGAGCAACCCCAAGACGAACGCCACGACCAACCACCGCCAGTCCGAGGCGGCCATGGCGTCTTGGATCTGGTTGACGTTGATGGTGGCCAGCACACCGACGACACCGACCGCGACAGCCACGACGGTCAGCAACGTGCGTGCGCCGAACCGGACGAGCTGTTCGGGGGCGAGGTCCGCTTCGGGCAGCCGGGCGACGATAGCCTGGCGCAGGTCGCGGATGACATCGTCGCCGCCCTGCTTACGTGCGCGCAGCACGGTGCGGGTGGGCGAGGGGACCGCGACGGTCTGCAGCAACGTCCCCAGGGACGCGACAGCGTCCTCCCCCAGCGCGCGCACCGCAGAGTCCAGGGCACGGGTGGTACCGACCTGCGTGGCCAGCAACGTCAACAGCTGGACAGTGTCGATACGGCGGGCCAGCACAGAGCTGGCCACGTCACCGGTGCCCCAGCCGGTGAGCCACACATCGCCGTCGACGAGCCCGGCGGTGACAGTCCTGGTGTCGACCAACACCGTGTCGTCGGTCAGCCCCCGGTGCGCCACCCCCGCCGCGTGCGCGGTGCACAGCTGGGCCCACACCCGGTCGAGCACGGCGTCGCTGACTTCCCCCAGCTCGCTCAGCGGTACCGCGTCGGGGTGCTCGAAGACGAGCAGCATCGAGTCGTCGACCTCGGACATCGCCAGCAGCTGGGGTGTGCGGACCCCTGCGGCGTGCGCAGCGTGCGCCAGCAAGGCGGTGCGTTCGGCGGCCTGGCGCAACGACACGACCCGTCGCGCGTCCAGCCCGTAGCGGCGCACCGACCGCCAGAAACGGCGCAGCATACCGATCACCTGGCGGTCACCGTCGAGGACGACCAGGTCCAGGTCGAGCCCGTCGTCGTCGGTCAGGGCGTATGTCCGCGCGGCCGACGTGCGGGCCAGGGCAGCGCGTGCCGGGTCCACGGACGGCAACCAGTCGTCGTGGCTCGTCGAGACCCGCACCAACGTGCGCGGGCTGAACCCGGCACGACACACCCCGGCGACCAGCTGCGGCCCGTATGCCTGCTGGGTGGTGGTCCCTGCCAGGTACCGGGCGACGAGCCCGATGGTCCGCCCCACGAGCAGCGACACGATCGCCCCGGCCAGGGGTGCCTGCGCGGTGACCAGGACGACTGCGACAACCACCCACAGCATGGTCCACGACCAGCGCACAGACCGCCCTCGGCTGCGCGGCCCGGCGACGGTCAGCGTCGCGGCGAGCAGCGCGACGTAGGTCGGCAGCACCAACCTGCGCTGCCCGTCGAGCACCACCGACAGGCTCGCGGTCAAGGCGGCCGAGTCGAGGCCGAGCACCACCCACCCCAGAGCCCAGTTCCCCAACGTCGCCACAGCCGCCGCGACCACCGCTGCGAGCAGCTGGCGGGGTTGGCGCCGCACGGCCAGCTCAGCGGCCACAGCCACCGGTGCGAGCAGCGTCACCCCCACGACCAGCACGTTGACCGGCACGAACAAGATGCGCCACAACAGCTTGGAGATGGAGTGCACGTCTTCGGCGACACCTGTGGTGGTGCCCGGCGCGTACCTGGCCATGAGCAGCATCACGACGATCCCCAGCACTGCCACTGTCGCCGACAGCAGGTCCCCGGGGTGATGAGTCCGCGCCGCCGGGTCGTCGACGACGGTCGCCTGCGACCCCGGCTCACCGCACGCGGGCACGTCGACCGAGGCAGCGCCCACCTGGGCGTCGTCGTCGCTCGACCTGACCACGCCCAGAGTCTAGGGCGAGTCCCGCGGCCCCACGCACAAACGACGCACGTGAGGTGCGGACGCTGGCGAGGTGAGGACGGTCATGGGTGGTGGCGAATCATTCGCGTGGGCGCGAACACCGGCCAAGGCCCGGACAGTTCTCTAGGAGAAGCGACGCAGGCGCAGGGAGTTGGTCACGACGACCACGGAGCTGGCGGCCATGGCTGCACCGGCGATCATGGGGTTGAGCAGGCCAGCGGCAGCCAGGGGGAGGGCTGCGACGTTGTAGGCGAACGCCCAGGCGAGGTTCTGGCGGATGGTGCGCAAGGTCGCGCGGGACAGGCGCACGGCTTGGGGGATAAGCAACGGGTCGGCCCGGACCACGATGATGTCTGCGGCTTCGACTGCGACGTCGGCGCCGGTGCCCAAGGCGATACCCAGGTCGGCCTGGGCGAGGGCTGCGGCGTCGTTGACACCGTCGCCGACCATGACCACCGACTGTCCGGCGTCCTGGAGGTGCTGGACTGCTGCTTGTTTGTCCTCGGGGCTGACCTGTGCGCGCACGTGCGTGACGTTGAGCTGGGCGGCCACCGCCCGGGCGGTGCGTTCGTTGTCGCCGGTGAGCAAGACGGTGGTCAGGCCCAGCGCGGCCAGCTCGGCCACCGCCTGGGGTGCGCAGGGGCGCACAGGGTCACGCAGCGCGACCACACCCCGGGCGGCGCCGTCCCACGCGACGACCACAGCTGTGGCAGCGTCGTGTTCGACCTGCTCGACCAGATCCGCGACCGGGTCCGTGGCCACACCTTCTCGCGCGACCCACGCAGGCTGGCCCACGAGCACGTGTCGGGTCACCGGACCGGCGCGGACCACCCCGACGACCCCACCACCGGGTACCGCCTGGAACTCGTCCACGTCCCACGTGCTGTGACCAGCGGCAGCGATGGCCTGTGCGACAGGGTGCTCAGAACGGGTTTCGAGCGCTGCGGCCACGTCCACGACGAGTGCCGGGTCTTCGCCGTCGGCGGCCAGGACCTCCACCACGGCCATCTGGCCAGCGGTGAGGGTACCGGTCTTGTCCAGCACGACCGTGTCGACGGTCCGGGTGCGTTCGAGCACCTGGGGGCCTTTGACGAGGATGCCCAGCTGGGCGCCCCGTCCGGTGCCGACCAGCAGCGCCGTGGGCGTGGCCAGGCCCAGCGCGCACGGGCAGGCGATGATCAGCACAGCCACCGCCGCGGTGAACGCTGCCCCGGCCCCGGCCCCGAGCGCCAACCACACCACGAGCGTGACCAGCGACAACGCCACGACCACGGGGACGAACACTGCTGAGACCTGGTCTGCCAGACGTTGGACCTGGGCTTTGCCGGTCTGGGCCTGGGCGACCAGCCGTCCGATCTGCGCCAGACGGGTCGCGGCCCCCACAGCGGTCGCCTCGACGACCAGCGCGCCAGTGGTGTTGACGGTCGCACCGGTCACCAGGTCGCCTGGTCCGACCTCGACCGGGACCGGTTCGCCGGTCAGCAACGACGTGTCGAGGGCGGATGCGCCTTCGACCACCACCGCGTCTGTGGCGACCTTCTCCCCGGGGCGCACGAGGAAACGCGTGCCCACGCTCAGCACGTCGACCGGCACCCGACGTCCGACGTTGTCCCCGGTGTCGAGCACGGTCACCTCTTTGGCCCCCAGGTCCAGCAGGGTGCGCAAGGCGTCCCCGGCGCGTCCCCGCGCGCGGTGCTCGGCGTACCGGCCCAGGAGCAAGAACGTCGTGACCACGGCGCCCACCTCGAAGTACAGCTCGGGTGTGCCGGTATGGTCGGCCCCGGCTGCTGGCCACAGCGTGGGGTGCATGGTCATACCCAGCTCGCCAGCCCCGCCGAACAGCAGAGCCCACCACGACCACAGTGTCGCGGCGACCACACCTGTGGAGACCAACGTGTCCATCGTCGACGACCCGTGCCGTGCGGCCCGTGCCGCCGCCCGGTGGAACGGCCACGCCGCCCACGTCACCACCGGCAACGACACCAGCGCCACCACCCACTGCCACCCCCGGAACTGCAACGCCGAGACCATCGAGACCGCCACCACCGGGACGGTCAGCACGACCGCGGTCAGCACCCGTGCGCGGCTCACGCTGGGGGTGGTTTGGGCGTCGTCGGGGACGGATCCGTCCGGGTCTGCCACGTCGGGGGCGTCGGGACCGACCAGGACGGTGGCGTCGTAACCAGCGGCGCGGACAGTGTCGACCAGCGTCTGGGAGTCGACGGCCGAGCCTGGGTCGATGGCGACGTGGGCGCGTTCCAGGGCGAGGTTCACCGTCGCGGTGACCCCTGGCAGGCGGCCGAGCTTCTTCTCCACCCGGGCCACGCACGACGCGCAGGTCATACCGACGACGGCAAGCTCGACCTCGGCGCCCGGGTGGGTCACAACAACGAGCCCGGTGGGGTCAGCTGGTACCCGGCCTCGTCCACGGCGGCGGCAACAGCGTCGGGGTCGACAGCGGTGTCGCTGGTCACGACCACCAAGGACGATCCCCCGGTGTTCAGCTCGACCTGCACATCGCTGACTTCGGCGATAGCCATGAGCTCAGCGGTGACGTGGCGGACGCAGTGGCCGCACGTCATCCCGTCGACAGAAAACGTGGTCTGCATAGGTGCTCCTTCGTCCGGGCCCGTCGCTCGACCAGCAGCCGTCTGTGGCACAGACCGCCGCGTTGGCCTCGGGGCCAGACCACCATTCTTCCAGCGGTCAGCGGCCGCGTGCTGCACGACCGACAGTGCCAGCACCTGCGTCGGCACGATAGCGTGGTACCAATGATCCGCACGAGGAGGTCCCGTGGCCGACACACAGTCTGACACCCGGGTGGTCAAGGTGGCTGGCGCCCTGGCCGCCGTGGGCGCCGCCGCCATCGCCCAAAAGCTCATCTCCGCGGCGTGGAAAGCCGCCCGAGGCCGCAAACCTCCCACCGTCGACGACGTCGACGAGGGTGCAGGAATGGTCGAGGTCGTCGTCGCCGCAGCTGTCACCGGTGCTCTGGTCGCCGTCGTGAGAGTCCTGGCCACCCGCTCCGCCGTCCACGCCACCCGCCAGGCCATCGCCCGCTCCGCCGCCGCCGCTGACGACTCCGTCGCCTGACCTGGACGTCGAGGTGCGAGGCAGGCCGGGGTGAGCACCGACGACGACCCAGGCACAACCGCGGACCAGCCGACCACATCGACGCAGGCGCTGGATGGGCAGTTGTCGATGACGACCGCCCGACGGCGGCTGGGCGTAGAGATCGCGATCGTGCTGGGCCTGTCCTTGGCCCGCTCGGGGTTCCACGCGGTCATCGTCCTGGTCGACCGGCTCACAGTGCCGACTGCGCTGGCCGACCAGACGGCCACGCTCAACCCGTCCCAGTCCGAGCGGCCCTGGCTCGACCTGCTCTACCAGCTGTACTACCTGACGTTCCCTCTGGTCCCGGTCGCTCTCGCGCTGTACCTGCTGGCACCGACCATGCGCAAGGCGGCCCGCCGTATCGGTCTGGACTGGTCACGCCCATGGCGTGACCTGGGCGTCGGCGTAGCACTGGCCGCAGCCATCGGTGTTCCTGGCCTGGGCCTGTACGCGCTGGGCCGGCTGGCAGGTATCACCGTGCAGGTGCAGCCTGCCGGGTTGGACGCGACCTGGTGGACGATCCCTGTCCTGCTCGGCTCAGCCCTGCAAGCCGGGCTGCTCGAAGAAGTCATCGCTGTCGGCTACCTCAGCGAACGTCTGCGGGACCTGCGCTGGAGCGTCCCGGCCATCATCGCCGCCTCGTCGCTGCTGCGAGGTTCGTACCACCTCTACCAAGGTTTCGGACCGTTCGCCGGCAACGTCGTCATGGGCGTGGTCTTCGCCCTGTGGTACCAACGCACCCGCCGCGTCATGCCCCTGGTCGTCGCCCACACCGTCATGGACGCCGTGGTGTTCGTCGGCTACCCCCTCATACCCGACGCCTGGTTGCAGACCCTGCACCTGATGTAGGCCGTCACCCCCACGAAGGCAAGGCTTCCACGCAAAGACAAGTCTTCAAATCCTTGCTTCCGCGTGGAAGCCTTGCCTTGGTGGCCCCCATCACGCCTCGGGGGGGAAGAAGGGTGTCCCGGAGGTCTTCGCACTTATGAAGCGTGCGCGGCGAGGTACTGGCTGGCCGCGTCCCGCACCAGCTCGGACAGGCTGCGTCCTTCGGCGCGGGCTTGTGTGCGCATGGCGGTGTCGAGCGAGCGTGGCGCCCGTACTTGCCACTGCGGGGAGGTCTCGCCGGGCGTGCCGGGGTCCAGCGAGGGGCGGCCGCCGCGTGCGGCGCGTCGGACCTGTTCGCGGCCTGCGGGGTCGGTCGGCGGCCGTCCCCCCAGATCCCGCTGCGGCGGCCTGGGTGTACCGTCCGGGATTAGCGGCCGTCGTAGACTGGTGGGTGCGAAGGGCACGAGCCCCGAGAAGTGAGCCCGGCAGCCATCCGGACGGTTGGTGAGCCGGGCTTCGCGCTGTGCCTGCACCAACCCCACGACCACAGGGCCTCATACCCGACGCCTGGTTGCAGACCCTGCACCTGTTGTAGGACGTGCACCTTGGGGCGTGGCCAGGTCGGGCGACGACAGTCGGCCGGTACGATGGGGCGATGGTCCGCAAGAAGTTGCCGATCGGGATCCAGACCCTGCGCGAGATCCGCGAAGACAACTGTTATTACGTCGACAAGACCGGGTACGCCCAGCGCCTGGTTGCCGAGGGCAAACCGTACTTCCTGTCCCGCCCACGCCGTTTTGGCAAGTCACTGTTCCTCGACACCCTGGCCCAGATGTTCGCCGGGAACAAAGCCTTGTTCGAAGGGCTCGCCTGCTACGAGACCTGGGACTGGGACACTGTCTACCCTGTCGTCCGCCTGAGTTTTGCCGACGGGATCATCACCGACCTGCCGATGCTCGAACGGCGTATCCACCGTCTGCTGTCAGACAACGCCACCCGGCTCGGTGTCGGCCCCCTGGACGAGGACGTCGTCGACGCGTTCATCACGTTGATCCGCACCGCCGAGGCTGTGCACGGGCAACGGGTCGTCGTCCTCGTCGACGAGTACGACAAACCCATCATCGACAACATCACCAACCCCGACCTGGCCACGAAGATCCGTGACAGCCTGCGGAACCTGTACTCGGTCCTCAAAGGGCAAGACGCCCACCTGAAGTTCGTCATGCTCACGGGCGTGTCGAAGTTCACCAAGGTCAGCCTGTTCTCTGAGCTCAACCACCTCAACGACATCACGCTCGACACGTCGTACTCGGCCATCTGCGGCTACACCGAAGCCGACCTCGACGAGGTGTTCGCCCCCGAGCTGGACGGCCTGGACCGCGACCAGGTCCGCGAGTGGTACAACGGTTACGGCTGGACCGGCCAGTCGGTGTACAACCCGTACGACCTGCTGCTGCTCTTCGCCAAACGCACCTTTGAGCCCTACTGGTTCGAGACCAGCACCCCCCGGTTCTTGGTCGACACGCTCACCTCCCGTCGCTTCTTCGTCCCGAACCTCGCTCGCTCGTACGCCTCGTCAACCCTCATCTCGAAGTTCGACGTCGGTGACCTGAGCGTCGAGGCCCTGCTGTTCCAGACCGGCTACCTCACGATCACCGGCACCGAGCTCGTCGGCGGCGAGACCTTCTACATCTTGGGCTACCCCAACCGCGAGGTCCGCAGTGCCCTGAACTGCGTCCTGCTCGGCTGGCTGAGCAACAACCCAGCCGGCGTCGACGACCACCGCCGCCGCCTGCGCGGGATCCTCGAAACCGGGGACCTGCCCGCCCTCGGCGAGTTCTTCACGTCGTTGTTCGCCGCGATTCCGTACAACTGGTATGTCAAGAACGACATTGCCGAGTACGAGGGCTTCTACTCGTCGGTGTTCTACGCGGCCCTGGCTGCCACCGGCCTGGAACCCATCCCCGAAGACTCCTCGAACCACGGCCGCCTGGACCTGGCCGTCCGCGCCGGCGCACACCTGTACCTGCTCGAGCTCAAGGTCGACCAGCCCCCCGGCAGCGCCCTTGACCAGATTAAAACCCGCGGCTACGCCGACAAGTACGCCGGCCACACCCCCATCCACCTCGTAGGCGTCGAGATCTCCAGCAAGACCCGCAACCTCGTCGCCTTCGACACCGAAACTATCCACCCCAATGACTGAGGACTACGCCCGAGCCGAACGAATCGTCGATAAGGCAGCCCGCATCGGCCTGTCCCTCGGCCCGTTGATGGACCCGGCCGCAATCGACGCGATCGAGGTGCGGCTCGCAGTGGCATTCCCCGAATCGTACCGAGTCTTCTTGACCCATGTCGGGGGCTACGACGTGATCTATCCACTGGACCAGTCGCTGCAAAAAGCCGAGGACTGGGAAACCGACCTCACCAAGGACTGCCCCCTCGTCGACGACCTGGACGAGGTCGAGTTCGAGGGCCGCGAGCCTGACCCCGACACCCACTCCCGACGCCTGGGCAACGCCCAAGACCTGCTGGATTCAGGCCGGGAGCCCTCTTCTCCTGAGCACGACCGTGACCTGGAGTATTTCCAGGCGTTCTGCACCCAGTGGCACGCGTTGATGGCTGGCACGATAGAGATCGCCGAACACGGTTGCGGAGACTTCTACCGCCTGGTGCTCGACGGCCCGTCTGCTGGCCAGGTCTGGACCACCAGCCTGCCGACCCAAACCGAGACGCACGGCAAGCCCGGCTACGACGATCCGAGTTTCTGGTCGCTGCGGGTAGACATCCTCACCTGGTACGAACGCTACCTCGACTGGTGCCTTGGCTGGCGCCCACCGCCCGAGACCCCCTCTGTCCTTGCGTTCGGCGACAACCCAGACCACAACTTTCCTCGTACCTGACCACCGTCGGCCACCACGTTCACCGAGTCACGCAAGGCCGAGCGACCTGGGCCGCACGTACGCTGCGGCACACCTGCCGCGCTGTCGGCCGCACCTCCCACCCAGCGCGAAATCCGGCCCGAAGACCGTTCCTCACACTTCGGAGAGGAAGAAAGCCGACAGGAATGGCTTTTCGGCTGCGTCCAGCCATGGCGTCGGGATGTCGCAGGGTTCTGGGACGAGGATTCTTCCAGTGATCGCGCAGGTGGTGTCACGGTCGCCGAGGGCGGACACCACCGTCCACAGGGCTTGTTCGTAACTGTCCATGAAATGCGCAGCGCACCACACGGCGATGGGGACCGCGTTGATTGACGGTTGGCGGTGCGTCCACTGCCCGGGTAGCGCAATTCTCTCAGCAATGCTGAGAGAATTGCGTTGTGCCTGGTCAGAGCCGTTTTTTGCGGCTCTGGGCTGCCTCTCCTGGCGTTCTGGCTCGGTTCGGGCGGCTAGTCCCTGGCGGTACAGTCTTGCGCTCCGTCTCACGAGAGGGCCGTCCGTTTCTCTCGGAACCGCTGAGAGAGAACCGTGTTATGCCTGGTCGGCAATATGTTCTACGGCCCAGCGTCCAGTGCGGGTCGCGACAGCTGGTCGTGGTGGGCTTGGTCTTCCTCTCCGGGGCGGCGCCGCCCAATTCTCTCAGCACTGCTGAGAGAATTGCGTTGTGCCTGGTCAGAGGTGAGGTCAGTCGTCGTCGGTGTGGGCGTCTCGGGTGAGCTCGTCGACGAGGAGGCGTTCGGGGGACATGCGGCCGGTGCGGTGGGCGGCCCGGCCGACGAGGTGGGCGGCGACGGGGGCGGTGAGCATGGCGAAAACCACCACGAGCAGGAGGGCCCATACGGTGGCGCCGGTGCGTAGGCGCAGGGCCAGGCCGACCAGGACGAGGACCAGTCCGAGGGTCTGGGGTTTGGTGACGGCGTGCATCCTGGCCAGCAGGTCAGGGAAACGCAGGACGCCTACTCCGGCGGCGAAGGCCAGGAAGGACCCGCCGAGAAGGCACACTGCTGCGGCTGCGTCGGCGAACGAGGTCCACCAGGCGGCGCTCATGAGGTCTTCTCCTGGTGGTTGGTGTCCTGGTGGTTGGTGCCCCGGTGGTTGGTGCCCTGGCGGTCGGTGTCCTGGTGGTCGGTGTCCAGGTCGTCGAGGTCCTCGGAGGCCCACTCCTGGGCGCGTGCGATGGCTTTGGCCAGCGCGGCTTCCCAACGGGTCAGGACCCGTCCTTCACCTGGGGGTTCAGAAGACACGAAGCGTGCCACGGCCACCGACCCGACGAAACCCACCACTGACAGGGCGACGAGCACCGGCACCACGTCGGACCGGCGTTCGATGGCCGCGTACAACGCGACACCTGCCACGAGTGTGGTGACCAAGATGTCCAGGGCCACGGAACGGTCGAGGATCGACGGGCCGATCTCCGCCCGGACGATCGCCATCAACCCCCCGGCCAGCACGAGGATCCCGCAGATCCACACCACGACGGTCACCGGCGCACCTCCAGCCCGGCCTCAGCCAGCTCTTCGTCGGAGGCCAGCGCACGCAGCAACCGTTCCTCCTGCTCCAGCACGTGCGCACGTGCCGCCTCGATCCCTTGCAGGTCTTTGGCGTCCAGCACGTGCAGGTACAAGGTGCCGGTGAGCCGTCGCGCGTCGACGACCACCGTCCCAGGCACCAGCGAGCACAGCTCAGCGGTCAACGTCAGGTACAGGTCTGACTTCGAGCGCAGCCGCACGGCGATAACCGCACCGGTCGGTACATAACCAAGCCGCAGCGCGACGACCGCGACCTCCAGCGACCCGCGCACCAGGTCGACGGCGAACCGGGCCAGCAGCCGCACCACACCCCACGGGCGCACCCGCCCGTGGAAACCCATCGGTGTCATCGGCAGCGCCACGGTGACTGCGACGCCCACGAGGACCCCCGCGACGATATTGCCCACCGACACCTGCCCCCACAGCGCCACCCACACCCCGGCGAGCCACGCCACCGACCACCACTGCACCCGGCGGGCCATCATGGCTCCCCCGTGCCAGGCGGCACCGCCGCACGGTAGGGGTCAGGCAGGACGGCGTCGACGTACGGATCGCGCTCGGACAGGTCGATGGCGGTCTGGGTGGTGTAGGAGTACAGCGGTCCGGCGGCCACCGTCAGGCCCAGCGACGCCACGACCAGCGCCGCCGCCGGCCACATCATGCCCAGCGGCACGCGCCGGGCTGGCAGCGGACGGGGCGCGGGCTGCCAGAACGCCTTGTTCCACGCCTTGACCATGGCGTACAAGGTGAGCAGGGACGTGACGACCGACCCGCCGATGAGCACGTACGCGACCGGTGTGCCCACCTGGGCGCCAGCCTCCAGCAACCCCACCTTGCCGACGAACCCCGACAACGGCGGGATACCCGCCAGGTTGATCGCCGGGACGAAGAACAGCACGGCGATCACCGGGGCCGCTTTGGCCATCCCTCCCAGGCGTGTCAGCGACGTCGTCCCGCCGTACCGTTCGACGAGCCCGGCGACGAGGAACAACGCGGTCTGCACAGTGATGTGGTGCACGACGTAGTAGATCGCCGCGGACCACGCGTCGGACGTGGCCAGCGCCACCCCGAACACCATGAACCCGATATGGCTGATGAGGGTGAACGACAGCAGACGTTTGATGTCGTCCTGGGCGACAGCGCCGAGGATCCCCACGATCATCGTCGCCAGGGCCATCCACATGAGCACGTCGTCCAGGCCCCCGGCCGGGAACAGCAGGGCACGGGTGCGGATGATGGCGTACACCCCGACCTTGGTGAGCAGGCCTGCGAACACTGCGGTGACCGGAGCCGGGGCGGTCGGGTAGGAGTCGGGCAGCCAGAACGCCAGGGGGAAGATCGCCGCTTTGATACCGAACGCCACGAGCAGCAGCATTCCGATGAGCAGCCGCACCCCCGGGTCCACGTCGGCCATACGCTCGCCCATCTGAGCCAGGTTGAGCGTGCCGGTGGCGCCGTACGCCACAGCGATCCCGATCAAGAACAGCAACGAGGAGGTGACGGCCACGACCACGTACACCGCCCCTGCCCGGATACGTTCGGCGGTGCCGCCGAGGGTCAGCAGCACGTACGACGCGGCGAGCAGCACCTCGAAACCCACGTAGATGTTGAACAGGTCGCCGGAGACGAACGCGTTGGCGACCCCGGCGGTCAAGATCAGGTACGTGGGGTGGAAGATGGACACCGGGCCGATGCGTTTGGCGGTGGTCTCCTCGTCGTCGCCCTGGGCGTGCGAGTACAGCAAGACGCACAAGGTCACCGCCGACGACACGGTGAGCATGAGCGCCGAGAGCCGGTCGGCGACCACGACGATGCCCACGGCGGGGTCGCCGCGCCCTGCCCAGTCGCCGATCTCCAGCACCAGCGGCCCGTCACGCACAGCCAGCAGCAACGCCACCGACACCCCCAGGACCGCTGCGAGCGTGGTCACCGCGACGAACTTCTGCAGCCGGGCACGCCCGAACAACGCGAGCGTCAGCCCTGCTCCCAGCAGCGGCAAGATCACCGGCAGAGGGACCAACCAGCTCATGGCGCACCCCCCGGCGCCGGTGCGGGCTCGTCGGTCTCGTCGCGGGTCTCCCCGGCCTCGGAGTCCAGGTCCATACCTTCGTCGGTGTCGGCACCGCGCACCGACGGACGGTCACGGGCGGCCAGGCGCGCGATACGGCGGTCTTCGACGTCGTCGGCGACCTCGTCGTGGCGGTGCAGCTGCCACGACCGGTAGCTCATGGCCAGCAAGAACGCTGTCAGGCCCAAGGTGATGACGATGGCTGTGAGCACCATCGCCTGGGCCAGGGGGTCGGCCATCCCTTCGGCCATGGCGTCGGCGGAGACGTCTTGGGTGACGATCGGGGGGCGTCCTGCTGCTCCGCCTGCCACCAGCAGCAGCAGGTTCGCAGCGTTGCCGATCAAGATCAGGCCGAGCACGATACGCGTCAGGCTGCGTTCCAGCAGCAGGTACACACCCCCGGCGGTGAGCGCGACGATCACCACGACGAGGGTGAGGTTGGGGGTGAGGTCGTTCACGGGTCCACCGCCTCGGTGTTCGCAGGCGAGCCTGGCGACGTGGCCGACGACGAGGCGACTGGCGGGCTGGGCCGACGGGTCGGGACGCCGAACGGTGGGTCGTCGCCGGACTCGGCGCGCCAGTCCAGCTCGGCACCCAACGTGCGCAAGATGTCCAGCACCAGCCCGACGACCACCAGGTACACCCCGATGTCGAAGAACAGGCTCGTCACCAGCTCTACGTGCCCGATCAGCGGCAGGTCCAGGGGTACGACGGTCGAGGTCAGCACCGGGGCGCCGAGCACCATCGCCACCACCCCCGTACCTGCTGCGACGAACAGCCCCGCACCCAGCAGCGCCCCGGGCTGCACCGGGGCAGCCTCACCCAGCTCGTACCGCCCGGCCGCCAGGTACCGCACCGTCAGGGCGATCCCTGTGACCAGCCCTGCCGCGAACCCGCCACCAGGGGCGTTGTGCCCGGAGAACAGCAGGTACACCGAGTACACGATCATCGTGTGGAACAGCACCCGGGCGACGACCTCGAACACCACGGACCGGCGCCGCGGGGCCAAGGTGGCCACCGCCGCCAGCCACAGGGTGTTGCGCTGGGCCCCAGCGTCAGGTTCAGGCAGCGGCTCGGTGGGCGGGTCGGCGTTGCGGCCCCACACCCCCGGCTCGGCCGACGCCTCGTCGGTGCGGAAGATCCGCCCGGTGCGCCGTGAGACGAACACCATCGACGCCACCCCGGTCGCGGCGACGAGCAGCACGGAGATCTCCCCGACCGTGTCCCAGGCCCGGATGTCGACGAGGGTGACGTTGACGACGTTGTGCCCGTGACCCCAGTCCACGGCCTGTTCGGGGAAGTGCTTGGCGATCGGGTCGGCGACAGGAGCGGACCCCGCGACCAACGCCAGACCCCCCACGACGAGCCCGACAGCCAGCCCCAGCGCCAGGCGCAGGTAACGCGAGGCGGCCAGGGGACGCACCGAGTAGTACGTCGGCAGCCGCCGCAGCACCAGCACGAACACCACGAGGGTCACAGTCTCGACCAGCACCTGGGTCAGCGCCAGGTCTGGGGCGCCGTGCAGCAAGAACAGCCCGGCGATGGCGTACCCGCCGATACCCAGCAAGATCGCGGCTTTCAACCGTCGGCGCGAGCGAGCCACGAGCACCGTGGACACCACCACAACCCCCCCGAGCGCGACCTGCCCGAGGCTGTCGAACGCCCGCACGTGCTTGGGGAACTGCGTGCTCGTCACCAGCAACGACCCGACCCCGACGACGAACACCATCAAGATCATCCCCAGGTACACCGGCAGGGAACCACGCTGGACCGCACCGGTGACGTCCGCGGCGAAGTCGTCGAGCTGGCGCATCCCCCGCCGGTAGATCCGGTCGGCCGACACCGGGTGCCACACCCTGGCCTGCAGCTGTTCGACCTTGTCGCGGACCAAGAACAGGCCCAGCCCGGTGGCGAGCACCACCGCGGTGACACCGGCGACCGCCGGCCCGCCCCACAACGACAGGTGCCCGGCAGGCCCTGGGTAGGTGTCGGCGTGACGCCCGAGCACACGTTCGGACAGGGCCGGGGCCATGCCGGCGGCCAGGCCGAGCACTGTCAGCAGACCAGAAGGCAACCCGAGCAGAGGAGAGCGGCGGCGCAGCGTCGTCGGCCCGTCCGGCGGTACGACAGTCCCGTCCGGCCCGCCGACGAGGACCACCGGTTTCGTGCCGAACGCGCCCCACCAGAACCGCAACCCGTACGCCATGGTGAGCACCGACCCGGTGGCGACCATGACCAGCAGCACCGCACCGGTCGTGCCGTCGTCGGCCAGTGCTGCCAGCGCCGCCTCTTTGGCCACGTACCCAGCGGTCGGCGGCAGACCGACCATGGACGCCACAGCCACGGCGCCGACGGCCGCAGTCCACGGCCGGGCGCGGCCCACCCCCGTCAAGCAGCGCAGGTCACGGGTACCCGCGGCGGAGTCCACCACACCGACGACGAGGAACAACGCCGCTTTGAACATGGCGTGCGCCCCCAGCAACGCCAGACCGGCCAGCGCCGTGGCGCGGGTGCCGTACCCCACGAGCAGCACCACCAGCCCCAGCTGGCTGACCGTCCCGAACGCCAGGACGAGCTTGAGGTCGTTCTGGCGCAGCGCCCGGTACCCGCCGAGCAGGAGCGTGGCCGACCCTGCCACGAGCAGCACCGGCCGCCACCCCGCGTACGTGGCGAACGCCGGGGCGAACCGTGCCACGAGGTACACCCCGGCTTTGACCATGGCCGCGGCGTGCAGGTACGCCGACACAGGCGTCGGCGCGGCCATCGCCGCTGGCAGCCAGAAGTGGAACGGCACGAGCGCGGACTTGGTCAGTGCCCCGGCCAGCACCAGCACCACCGCGGTGATGATGGTGCCGCTGCTCGGCGGCGGGTCTGCGACGACCTGCGACAACCGCCAGGTACCTGCCTGGGTGCCGATGAGCACCAGGCCCACGAGCATGGCCAGCCCGCCTGCGGTCGTGACGACGATCGCCTCCATCGCGGCGCGCCGTGAGGTCTTGCGGTCCGAGTAGTGCCCGATGAGCAGGTACGACGTGATCGTCGTCAGCTCCCAGAAGACGAACAAGACGATCATGTCGTCGGCGGTGACCAACCCGAGCATCGACCCGGAGAACCCCATGAACACCGCGGCGAACCGCCCTGTCCCGCTGGCGCCCTTGGAGAAGTACGACGCGCAGTACACCAGCACCAGCGCACCGACCCCACCCACGACGACGGTCATCACCCACGACAACGTGTCCAGGCGGAACGCCAACGCCAGGTGCAGCTCGGAGACCCACGTCACCGACTCGCTCGGCGCTGCCCCGTCGACGACCCGCGACGTCCAGGTCAGAGCCCACACCGCCGCCGCCGCTGGTACCAACGCCAGCACGTAGAACGCCTTGCGTCCCATCCACCGCACAAGCACAGGCGCGCCCACGGCCACCACGAGGTGAACGACGAGCAGCACAAGCAACGGTCCGGCTCCGTTCTCGGGGTCGGGTACCGGAAGGTCAGCCTCCACGGGTCATCAGGACCCCGAGCCTACCAACCACTACCTCGCACCCCCGCCACCGTTGTCCGCGCGCCTGCGTCGGCCCTTCGAAAGCTGGGCCTGCCGGTGAGAGCTGGCCCGGCTTTCGTTGATGGGACGGGCATGTCGCGGGGTCGTGACACCTGTGGTGACCGTTTGCTGAGGCTGGTTGGTTTGTTGCTGAAGCTGGTGGGTTTGGGCTGATGGGCACGTAGGCTAGCCAGGTGCGTGACCGGTGGAGCTGCAGCGGCGAGGGTGCGCGTCGGGTGCTGGCGTTGGGTGTCGCCGTCGGTGTGTTGGTCGTGGGCCTGGTTGCCTCGTTGCTCGCCCCGTCGGCGCCGGCCACCCTGGCCGCGCCGTTGCCGGTCCCGCCGCCGAACACCGACCCGGTGCCCGAGAGAGCCCAACGGCCGTTGGTGCTGCTGGGCACCGCAGGTCTGCGCTGGTCGGACGTGTCGCAGACGAACACCCCCACCCTGGCCGCGCTGTCACAGACCTGGGGTGTCGCGAACATGGCGGTGCGCACCGTGCGCCCGACGACCTGCCCCGCCGACGGGTGGCTGACTGTCTCAGCCGGGAACCGTACCGGCGACCTTCCCCATCGCGACGGGTGCCGCGACCTCGGCGGGGTCAGGGCCGGACGGGTCGATTTCTGGGACCAATACCTGCGAGGCAGCCACGACGGCACCGTGCCGGGCCAGCTCGGCCAGGCGCTGGCAGCCGCAGAGATCCCTGTGGCGGGTATCGGCCCGGGTGCCGCTGTGGCTTTGGCACGTACCGACGGCACGGCCCCTGAGCGGTGGGTGCCACGCCCTGAGGACCCCGAAGACCTGACCCAGGCCGTGGTCGAGGCCCTCAAAGGTGGGACCCGGGTCGTGGTGGTCGACCTGGGTGTGGTCCACGACGACGCGTCGGCCACGCAGGTCGACGCGGCGCTGCACGCGGCCCTGGCAGGGGCGGGCGACGCCAACGTGCTGGTCGCGTCCGTGGCGGACCGGCCCGGTGGCGGACCGGACCTGCAGCTGGTGGCCAGGGGCCAGGTGGACGTGTCCGCACCGGGGTTGTTGACCTCGGCGTCGACCCGCCAGAACGGGGTCGTGGCGGGCACGGACATGACCGCGACGCTGCTGTCGTGGGTGGGTATGGGCGGGGACCTGCGCCCGTCGTGGGTCGCCGGGATGCCCCTGCGCCAGCGGGCCCCTGGTGACGGGGTCGACGGCCTGGTTGACGCGGCCGAGCACGCCACCGTGGTCCGGCCGCTGGTCTCGCGGTTCTCCCTGGGCCTGGTCGTGGTGAACATCGTGCTGTGCGCAGCGGCGTGGCTCGCTGTGGCACGAGCGGCCGGACGCGTCCCGTCCAGGCGACGAGCCGCCAAGGCCCGACACCTGGTGCTGCGCTGGCTGACCATGGCAGGGCTTGCTGCGGCGGCTGTGCCGGCGAGCCTGCTGCTGGCGAACCTGGTGCCGTGGTGGAGGGCCGCGATTCCGTCGTTGGCGCTGGCGCTGACCGCGGGGGTGGTGGCGACCGGGATCGTCGGGTTGGCCCTGGCTGGCCCGTGGCGGCGCTCAGCGCTCGGGCCAGCCGGGTTGGTCGCCGCTGTGACGGTCGGGGTCGTCGTCGTCGACCTGTTCACCGGTCCGCGGCTGGCGCAGTCGGCGGTGTTCGGCACACTAACGCTCGCCGGGCAGTTCTTCGGCTTGGCCAACACGACGTTCGCGTTGGCCACCACCGGGACGTTGCTGCTGGTCAGCGTGCTGGTGGTACCGCTGGTGCGCGCCGGGCGCCGCACCTGGGCCGCGGTGGTGGCCCTCGCAGCCGCGGTGGCGCTGACCGTCGTCGACGGCTCGCCGACCTTAGGCGACTTCGGCGGGACACCCGCCCTCGTCCCAGCGTTCGCCATGCTCGTCGCCGTCTTGCTGGTCGGGCCGGTCCGTCGCCGGACGGTCGCGCCACGGCTGCGCGCCTGGCTGCCGTCCGGCGCACCGTTCGCGGGGCTGGCTGATGCGGCGCCGACGCTCGGGCCTTTTTTCGTCGCGACCGCCACGGCGCTGCTCGTCGGGTTCGTCGGCAACGGCTCGGCGATCGCCATCCCGGCGGCCGGAGCGGCGGTCGTCGTGCCGCTGGTCGTCGCGGTCTGCGCCGGGTGGCTTGCCCGGGTCCCGGCCAAGCCGGTGCTCGACGAGCCAGACCGTGGCGAACCAGCTGGCAGCGCAGAGCCGGACCGTAGCGACCGGCGGACCGCTGCCCTGGCCACAGCCGCAGCCGGGGTCGTGGCGCTCGTCGTCACGTTCATGCTGTGGTCTGGTGGTGCCCTCACGCCGCAGGTGGTCCAGGCCGCTGGTCACCACCTGGTCAGGCTGGTCGTGGTCGTCGTCGTGGCGGTGCTGGTGCTCGTGCTCGGCGCGGTCGCGGTGATCACCTGGGGGATACGGGGGCGCGGCGGCCGGGTGGTGCCACCGCAGCTGCGCAAGACCACCGTCGCGACGTTGCTGCTGGTCGGCTGTGCCCCGGCTGGCGCCTTCTTGGCTGGGCTGTCACGTTGGTGGGCCACCACGGTGCCGACAGTGTTCGCACCCATGTGGTGGGCGGTCGCGACAGTCGCGGTGGCGCTGGCCGCGTGGCTGACGTCACGGGCATCCACCCCGGGGCCCGGACGGCTGACCACCTGGACCGCGGCACTGACCTGGCTGGCGCTGAGTGTCGACCAGCTCGCTGGCGCCCCGTTGGCGCCCGGGTCGGTGCTGGGCAACCTGGCCGGGGTGCACGTGCTGGCAGGGCTGGCGCTCGCCGCGGCCCTCGGCACGCACCTGCGCCGGCCTGGCGGGGTTGCTGGCACCCTCACAGCGGCTGGTGCGGTGGTGCTGGTCGGCGTGGTCACGGTTGTTGTGGTCGGTTGGCCGCCCGGGGGCCAGGTGGTGCTGGCTGCGGCGTTCGCGGTGCTGGTTGCCGGGACCGTCGGGGGGCTGGCCCGCCTGCCGCACCGGTGGGGGTCGCAGGCGGTGCTGCTCGCGGCCTCACTCGTGGCGCTGCTCGCCGTGGCCTCGTCTGGCGGGCAAGGCCGGGTCACCGCGGTCGTGGTGGCGGTGCTGGCTGGCGCGGCGCTGGTGGCCGCATCGGCCCTGGACCACGCCTGGGGCTCGCTGCCCGACGACCCACTGGCCGTCGCCGCACCGGCGCGCACCATCCCCGCGGTGATCGTCGCCACCGGGGGTGGTCTGGTCGCTTTGGTGCTGCTCGCGCAGGTCTTCGTCCCGTTGGTACCGCGGCCCGCAGGCGCGGTGACCGCCGGTCGAGGTGCGTCGGCGGTCTCACCTGACAGGCCTGTCGTCGTCGTGGGGGTCTCCGGGGTCGCCTGGGACGCGCTCAGCCCTACCGGCACCCCGACGCTGTGGCGGCTGCTCGACGACGGAGCGCCAGCGGCGGCAGTCGTCCCCGGGGTGACCGGCCCGAGCCGGCAGTGCCCAGCCGAAGGCTGGTTGGCGCTGTCGTCGGGCCGTAACGCGCTCACCGGTACGACCAGTCCGGGCGTGCCGTTCTCGTGCCTGCCGGTCGAGACGGTCGCGCGCCCGGACGGCAGCGCCGTGATCGTCGGTTTCCAGCAGCTGGCCGACCTGCAGACCACCTCCGAATACCGGCCCCGGCTCGGTGCGCTCGGCCAGGCGCTCGCCACCTCGACCGGGTGTGCGACAGCAGTGGGCCCCCGGGCAGGGCTCGCACTGGCCACCCCCGACGGTTCGGTCCCACGCTACCGACCGCTGGAGGCCGCACTCGACGACGGCACCGACGCCTTCGACTGTCCGATCACCCTGGTCGACGCTGGCTCGGCAGCACCGACGCCGACCACCGCTGACCAGACCGTCGACACGGCCGCCGCGTCGGTGCAGGTGGACGAGGTCGACAGCCTCGACGCGTCGCGCCAGATGGACCAGGCCGCCGACACTGCCGACGCGTTGCAGCGCGTGGACCAGACGGTCGGCCAGCTGATCGCCGTCGTACCTGACGACGTGACGGTGCTCGTCGTCGACACCGGGCCGGACGCCCTGGGACCGGGCCGGCTCGGGGTGGCCTTCGGTGACGTGTCCGACGGACGCCGGTACCTGACGAGCGCCGCGACCCGCTGGAGCGGGGTGTTCCGGCTGCACGACGTGCCGTTGACCTTGCTGGACCACGCTGGCGTCCCAGCCTCCGACGACTTTTCTGGTGCGCCGCTCGTCGTCGGAGCCCAGCGTCCGGCCGACCCGACGACGACGGTCAGCGAGCTGGCCGAGCTGTCGACGCGTGACCAGGCCCTGCGCGGGACGTCGATGGAAGTCACCAAGGTGCCGCTGTACACCGCGCTGGTGGTGCTGCTCCTCGCGGCGGTGGGCGGCCCGCTCCTGGCCCGGTACGCGTCGGCCTGGTTGCCACGCGCGCGTCGGGTCGCCGACGTGGTGCTGCTGGTGATGGCCGCGATGCCGGTAGGAGTGTTCGCCATGACGGCGACGTGGTGGTGGCAGGTCACCACGCCGTCCTGGTCGATGTGGGGCGCGCTGGTCGCGGCCACTGTCGCGGCGGCCGGCTGCGTGGCGCTGGTGCCGCGGCGACGGTTGACCACAGGCCCGGGTCTGCTCGCAGGTATCGCGTTCGTGCTGCTCACCGTGGACGCGCTGGCCGGCACTCCGCTGCACCGGGGCAGCCCGTTAGGCCCGGCGGTGGCCGGAGGCGGGCGGTTCTACGGGTTCGGCAACCCCACGTATTCGCTGTACGTGGTCGCGGCTTTGGTCACTGCCACCGTGGTGGGCGGTGCGCTGGTCCGGCGCGGGCGTCGGGTGTCTGGTGTCCTGGCCGCGAGCGCGGTGTGCGCCACAGCGTTCGTCGTGGACCTGTGGCCTGACCTGGGCGCTGACCTCGGCGGCGGGCTGGTGCTGGCACCGGCTGGCGTCGTGGTGGTGCTCGGGGTGGCCGGGGCGCGGTTGACCTGGCGGCGGCTGGCCGTCGCCGGGGTCCTCTCCGTCGCGCTGGTCGGCGCGATCGGGGTGCTGGACTGGCTTCGGCCACCGGGCGCACGCACCCACCTGGGCGCGTTCGTGCAACGCGTCATCGACGGCTCGGCTGCCGAGATCGTCTGGCGCAAGCTGGGCTACGCGGTGGCAACCGTCACCAACGGGTCGTTGGTGTGGTTGACGTTCGCCCTGCTGGTCTTCACCGCCGTGGTGCTGTGGCTGCCGTGGGGCTGGCGCTGCGCACCGTGGGACCGGTTGTCGCAAGCCTGGCCGCTGGCCCGCACCACGGTGGTGGCGTTGCTGGTCGCCGGGGTCGGCGGAGCCCTGACCAACGACTACGGCGTGCGCATCGTCACACTCATGTTCACCGCGGGCGTACCGCTGCTGGGACTGGCGGTGCTGCGGTCAGCCGACGACCACCTCGGGACCCCAGCGTGGTGGGCCCCGGCCAGCACCGCCGGCCGCTGGGCAGCCAACCAGTGGGCGACCGTCCGGCACCGCTGGCAGGTGCGCCGACGCCCCACGTCCGGCACCACCGAAGACCCCGCACCGCTCCAGTCGTGACCGAAGAGCCGCCAGGGACGAAGACCGGATCTGACCTGCGCCTTTATCGGAGCGGGTGACGGGAATCGAACCCGCGCTCTCAGCTTGGGAAGCTGAAGTTCTACCATTGAACTACACCCGCGCGTACGTGCAGCCAGGGGGCTGCCACGACGGCTCGGACAGCATACCGGCTCTTGGAGCGTCGTCCCAACGAGAAGTTGTGGGCCCGCGGGGTGCACCGCGGCACGTCCGACGCGCACGGGCGTCCGTTATGCGGCTAAGTACGCGAATGCGCACCAAGGGTGCCCGTGGGGCGTTACGGTTGGGCTTGTGCTGCTCTCTGACCGCGACATCCGTACCGAGATCGACGCTGGGCGCGTCGTGCTCGACCCGTACGACCCGGACATGGTCCAGCCAGCCAGCATCGACGTGCGGTTGGACAAGTACTTCCGGTTGTTCGACAACCACCGGTACGCGGTGATAGACCCCTCCGCCGAGCAGCCCGACCTCACGCACCTGGTGGAGGCCGACGACTCCGAGCCGTTCGTCTTGCACCCTGGGGAGTTCGTGCTGGGTTCGACCTACGAGCAGGTCACGTTGCCTGACGACGTGTCGGCGCGTCTGGAGGGCAAGTCGTCGTTGGGGCGCCTCGGGCTGCTCACGCACTCCACGGCAGGGTTCGTCGACCCGGGGTTCTGCGGGCACGTGACCCTGGAGCTGTCGAACGTCGCGACGCTGCCGATCTTGCTGTGGCCAGGGATGAAGGTCGGGCAGCTGTGCTTCTTCCGCCTGACCTCACCGGCCGAGCACGCCTACGGGTCGGCCCGCTACGGGTCGCGGTACCAGGGCCAGCGCGGACCGACAGCGTCGCGGTCCTGGCAGAGCTTCCACCGAACACAGGTGTAGTCATGGCACGTTCGAACCTCCCACCGCTGGACCCCGACGACCCGACCGTCCGTCAACGCCACCTGCTCGCCCTGCCCCCGGGGATCGCTGCCGACGAGCTCGAGGTGCTCGCAGTCTCGCGGTTCGGCCGTGCGAGCTGGGACTGCGAAACCCTGGAAGAGAGGCCACGCACAGGCGTCCTGCCTGCTGTCAGCGCAGCCCTGGGTATCCGCAAGGTCGCCCCGGCCATGCCCCGGCTGCGGCTGGGCCGGTTCTCCGCGCTCGTCGGCCCCTACCAGATGAGCCCGGCCAGCGCGGTGGCGTTGGGGCTGCCCGCCGGGTCGGACACCGCCTGGTTGGCCGACGGCCCCAAGGAACGCGGCGGCCCCCCGTTCCCGGGCACCGGCGACCGCGAGGGGCTGGCCCGGGCGTTCCCCACCGGCCTGCCGGTACGCGAAGAAGAACGTATCGTGCTGTTCCTCATCTCTGCGGCCCGGCGCCTGGGCGGTGCGGTGCGGGTCAACGACTCTGGTGCGGTGCTCGTCCCCGACCCTGAGAGCGCTGTCGACCTGTCGTTGCTGACCACGCGCTGGCCCTCGGCGCAGGAGGTCCTGGCCCATGTGCGACGGGCCGCTCCGCGCGCCCACCTGGCTGGCGACGGGTACGCCCAGTCGTGGTCGTTCGACCCTCACACCACAGGGGCGGGCCCCGCCGACGAGCGCCAGGGCCGTCACCAGCGCAGCACCCGTCCTCTGGACCGTGTGGGACGAGCAGTCCACGACCCTCTCGCCCGGCACAACGACGACGAGCGCCGCCTCGAGGCGTTGCGCGCCGAGTCCGCCGCGTACCAAGAGCTCATGGGTGAGCCCGAGCTGTACGGGATCGAGATCGACCTGGGTATGGACGGGACCATCGAGATCATCCCCGAGCCGCTGCCTGAGCCTCCGGTCGTCTTGCGCTCCACCCCGTGGGCCTCTGCCGGGGTCACCGCCCTGCGTGTTCTCTGGCACCCCCACGACGACACCGAGCTCTACCAAGAACGCCCGTCGGCGGCGTTCCGCGTCGCCCGGGGCCGGGCGGTCTCTTTGGTCAACGCTGTGGCAGTCGCCCTGTGGGCTGCCTTCGACGGCGAGCTGGCCGACGAGTCCGACTTCCTCATCCACGTCGACGACCTGCGCATCGGTCCACGCTGAACCGAGCCGGGCCGCACCCGGCACACGCTGAGCAGCCCGACGGGCCGGTCAGCGAACCTGCGCCCAGCGGACACCCAACCCTGGTCCAGGTTGGGGATATGCCGGTTGACCAGGCAGGACATAGGAACCGTCCCCAGTGTCCACTAGGGCGTGCCTCCAGCGCGTCTGGCCCACCAGATGCCGCCGCTGATCGCCAAGGCCAGCCCGACGACGGCCAGCACGACCGCGCTGAGCACCCCGAGCATCCCGACCAGGGAGGAGTACACCCCGACATCGGGCGGGGCTGGGGCGACGTGGGGTGCCAAGACCACGGGGACGTCGGACGCGGTGATGTCGTACGTGCCGGTCTGCCTGGGCAAGAACCACCACGCGGACAGCCCCGACGCCCAGTCGACACTGCCGTAGACGTTCACGGCGAGCTCGTCTCCTGCGGCGTCGGTCACCACAGGCGGCGAGCCCTGGGCCGTACCCGGCTCGGGCCACAGGGTGTAGGACATCCCCGAGGTCAGCTCGACAGACCGGGTCTCGCCCGGCATGACACTGACGATGGCGGTGTCGCGGACCTGCGTCGCGATCTCCTCCCGGCTCTTGTGGTCAACCGCTCCTGCAGCCAGAAAATAGCCCCCGCCGACACCAACCACGATCGCCAGGACCAGCACTGCGATGCCGGCAAAGGTCAAGACCTTAGCCCCGGTGGTCTTCACCGGCGTGGCGGACCATGGCTGCCCAACACTCATCACCCGACGATACTGCTCAGATCCCTCTCCGACCCCGGGATGTCGGAACCGTGTCCCGGTGAAGGCTGGGGGTTCCGACGAGGGCTGACCTCGCGACGCCAGCGTCCGCCGGCACGCTCGACCTTCAATGACGGGATGTTTGTTCTGGGCTGGCCCAGGCGTGCCTGGGGAAGTTGAGTGGGGTAGACTCAATGTTTGGCGGGTGGGGTGTGAGGAACTGGATGGATGGAAGGTGACAGCGGTGGACGTGAAGTACACGACGAAGTCGCAGGAGGCGTTGGGGGACGCGATCTCGCAGGCGTCGGCGGCCGGGAACCCGTTGGTGGAGCCGGCGCACCTGCTCAACGCGTTGCTGACGGCTGACGGCGGAGTCGCCAACGCGTTGCTCGACGCTGTGGGGGCCGACCGGGCTGCGCTGGGCCGGTCCGTGCGGGGGCTGCTGGTGACGATGCCGTCGTCGTCGGGGTCGACGGTGGCCAGGCCGACGGCGTCACGGCCGCTGGAGGCGGCGCTGCAGGCGGCAAACTCTGAGGCGCGCAGCCTGGGGGACGACTACGTGTCGACCGAGCACCTGCTCGTGGGGCTGGCGGCCGGGCAGTCCAACGTGGCTGATGCGCTCACGTCAGCGGGGGCGGGACGAGAGGCCCTGGTCGCCGCCCTCCCGGACGTGCGCGGCAACCAGAAAGTGACCACCGCCAACCCGGAGGGCACGTTCAAGGCGCTCGAGCAGTACGGCATGGACCTGACCGCCCGCGCCCGCGACGGCAAGCTCGACCCGGTCATCGGCCGTGACGCGGAGGTCCGGCGGGTCGTGCAGGTGCTCAGCCGCCGCACGAAGAACAACCCCGTGCTCATCGGCGAACCGGGGGTCGGCAAGACCGCCGTCGTCGAAGGTCTGGCGCAGCGTATGGTCGCCGGGGACGTGCCCGAGTCCCTGCGCGGCAAACGCCTCATCTCGCTGGACCTGGCTTCGATGGTCGCCGGGGCCAAGTACCGCGGCGAGTTCGAAGAACGGCTCAAGGCTGTGCTCACCGAGATCAACGACTCCGACGGCGAGGTCGTGACGTTCATCGACGAGCTGCACACCGTCGTCGGCGCGGGGGCCGGCGAAGGTTCCATGGACGCGGGCAACATGCTCAAACCCATGCTGGCGCGTGGCGAGCTGCGGCTCATCGGCGCGACGACTCTCGACGAGTACCGCGAACGCATCGAGAAAGACCCTGCGCTCGAACGCCGTTTCCAGCAGGTTTTCGTCGGCGAACCGTCGGTGGAGGACACGGTCGCGATCTTGCGGGGCCTGGCCGAACGGTACGAGGCGCACCACAAGGTGACGATCTCCGACTCGGCGCTGGTGGCCGCCGCGACCTTGTCCGACAGGTACATCTCAGCCCGACAGCTGCCTGACAAGGCCATCGACCTGGTCGACGAGGCGGCGTCGCGTCTGCGGATGGAGCTGGACTCGTCCCCGGTCGCGATCGACGAGCTGACCCGGCAGGTCACCCGGCTGGAGATGGAAGAGGTGGTCCTGTCTGAGGCGAGCGACCCCGCGTCCGTCGAACGCCTCGAACGCCTGCGCGCCGACCTGGCGGACCGCCGCGAAGCGCTGGCCGCTCTCAACACCCGGTGGGAGAAAGAAAAGGCCGGGCACAACCGGGTCGGTGACCTGCGGGTCCGTCTGGACCAGCTGCGCTCGGAGGCCGAACGTGCCCAGCGCGAAGGCGACTATGCCACGGCCGGCAAGATCATGTACGGGCAGATCCCCGAGACTGAGCGGGAGATCACCGAGGCTGAGGCTGCCGAGGGCGAGATCGCCGTCGAAGCGCCCATGATCGCTGACAAGGTCGGGCCGGACCAGATCGCCGAGGTGGTCTCGGCGTGGACCGGTATCCCCGCCGGGCGCCTGCTTGCTGGCGAGACCGCCAAGCTGCTGGGTATGGAAGCCGAGCTCGGCCAACGCCTGGTCGGGCAGAGCGCCGCGGTGGCGACAGTGTCCGACGCGGTGCGCCGCGCCCGGGCGGGGATCGCCGACCCGAACCGTCCGACAGGTTCGTTCCTGTTCCTGGGCCCCACCGGTGTGGGCAAGACCGAGCTGGCCAAAGCCTTGGCCGACTTCCTGTTCGACGACGAACGAGCGATGGTCCGTATCGACATGTCCGAATACGGCGAGAAACACTCGGTGGCGCGCTTGGTCGGGGCGCCTCCCGGGTACGTCGGGTACGAGTCCGGCGGGCAGCTGACCGAAGCGGTGCGGCGCCGCCCCTACTCGGTGGTGCTGCTCGACGAGGTCGAAAAAGCTCACCCCGAGGTGTTCGACGTGCTGCTGCAGGTGCTCGACGACGGGCGTCTGACCGACGGCCAAGGCCGCACCGTGGATTTCCGCAACGCCATCTTGGTGCTCACCTCCAACCTCGGCAGCCAGTTCCTCGTCGACCCCCAGCTGAGCGACGAGGACAGACGCGACTCGGTCATGGCCGCTGTCCGCACAGCGTTCAAACCCGAGTTCCTCAACCGTCTCGACGACGTCGTGGTGTTCGACTCACTGTCCCTGGAGCAGATCGGCTCCATCGTCGACCTGCAGATCGCCGCCCTGGCCCGCCGCCTGGCCGACCGCCGTCTCACCCTCGACGTCACCGACGCCGCCGCCGAGTGGCTCGCCATCAGCGGTTACGACCCGGTCTACGGCGCTCGCCCCTTGCGCCGCCTGGTCGCCAAGCAGATCGGCGACCGTCTGGCCCGCGGCATCTTGTCCGGCGACATCCACGACGGCGACAGCGTCGTCGTCGACCTGGCCGACGGCGCCCTGACCGTCACCGGCCACACCCCGCAGTAGAAGCCGAACCTAGGGTGTGTCTCCAAACCCTAGTTCGACCAGGTCACCTACACGGGGTTGGTGGTGCCGAACGTGGCAATGTTGAGAACAAGGCTGAGGACCAACAGGAGGATGGACAACGCCAGGGCGACGCCGCTGGAGATCACCCCGCCGAGCGCCAGACCCCGCCCTCCCATGCCTTGGGTCTTGATCTGCTTGAGGCCGATGATGCCCAGCACCAGACCCACGATGGCCAGGACCAGGCCCAGACAGGTGCAGCAGAAACCGAAGACCACGGCACAGACCCCGACAGCCAACGACGCGATGGCCAGGCCGTTCGTCTTCGGCCCTGGTGCCGCGTAGGCATACGGCTGGGCGACGTACCCGGGTGGTCCGTACCCCGCCTCGGGCGGCGGCGCGCCGTACGGCGACCCGTATCCCTGGTCCGCACCATAACCAGGCTGGGGCGCGGAGCCGGGCGCTGCGGGGTATCCAGGCTGCGGCCCAGAACCGGGCGCTGCTGGGTATCCAGGCTGCGGCCCAGAACCGGGCGCCGCGGGGTATCCAGGCTCCGCCCCGTACCCTCCCGGCGTCGACGAATAGCCAGACTCCGCCCCGTAGCCTCCCGGCGCCGCTGGGTATCCAGGCCCCGTCCCATATCCTCCCGGCGCCGACGGATAGCCAGGTTCCGCCCCGTAACCTCCCGGCGCCGACGGTTGCCCATGCGGTGTGGTCGGTCCCGGAGCGCCGTAGGCAGGCTGGCCGTAGGGTGACGGCTTCTCCGGCGGTTCGCCTGGGGGAGCGAAGGGGTTCTCAGTCATACCCGCAACCTACCCGATGTGAACGCACGATTGGCTCAGCCCGAGAACACATTTCTTCTTGCCTGTGGCCGGCGGGCAACCACGGCCCTCGCCGCACCCGGATGGCGTCGACGGCGCTGGCTGCGGCGCGGGTGTGTCGTTGGGACAGCGCCGACACCGGGCCTGGTGGGACAATCCCCGATATGAGCTCTTCTGACGTCACGTCCGACGACCTGGTCGCAGCGCTGCGGCAGGCGGTGCGCGGGGAAGTGGCCGACGACGCCCGGCGCCGCGCCGAGTACTCCACCGACGCGTCGAACTACCGGGTGGTACCGCAGGTCGTCGTCGCGCCGCTTGACACTGACGACCTGCTCATCGCGCTGGCCGTGGCACGCGAAGCCGGGGTGCCGGTGACCGCCCGGGGCGCGGGCACGTCGGTCGCAGGCAACGCGGTCGGGCCAGGGATGGTGCTGGACCTGGTGCGGCACCTGGACCGGATCGGGCCGGTCGACACCGAGGCACGCACGGTACATGTCGAGCCTGGGGTCATCATGGCGGCGGTGCAAAAAGCTGCGGCGCCCCACGGGCTGCGGTTCGGGCCGGACCCGTCCACGTGGACCCGTGCCACGTTCGGCGGGATGATCGGCAACAACGCCTGCGGTCCGCACGCTGTGGCGTACGGACGCACAGCCGACAACGTCGTCGGGCTCGACGTGGTGGACGGTACCGGGCGACGGTTCACCACCCGCGCAGGGGACCTGTCAGTGGTGCCAGGGCTCGACGGTCTGGTCAACGCGAACCTCGAGGTGATACGCACCGAGCTGGGGCGGTTCACCCGGCAGGTCTCGGGGTACTCGTTGGAGCACCTGCTGCCCGAGAACGGCTGCGACCTGGCCAAGGCGCTGGTCGGCTCCGAAGGGACGTGCGTGGTGGTCCTCGGGGCGACGTTACGGCTGGTGGACCTGCCCGCTGCTCCGGTGCTGGTGGTGCTGGGGTACCCCGACATGGCGGCAGCCGCTGACGCGGTCCCGCCGTTGCTGGAGCACCAGCCGTTGGCTGTGGAGGGGATGGACGCGCGGCTGGTCGACGTCGTGCGACGGGTGCGCGGGGCGTCGGCGGTACCGGCGCTGCCCGATGGCGGTGGGTGGTTGTTCTGCGAGATCTCTGGCGCTGACCTCGCAGAGGCCCGGGCTGCTGCTCAGCGCTTCGCCGCCGACGCCGGTACTGACGCGGTGGCGGTGTACGAGCCGGGGCCCCAGGCGTCGGCGGTGTGGAGCATCCGGGCCGACGGGGCGGGCCTGGCCGGGCGGACCGCGTCAGGCGCCCAGGCGTGGCCCGGGTTCGAGGATTCTGCCGTGCCACCACAGCACCTGGGTGAGTACCTGCGTGCCCTGGAAGCCCTGATGGCCGACCACCAGGTCGACGGTATGGCCTATGGGCATTTCGGCGACGGGTGCGTCCACCTGCGGTTGGACATGGACCTGGTGCACGACGGGTCGGCGCTGCGCTCGTTCATGACGGACGCCGCCGACCTGGTCGCGTCGTACGGCGGGTCGCTGTCTGGTGAGCACGGCGACGGGCGGGCCCGCTCCGAGCTGTTGCCGGTCATGTACTCCCCGCGCGCCCTGGAGGTGTTCGGGGGGTTCAAGCACCTGTTCGACCCGGACAGCCTGCTCAACCCTGGGGTGCTCGTCGACCCCCGCCCGCTGGACGCCGACCTGCGCCGCCCCACGGCACGGCGCCTGGGAGCCCACGGTTTCGCGTTCGCCGAAGACGACCACGACCTGACCACGGCCGTGCACCGTTGTGTCGGAGTCGCCAAGTGCCGCGCCGACGGGGGGTTCATGTGCCCGTCGTACCGTGCGACCAACGACGAGAAGGACGTCCCCCGCGGACGGGCCCGGGTGCTCCAAGAGCTGGCTAACGGCACGTTGGTGTCACGGGGCTGGTCGTCCCCGGAGGTCGCCGAGTCCCTGGACCTGTGCCTGTCGTGCAAAGCCTGCTCAGCCGAGTGCCCCGCCGGGGTCGATATCGCCCAGTACAAGGCCGAGGTCACCCACCGCCGTCTGCGCCGCCGCCTGCGCCCGGTCAACCACTACGTGCTGGGCTGGCTGCCCCGCTGGGCCCGCGCTATCACCGCAGGACGTTTTGGCCCGCTGGTCAACGCCGTCCTTGGTGTGCGCCCGATCGCACGTCTCGTCCTGCGCGCTGGCGGTATGGACCCGCGCCGCGACATGGTCACGTTCGCCCGCACCCCCTTCCGGGCCACCGCCCACCTACCGAGCTCCGCACCTGGACCGCTGGACCCAGCTCGGTCCGCGGCGCCAACGTCCGTCGATGCCACCACCCACCCCGTCGTGCTGTGGACCGACTCGTTCAACGACAACCTGAGCCCGCAGATCGCCCACGCCATGGTCCGCGTCCTGCGCGACGCCGGGTACGACGTCCTCGTCCCCGACGACACCGCCTGCTGTGGCCTGACCTGGGTCGCCACCGGCCAGCTCGACGGAGCCAAACGCCGCCTGCGCCAGCTGCTCGACGTCCTGGCCCCCTTCGCCGTCAACAACATCCCCATCATCGGCGTCGAACCGTCGTGCACCGCCCTGCTGCGCTCCGACCTGCCCCACCTGCTCGGCGACGACCCCCGGGCCGAAGCCGTCGCCCGAGCCACTCATACTCTCGCCGAGCTCCTCACCGCCGAGCCCCCCATCGGCCCCGGCGACCGCTGGAACCCACCGGACCTGTCCGGCCTGCGTATCGTCGCCCAACCCCACTGCCACCACCACGCCGTCATGACCTGGTCCGCCGACCGCGCCCTCCTGGAACGCACCGGCGCCGACATCACCGAGCTGTCCGGCTGCTGCGGCCTGGCCGGCAACTTCGGCATGGAACGCGGCCACTACGACATCTCCGTCGCCGTCGCCGAACAGTCCCTCCTTCCCGCCCTGCGCACCACCTGCGACATCTACCTGGCCGACGGCTTCTCCTGCCGCACCCAAGCCGCCCACCTCGCCGGGGCCCACGGTGTCCACCTAGCCCAGCTCCTCACCCGAGGTGTGCGGTGCCAGCCCAGTTCGACGATGGGAGACGGCAACAGGTGACGTTGCGCTATCAACGTAGATATCATCGTTCTTATGAGAACGTCTGCGTCAGCACTGGTCCCGTTCCTGCGGTCCGACGTGCAGGCCCGACTGCTCGCTGAGCTCGTCCTGTGGCCCGACCGGGAGATGTCGGTGTCTGACCTGGCCGTGGCCTTGGATGTCGGAACCTCCACCGTGTGGCCCGAGGTCGAACGCCTGACGACCGGCGGGGTGCTCGCTGAACGCCGGGTCGGACGCTCACGGATGCTGCGCGCGAACCCCGACTACCGGTACCTGGCCGCGTTGCGGCAGATCCTGGTCTCGTCCTACGGGCCAGCCAAGGTGCTGGCTGACCACCTGCGCGACATCCCCGGCATCGACGAGGCCCTGATCTTCGGCTCCTACGCCGCCCGGCACCACGGCGAGCCCGGCCCCGCCCCGCGCGACCTGGACGTCCTGGTCGTGGGCACCCCGACAGGCAGAGCAGTCCGGCGGGCCGAAGCCCTGTGCGAGGAGAACCTCGGCGTGCCGGTCCAGATCACAGTTGTTACCGGCCCGCAGTGGCACGATGCGGCCAGCGGGCTGGTCCGGCAGATTCAGTCCGCCCCAACCGTCCCCATCACCCTGGAGCCCCTGTGAGCCCCACCCACCGCCCGAACGTCGCTGAAGTCGAGAGAGTCCCAGTCGACCCCGAGGCGTGCCGCGACCATCGCTCTCCGCCGCTGCGCCGGTGAACCGACCATCACTGAAAGCTGAGCGTTGCGGTGAGAGCTGACGTCGCAGGGTCAGGTCTCACCGCAACGCTCAGCTTTCAAACTGCTGGAGAGAGGGGCGTTGGTGGGAACCAGCCGGTCTCGGCGGCGGCGTCGGCGGCTGCGACCAGGGCGGGGAGGGTGAGGGCCAGGTCGGTGCGGTAGCGGTGGACGAACATGCGCAGGGCGTAGTGGACGGCGCCTGCGGCGACGCCGTTGCCTAGCTGTTTGTAGGTGGCGGTGTCGGGTTGGTCGCCGAAGGTGAACGAGTCGGGCAGGCCCTGGAGGCGGGCGCTTTCTGTGGGGGTGACGCGTCGGCGCAGAGGGCCGATGACGGAGGTCTGGGTGATGGCGACCAGAGCGGGGACGTAGGTGGGTCTTTTGGCACGGATCCCTGAGGGGCGCAGGTGTATGAGGCAGTCCCAGAGGGCGGGGGTGTCTTGGGCTTGCCACTCGAACTTCCGGCGTGACTCAGGGAAGCTGGGAAAGTCTTTCATCGTGTGGTGGGACTGCCAGCGCAGGACTGCCGCACGGTTCTGTTCGTAGAAGCGGACGTTTTTTCTCACGAAGCCCTGCTTCCAGCCTGGCATGGCCTCGACACTACGGGCCAGGCGCCGGTCGGACTCCAGCTCGTCGGACGTCATGAACCACTCGGTCCAGAGGGGGTGGCCGGGAAGCTGGACTCCTGCGGCACGCATGATCTGCACGAAAGCGTCCCAGGCATCGATCCACGCTACCTCTGTGGGGGTCAGGGCGTAGCGGTCAGGGTGCTCGATCTCGTCGGCGTCCTGGAGGACCGGGCGTCCGCCCAGCCACGGGACCGGCGTGGTGGCCAGGTCCCACTGGGGCGCCGACCTGGCGAGCTCTTTCCGGTCGACTGTCACGGGGGTCTGGCAGGCTGGCAGGCGTTGTTCGCCCCGGTGGACACCGAGGATGAACACACGGTCGCGGATCTGCGGGGTGCCGCCGTCTTTTGGCCAGATCAGGTGCGGGGAGACCACCATGGGCGACCAGGCGACCTCATATCCGAGCTCTTCGAGCGCACCGATGATCGTGGCCCACGTGTCACGGTGCCTCGGGCCGGCGAGGTTGCGCACGTTCTCCAAGAAGACGATCTTCGGGCGCCGTTCGGCCAGGATTCGGATGATGTTGAAGAACAGCGTCCCGCGCGTCTTGTCGAGCACACCCATCTGCGCACCCGACTTCGAGAACGCCTGGCACGGGAACCCTGCTGCCAGGACATCGTGCCTGGGGACTCTCACTGGCCCGTCACCACGACCGGAAGCCTCGTCGCGCTGCGGTGCGTCGATATTGATATCACCACGGATCGGCGGCAGGTCCGGGTCGACCTGGACCACGTCGCTCCCCCAGTTGCGACGGTAGACCTCGGCGGCGTCTTCGTTGATCTCCGAGACATACACGCACCGCCCCCCCAGGGCCGACAACGCTGCGTGGAACCCCCCGATACCGGCGAACAGGTCGACGTAGTCGAACGCCGCCCCCGCCCTCTCGGCACCCTCGGCGATCACCCTTGCTCTCCTCAGCGTCGACACCACCCGCGTGCGGACAGCTTAGCCTGCGCACCGGCACCCTGGGCACGGCACGCCGGGCAGCCCACCGAACGTCGTGGCTCACGACGACCACCCGCCGGACGGCCGAGTGACCTTCGGCGCGCCGGACCTTCACCGTCGGCCCGGCGACGGCATGCTGGACCCATGTTGGTCGCATTCTCGGTGTCACCGTTGGGGTCGTCGGAATCAGTGTCGGCGGCGGTCGCTGACGCGGTGCGGGTGGTCCGCGAGTCAGGCCTCGCGAACCGCACCGACGCCATGTTCACCACTGTCGAAGGCGAGTGGGACGAGGTGATGGATGTCGTCAAGCACGCCACCGAAGCGGTGGCCGCCCACGGCGGACGCGTGAGCCTCGTCCTCAAAGCCGATATCCGCCCCGGCCGGACCGGCGAGCTCGACGGCAAAGTCCAGCGCCTGGAGTCTCACCTCGCTTGACCCTCGGCTGAGCGCGGCGAGTGACTACCTGACCGTGGGTGCGCGACGGTCAAACGTGCAGCATCTGGGCTCACTGGTGGGGGGCTGGGCGGACCAGGGGGATGGGGTACCAGTAGGCGCGGGAGACGGTCTCGGCGGTGGTGCCGGGAACCAGGTGGCGGAAGTCGGCGACGTTGCCGCCGAGGAACATGGTCTGGCAGCCAGCGGTGGGGCGGACGTCTTCGGGGACGATACCGATGTCGTCGGCGCCGGTGAGCATATTGACCACGAGTGCGGGGTTGGCCAACGCGACAGGGATGGCGTGGTCGATGAGAGCCAGGTAGATGCGGGCGGCCTCGACTGACCGGGAGACGGTGTCTGAGGCGACCGTCAGGTACCAACCGTCGTCGTCGCAGGTGGGGTACAGCGAGACACCGGTGTCGTTTGCTCCGGCGAGGATCTGCCAGGGGCGGCCGTCGTACTGGCGGAACTCGGCGAACTCTTCCGCTGATTCTGGGGCCAGGTTCAGCAGACCGTCGTGGCGGCCGTCGGCGTGGCGTGTGTACAGCTCGCGGGCTGTGTGGTCCCCGGCGCCTTCGGCTCTGGCCGCGACGTAGGCGATACGGCACGCTTTGAGGTACTGCACGAGCGTCATGGACGGCAGCCTCTCGCGCCACACGTGCTGGCGTCGTTTCACGGCCTGCACGAGGTGGTCGGCCTCGTCGGCGGAAAAGTCGCGCAGGTGCCGCTCACGTTCGTCCGGGTGGATGTCCCACCAGTCGACGCGGCGGATCCGGCCCACGCGTTTACGGTGCGGAAGGTTAGCGGCGACATAGCCGTTGTACCAGTTGGCATCGACCTGTTCGACGACGTCTTGTGTGACCGACAGCACCCATTCGGCGACGGCACGCAGCCGTGGGTCGGCAGCTCCGGACGGTTCGTCGGCAGCGGTGTAGGCGACCGTGCAGGAATTGATACCCAGGGCGACCGAGCCGCGGTGACGCGTCAACGAGATCTGGAACCATCCTGTGGGGTCGGGGCAATAGTGCTCCCAGTCGGCGCGCAGCTCGGCGAGGTCGTCGTCGTCGAGGTCGCCGTCACCAGCAAACTCCTCGAACGTCCCCCGGTCCAGCTCGACCCAGAACACCCGGGCCTCGTCACCCCCACAGTCTTCGAGGGCCTGCGCCCACACGAAAGCCCGCTGCAAAAGATCCATGACAACCAGGTCCCCCACCGCCCGTCCCGACCCCCGAACGTACTCCAACCACCCTGCCAGCTCCGGTGCCGTGAGACACCGTCCGTCTGCGCCACTGATCATGCCAGTACAGTATCTGGACCCAGGGGGCCCAAGGAGGCACTTGCTCGGGTGATCCACCTGTTGTTGCGGACATGCCGAGGCCCGGCAGTCCAGCAAGCTGGCTACCGGGCCTCGGGCCAATCAGACAGCGTGATCAGTCAGCGCTGCTGACCTCTACAACCACGTGAAACAGCCTGGAGAACCCGCGACAGGGTTTTCCTCCCACACGTCCTGCTCGAGCTGGCCGACGACGACGTCCCCAAAGCTGGCGGTGGTGGTCGCACCTGCACTGACCACGACATCGTCCAGGGACGCGACCATCTCACCGTCGAGCCAGAGCTCGACCGTGTACTTCCCAGGCGCCAGCGACGCGGACTCGTCACGACCGTACCGCTGGCCGTCGACGACGAAGGTGACCTCCGCCGCGCCGACGTACGGCTTGGTCTCGATCGGGTCTTCGCGCACCAGCTCGCAGGCGTACGTCGTCTTGCTCGGGTCGACGTAGGCGACGGTGGCGCCCTTCACCGCGACGTGGATCGTGGTGACATCGGCTGTGAGCTGGAACCGGGAACCCTTGTCCCACCCTGCAGTGGCCACGGTCGACCCGCCGCCAGCGAGTGTCACGCCTCCGCCGTTGCTGGCGGCGTTGCCCCAGCAGGGCACGTCTTCACCGGTGAACACCCTGGCCACGACTCCGGTGGCCGTGACCACATCGTCCTTGTCCATGACGACAAAGATCTCGTTGCCGACCCGTGTGATCCAGAAGCTGCCGCCGACGGCGCGGTTGGCGTTGTCACGCGATCCGATCGCATATGGCCCGAGGACCGCGCCGTCAGGCAGGTTCTCGACCAAGATCGTCTCGTAGTGCAGGTTCTGGTTGCTGTTGTTCTCGCCAGGGCACGCGAGGACCGGAGTGTCGCTGACCGCGGTCCACGACGAACCATAGGTGCTGGTACCGACGGACGTGTTGGTCTTCTGGAGCTGTTTTTGGACCTCGGTCACCAGGTTGACGTCGACGTTCAGCTCGCCCTTGGTCGTGTTGTTGATGACCCCATCACCGAACAGCGGGATGATCTGGGGCTGGCGTTGCCCGGCCTCGTCACCGCTGGTCAGGTAGAACAGACCCTTGACGGGACCGGTCTTCGCGTAGCGGAAGCTGTTGCCAGCCTCCTTGACGGCTGGCCATTCGCTGTTGAGCCACTCCCACGTTCCGGAGAACTCAAAGTCCACGATCTCGAACTCGCTCGAGTCCGGGGGAAGGAAGTACCACACAGCCAGCTGGGCCAAGATCCTGGCAGCGTTCGGCGGAGCGTTCTTCGAGAATTCGCCGTATTCGCCGGTCGTGAGGATGTAGTTGAAGGCAGAGAGGATCTTGCCCCGCGCCTCGTCAGTCAGCTCGAAAGCAGCGTAGCTGTTGTTTTCGGCGTACGACCACGATCCGACGTGGGCGCAGAACGAGACGTACTCCTGGTAGTCATCGCCGCCCCGGCTGGTGCGGGCCGTGATGCCTTGGATCTCGTTGTCCTGACCAGTGCCCAGGTAGTCTTTCCAGATCTCGGTCTTCTTGCCGTCCCAGACCACGCCATTGGCGAACGTGGTCTTCACCGGGACACCATTGTGGCCCACCACGGCGTTGTTTTGGACCCAGTCCCAAGAGACGTAGTACTCGGCGGACGGGTCGAACGTGTCGCCATCGACGCTGGCGCTGTAGCCGTTGAAGTAGATGCGCACAGGCTTGTCGGCCGGAGCGAACACCTCGGCGGCCGAGGGGCCGAGCTTCTCGACGACGTCGTACCAACCAGGCGCCAGCTCACCGGGAGCGCGGTCGAACGTGATCTTGCCTTCGGCGTTCAACGTCCCGGTTGCTTTGAGCTCGGTGCCGTCAGCCTCGTAGAGCTCAAAGGTGATGTCGGCCAGCAGGTCGGCAAGGGTGCCGTCGTAGCCAGCCGGGAGCTTCCAGTCGGCAAACGCGCCACCATCGACGGTCTTGTCGAGGGTCAGCTCGCCTTTCGGCAGCTGCGGCTTATCAGCCGGACGGCCCTTGTGGTAGCCGCTG